>OIEL01000140.1_pt1 | contig 53652 bp, 50 predicted proteins | sample 1581731 | NCBI WGS metagenome assembly OIEL01 (sample SAMN01760977, study PRJEB22395) | human gut metagenome | reverse complement strand
GCAGCGAAAAGGATATTTTGAAACTGGTAAATACCATTATCGCCAACACCAAAGGTGACGGGGAAAAATCCGGCGAGGATTTTTGGGTGAAATCGGAACGGCTTTTTTACTGCGCCCTTATCGGCTACATCTGGTACGAAGCCCCGGAGAATGAGAAAAACTTTACGACGCTGCTTGAAATGATAAATGCGTCGGAAGCCCGCGAGGACGACCCGGAATTTCAATCCCCCGTTGACCTCATGTTTGAACGCTTGGAGGAAAAAGACCCGGAACATTTTGCGGTGCGCCAGTACAAGAAGTTTTTGCTGTCTGCCGGAAAAACAAGAAGCTCTATCCTCATTTCCTGCGGTGCGCGTCTTGCCCCCTTTGACATTCGGGAACTGCGCGAGCTGATGGAAACCGACGAAATGGAGCTTGACACCTTAGGCGACCGAAAGACCGCGCTTTTTGTTATCATCTCCGACACCGACGACACCTTTAACTTTGTTGTATCAATCCTTTACACACAGCTTTTCAATCTCTTGTGCGACAAAGCAGATGATGTGTACGGCGGGCGGTTACCTGTTCATGTGCGCTGTCTGCTTGACGAGTTTGCAAATATCGGGCAGATACCGAAGTTTGAAAAACTCATTGCCACGATAAGGAGCCGCGAAATCTCCGCGTCCATCATCTTGCAGAGCCAGTCGCAGCTAAAGGCTATCTACAAGGACAACGCCGATACCATTGTCGGCAACTGCGATACGACCCTGTTCTTGGGCGGCAAGGAGAAAACGACCCTTAAAGAAATGTCGGAAATTTTGGGGAAAGAAACGATTGACAGCTTCAATACTTCCGAAACAAGAGGACGGGAGCTTTCCCACGGGCTGAACTATCAGAAGTTAGGCAAGCAGCTTATGAGCGAAGATGAAATTGCGGTTATGGACGGCGGGAAATGTATCTTGCAGCTACGCGGGGTGCGCCCGTTCTTCTCCGAAAAATATGATATTACCAAACACCCGAAGTACAAGTACCTTTCCGACTTTGACAAGAAAAACGCCTTTGACATGGAAAAGCACTTGCGCCGCCGTCCTGCAATCGTGAAGCCGGACGAGGTATTTGACTACTACGAAGTTGACGAAGCAGATTTGCAGGAGGACGCAGAATGAATAAGCGTATCAGAAAGAAAAAGGCAAAACAGCAGCTAATCCGGGCTATCAGCGGGCTTGTGGAAGCAGCCGAGGAAATGCAGCGGGAACAGGAACGCAGGACAAGACAGGCAGGTATTTCCTATATCAAATATATCGAAGCTGTCCGGGAACGGCAGTACGGCATTAAGCCTGTCTGCACACCACTTTTTGAAAAGGAGGGAGCGTAAAGTAAAATCAATAAACACGGGCTACATGGTACGCGCCCCTACTCCTTGCGCGTATCGCGGCAGGAAGCCGCACCCTTACAACTGAATACCGCCGCGCCGCAGCAACAAACGCAGCGCGGGGACTTATGACCGCGGCAGTTATGAAAACTGACCGCCGTTTTTTATGCCCTTTTTCGGGCAGCCGCACAGCGGCAGAAAGGAGTTTTTATATGGCATTTTTCAACAGCGCAGTAGGAGTTTTGCAGACACTCGTTATCGCTCTCGGAGCAGGTCTTGGCATTTGGGGCGTTATCAACCTCTTGGAGGGCTACGGAAACGATAATCCGGGTGCAAAAGCACAGTAGTGATATAGAAGTTTTTTCTCCCTTAATTCAGGTCGCATAAAATAGGCATTATGCGACCTTTTTTCCATATTTACCTGTTTCCACGGATATGGTGGACACCGCCACATCAAAGCGGAAGTGTATCTCAATATCCTGCACACGCTTTCCACTGGACTTGTCGGGTTCGTGGACTACGATCTTGTCAACCAGTTCGTGCATGATCTCAGGCGTGAGCGTTTCGATATGCTCATACTTGTGTACGACTTTGAGGAAAGCTGTCACATCGGAGGACTTCTGCTCTGCACCGTCAATCAGGGTTGTAAGCTCCGCAACGGTAGCTTTCAGCTTTGCCTGTTCGTCCTCATATCCTGCCGACATCATCGTGAAACGCTCATCGGAGAGCCTGCCGAGTACGTTATCTTCATAAAGCCTTGTAAAGAGCTTGTCCAGTTCAGCGATACGCTTTTCAGCCTGTTTCAGCGTTTTCTTTGCTTTTGTAAGCTCCGAGGACTTGCGCTGAACGGAATTGCTCATAGCCGTCTGGATAAATTCGTCCTCATTGCCCCTTACCATTGTCAGGAGCTTGTTCAGCTCACCGAGGACTATCTCATTCAGGACACAGGTGCGGATATAATGCACCGAGCATTTGTCCTGTTCCTTTGCGTAGGTGGAGCATCTCATGTGTTCCTGTTCTGGACGCTCATTCTTGCGGCGGCTCAGGTACATCTTCTCACCACAGTCGGCACAATAGACCATTCCTGCAAATGGGTTGACCACCTCAGAGCGTTGCGGTCTGCGCTTGTGCTTGCGAAGTTCCTGCACCAAGTCGAAGGTCTGCTGCGTGATGATAGGTTCTTGCGTATTCTCGAAGATCTGCCACTCGTCCTGCGGATTGTAGACGATCTTGTGAACCTTATAGGACTTCATTTTCGTTCTGAAATTGACCGTGTGACCGCAGTATTCATAGCGTTCAAGGATATGGGCAATTGTCTGCGCTCCCCAACGATAAGTCTTTGCATTATGCCGTCCGTTGTCCCTGCCCTGAGAAAGAGCGTAGGCAGTCGGCGTAGGGATACCCTGTTCCGTCAAGATACGGGCAATTTGCACCGGACCGTAGCCGTCAATGCAGAGCTGAAAAATCTTGCGAACCACCTCAGCGGCAGGCTCATCAATTACCCAAAGGTTTTTATCCGTTTCGGACTTCTTGTAGCCGTACACGGGCGGACACAGGTGCTTGCCCGATTGACCTTTTGCCCTGAACACAGCACGAATTTTCTTTGAGCAGTCACGGGCGTACCAGTCATTGAAGATATTTTTGAAAGCAAGCAGTTCATTCTCGGACTTCGCCGTGTCAACATTATCGTTGACGGCGATATATCGCACATCATAGTCGGGGAACACCATTTCGATCAGCTCACCTGTTTTCAGATAGTCACGACCGAGCCTTGAAAGGTCTTTGGTAATAACCGTTGCGACCTTGCCGTCCTCAATGTCCGACATCATCGCTTTGAAGCCATCACGATCCCAAGTCGTTCCGCTCACTCCATCATCGATATAAAAAGTCGGATTTGGAAAGCCGTTGTCCTCAGCGAACTTCTGCAAAATTGCTTTCTGGTTGGTAATACTGTTGCTCTCGCCGTCCAACATATCGTCCTGCGAAAGACGGCAGTATAAAGCTGTTATCTTGTCTGTCATATTAACCTCTCTTTCCGACAGGATACAGCAAGCTATTATCATTATAGCGCACCCTGTTTCTTTTTTCAATGCGCCGATATTCCAAAATCAAACAGCCTGCTGTACGGGTTCTTGGCTGGTTTCACCGAGCATTTTTTCACAGTCAGCCGTGATGAGCCTTGCGAGAATGTCGCTCAGGCTTTGCCGAAAAGCTGGGTTAAAGACGGTTTTCACTCTGTAAATCGTATGCCCGATATGGTACTCGGACACAGTTTCCGATACCGCAACGGCGGCAGTTGTTGTTTCGTTCATAGCGAATTTATCTCCTTAGCTTCTCTATATCTACGCTTATAGGTCTGAGGGCATCGCTTTTTTTCTCTTACCCTCATGGTTGTTGGTTGTGATTATAGCCGTGAGGAACGGCAGAGCCGTCCCTCTCACAGCTATCGTTTTGTTGTCGGTTATATTAAACCGCATACGGATTTTCGTTTTCAAAGAAGGAAGTCTGTCCGTCAGCAACATCACTGTCCGAGCTGTTGCCCGACTTGCTGTCTGCACTGTCAGAGCTATCGACCAGCCCCTCAATGTCAGCGTAGGACATTCCGCTGTCGGTCAACTTGCCGATGAGCGTATGCTCCGCAGTCACAGCATTGAGAAGTGCCTGCCCCTCAGCACCACCGTAAAGTTTGGATAGCTTATCATAGGTGTAGAGTTTGCTTTCGATGATGACCTTGCGCCTGCGTTCCTGCGCCGCCTTGATAGACTTTTCGTAGCTGTCGAGCTTTGCCTGATTCTCGGCAAGCACGGCATCCGTAATGATAACGGCGGACTCGTCAGCAATCTCAGATTTTGCTTTCTTACTCATTCACATCACCTCTTTTCGGTTTTGAGTATCGCAGGATTTGATTTAACCCCACGATAATATTATAGCAAATTTCGGAGCTATCTGTCTATTCGCAGGGCGCATGAACTTTGTGCGCCATTAGAGTTTTCGAGTTCGTCAAGTTGTTATGGGGAAAATTTTAACGGCAAACTTTTCACCAGATTGCCGCCCTCATTGCGCTGAAACTGCGCCGAGCCAGTTTAGAATATTGACACCGATGATAATTGAGGGCATCACGCAGGAGCGTGAGCGAGAATGACCGCCGACCTAAGCGGCGGAGATTGAAGTCGCATAGCTCCAAATTCGCTGACGGAGCATCGAAAGCCTGAGCGGAAAGAAACGCTCAGGCGAGAAAAAATGCGCCATAGCGCAACAAAAATAACAAGCATAGTGGAATGCGCCGCACAGCGAGCGAAATTCCACCAATGCTTGTTGGGGACACCCCAAGCCCCGAAATGATCGCACAGCGGTCAGAAAATAATCGGCTTACGCCGAAATAAAACAAAGGAGACACCACTATGGAAAATGCAAAACGCAAGAGAGGCAGACCACCCAAGCGTAAGGCTATGGAGTTCGAGGGAATGACTTATGAGGGAGCAATCAACCACGCACTTGACCAAGAGGTTAAGTCCGAACTTGACAAGAGCCTTGCCGACAAAGACGAGAGCCAGCTCACCGATGACGAACGAAAGTACCTGAAACGCAAGAGAGAGAAGAAATCCTACACGCTGAATGTACGCTTTACAGAATCCGAAATGCAGGATATTCTTTCCAAGTGTGAGCAGTACGGTTACAAGAACAAAACGGAGTATATCCGTGACTGCGTTCGTGCAAGGGTTGATCTCACACCCGACCACACCGAGATTGCTGAAACCAACAGGCTTATGAAGCGTATCGGAGCGAACATCAATCAGATACTTGTCCGACTTTACAGCACAGGTCACATCTATGCCGAGGACATTTCCGAAATCAAGAAAGGAGTTAGCGAAATTTGGCATACACTTCTATCCATTCAATCAAGGCAACAGACGGGGCGGCTCTCCGCTATATCACAAACGGAGATAAGACCGTCAACGGCTTATATGTGCAGTCTTTTGCCTGCCGAGCCGACAGCATCGGTGCTGCCGCCGACTTCCGAGCAGTCAGAGCAGGCGGAACAGGGCGAACACAAATCCTCGCACACCACATAGTCCAGAGTTTCGCTCCTGATGAAGTTACACCTGAACAAGCCTTGCAGATCGGTGAGGAATTGTGTGACAGATTTTTGCAAGGCAACTACCAATATGTGCTTGCCGTTCACACAGACAAGTCCCATACCCATTGTCACATCATTTTCAATAACACTAATCTTTACAACGGACTCAGCTTTACTTACGAACACAATCAAGGCAAGGTAAATGAACGGTCATGGGCACAGTTACGGGCAATATCGGACGAACTATGCAAGGAACACGGCATATCCGTTATTGAGCCGAAGGCGAAAGGCGTTTCCCACTTTGAAAGGGATATGCAGTTGCAGGGCAAGTCGTGGAAAGACAAACTCCGAGCTAAGATTGCAGAAGTCGCATTTTACAGCAAAGACTTTGCGGACTTTTTACGCAACTGTTCTGCCAGCGGTATCGAGTATGTTTACAAGCCACAGAACAAAGTCAAGCTGAAATTCCGTCTTTCGGGCGAGGGACAGCAGAAATTCACAAGAGCCGACACATTGGGAGCAGACTACACCCCCGAACGCATTGCCGAGCAGATAGCGGAGATACAGGAAAAGCTGTCAGCGACGAATGTCACTCCCGATATGCTTACTGAACCGCCGAAGCCTGTTGCTGCTCCTAAGCCTAATCCTAAGCCGACACAAACAGTCACCGCCCCGACAACATCACCGTCAGAACCCGGACACCTTATCTCCGATCTCATTCGCTCAAAAATGCGGGAAAAGGGCATCTCACAAGTGCCTACATTTACACCCACGATCACACCGCCGACTGCTCCAAAGCCTGAACCCGACAGGACAGTTATTACAGCGGAGGAATTTCTTGCACCGCTGTATGATGAGCGTGAAACTCCACCGCCTGCACCTGAGCCGACCGAGAGTAAAGCACCTGAAAAGAAAATAGATGAATGGGCAACTATCCGAGGTATGCGTGACAGCGACAAGATCATTGCAGAGCTTGAAGCCGTTGGCATCATGTCATTAAGCGAGTTTGGCGGATTCATGCACAATATTCATTCGCCCGAAGATCACACCGATGAAGTCGTAGAGCTGAAAGCACAGTACACGGCAATTGACAAGCTCCTTGCGATGATGAAGCAACGCTCCGACAATTCAGCTACATACAAGGAGTATCAGGAACGGTCAGCATTCACGCAGAAGCACTTCCGCAAGAAAAACGCTGCCGCTATTGACGCTTATGAAGAAGCCGACAAGTATATCACCGAGCATATCAAGGCTTATTATGTTGACGGCAAAGCACCCAAGCGGAGCGAGCTTGCAGCGCTATCAAAGCAGTTGAAAGATAAGCGTAAAGCCATTATGCCCGAACACAAGGCATATCTTCTCAAACACGACACGGCATTTCGATACACCCGACAGGTGCGCCAGTACCTTAACGAGCAGTACATGAAGCGTGAGCGTGAGAAAAGCCGTCAGCGGACACAGGCGAAACGCAGAAATAAAAATGCACTTGAATAAAGAAAGGACGATACTATGAGCAAAATAGGATATATCCGTGTTTCTACGGAGCATCAGGAAACAGCGAGACAGCAGGAGATCATGTGCGGTTATCAGGTTGACCGTATCTTCTCTGAGAAGCTGTCAGGAGCGAACACAGACCGCCCTCAGCTCAGGGCAATGCTTGACTATGTGCGTGAGGAAGATACCCTATATGTTGAAAGCATCAGCCGTCTGGGGCGTTCTACAAAGGACTTGCTGAACATCATCGACACCCTCACCGACAAGGGCGTTACGCTTGTCAGCCACAAAGAGAACATCGACACAGACACGCCTACGGGGAAATTTATGCTGACCGTGTTTGCTGCCCTCTCGCAGTTGGAGCGTGAACAGCTCAAGCAGCGACAGCGTGAGGGCATCGAGATTGCTAAGGCTCAGGGCAAGTACACGGGACGGAAACCTCTCCCCACCGACTGGACGAGGTTCGGGCAGCTCTATGGGGAATGGAGAGCGAAGAACATCACAGGCAGGGACTTTATGCGTAGAATGGATATGTCGGCAAATACCTTTTACCGCCGTGTGCGTGAGTATGAACTCCGGCACGGTATCACCGAGCAGACCTTAGCTTGACCGTCTGGCGAACGGAAAAGCTCCACAGCACCGTCCGAGCCTGCGGAGCGGAAAACTAACCGCTGAAAAGAAAAAGCCCTCAGAAACGCTTACAGAGCGTTTCCGAGAGCTTGAGTTTATTTAGTTCCAATAAGGTTTGTGCCTGTTGTGGTATGCTCCACAATGCCTAATCGGACTTGTGTGGAACGGAAAACAGGTGCGCCAGTAGGCTATGGCTTAATAATGTAAGTCTATTCATCGACAAGGTATACTTTTCCGTGCGCTCTTGTGAGCGCAACATATAACTTATTCCTTGTAGAAGGTGGCAAATCGCATAGTTTACCAGATAGATATAATTTGGCAGTTGTCTTATTGAGCAATACACACACATCATTATAATGATCCTCGCCTTTGGTTTCTCCCCAATTCTTGTGTCCTGTTCCAAATTTAGCACTTTCTCTAAGGTGAAGTTTAATTATCCGTTCATCATTGAGAATTGAGTTGATAGTTACTTGATCTGTAATATGGACAACATCGAAATCAGCAGAATTGCTATCATATGGTAAATTTGATGAAATAGGAATTCCAAGTTTCTCAGTAATAAATTTACATATACCCTCGCTACATCGCCAACTTTTGGTTAAAGTTGTTCTATCACATATAAATCCTTTATCAATAAATCGTTGGATATATTTTGCTTGATCACTAAAGAGGTTTTTATTAGTATTGCCATCGGTACTTGTATCATATGTGTGTTGATAGAAATCTCCTACAAAAAGCATACTAATATTGGTAGTCATTAGCTCTTCGAGAAAATTAAAATCTCGTCCAGCAATATCTTGCACTTCATCAATAATAAATCTATCAAAGTATTTTTCTAATCGTTGCTTAACTTCTGGAAGGTATTTGCATTTTTCAATAAGAAGTGATAACCTATTGCTATAAATATATCTTCCATTTGAAAGATAGTATTGTATTTTGTCTTGACCAATATACTTGTTGGTATTTCTTTCGTAGGTGATACCTTTAGCTTTAATCTCGTCAGCCAAAAAAGGTTTATAGCAGAAACGGTACAGAAAAGTAAAATATGTCATTACTTCAATGTTGGCTGGAAGTTCTCCATTAAACATATTAGCTATTTTGTTTAGGAGATTATTATAATTTCCAAGTGTATATGTAACAATAAGCACTCGTTCATCTTTTTTTAATGAATTTATAATATAGGTTGTCTTTCCAGAGCCTGCAACTGCAAAAATCACCCTCTTATCCATTCAATCGCTCTTTTCATATAATCAGGTATGGTAATAACACTACTTTGTGATAGCAAAGTATACGCTGCCTCAGTCTTATTGTGTAGCATAAATTTTTGTGCATCGTTACCGAACAAGCTATTACACAAAGAGGTATTATCACTATAAATTACGACTTCAAATGTTCGCTTGCTATTATTAGGTTCATAGAAAATCTCAATATTTGAATCAGATGAAAATTCGATATACTTTTGTTTGCAATTAGTATCAGCGTCACTATCGTTGTCAGTTAAAACTGCAACTTTAGCACCAGTCATTTTGGCAATTTCAAGGTATCTTTTAAAGCTTAATCCCCTAACATCAATAATATGCACTCCATCTTTTTCTGGAGAATTACCTATGTGACTTCTATAAAACTTATCAAGCAACATATACTCGGAGGGGCCTTCAACTAATAGCGTTTTAGTTGAAAGCACAAATTCTACTATGCTTGCAGGTGGGGCTTTCATGAAGTATTTAGCTGTTTCTTCACTAATGTTTTTTAGCATTACTGGTTCATTTGTGCTTTCCTTGTGCATGATTAAAAGATTTTGTAGTTCAAGCCGAGTACTTATCATACTGTTATGGGTAGTAATAAATAATTGACCGCTTTTAGTATCAGTAACACGCTGTATCAATTTGCGTAAATTAACAAAACTTAGATGGTTTTCAGGTTCTTCAATCAAAATAACATCAATATTATCACCTGATCGTTCCAACGCAAAGTCTGTTTTTACAAACACTTGGCGACCAGTTCCTTTATTATCTATGCCAATTTCATTTTCATAAATCATAAGATCTGATTCAAGTTCCATAGCTGAACCGCTTTTAAGTCCGAAGGAATACTGCTTATCCTTCGGTACACGAGAATTTAAGCCTTCTAACCCTTCAACTTGATATTTTAGTCGCATTTGCCGATAGCAACTCTTATGATTAGCCCTTTCCTTTGCATCGTCCTCAGTATAACGCCTATACATTCTTCTGATAAAATCATCTGTCGCATATTCTGAACTCATTGTTGTACTATCAATAATGATACTGCGTAATTTCTTCCTATATCCTGTATATCCCTCGTCAGCAAATGTTGAGAATCGTATAGAGTAATAATCATACGGAAAATACTCACTATTTGATTTGAGAATTGAATTTATCTCTGAATAGTAATCAAGGTTAGGTTCGCAAATAAGTCGTATACCATCACAAACGGTATTATCGCTATTATTTTTGCCGTTCATGGAGCAGTCGAAATCACCAGACAAATATAATTCAATTTTCAATATAGGCAATTTTTCAAAAATCCTATCTCCTGCATTAAAGGCTTTAACAGAATCAATGTTTAATAAATTATCAATCCCAATTGACTCAATTCGTCTAACATTTCCACTTGCTACCAAATCAATTGCATTAAGTATACTGCTCTTTCCAACCTCATTATCGCCAATAAGAATATTAATTCTTTCATTTGGCTTAATAGTAAAGTCACGAAACCTTTTGTAATTGATTAAGCGGATTTTTACAATTTTTGCTGACATACAAACTCCTTATTACATTTTAGGAATCATAGTTGACATCTCAGGTGATGAAGTACTTAAATTCCATACTGCCACCTTCATCTTCTTTATCCTTTTACCGTCACCAAAATCAAGCAGATCCTCACGCTTAAAGGTGTTCAGCAGTTTATTAAGGCTGCCGAGGTCAGCCGAGGTAAGTAAAAACGCTTCATCTGGGTCAATTAGTCTGCAATACGCCCATAATTGACCTAAATCCCTAAGAGTAAGGCTTGTTTTCTTAGCTTCAATAAAGAAAAGTTTAACAGAATTATTCTTCTTGTTTTTTACTATTCCGAGTACATCTATCTGAATATCAACGCCCGTTGCGGTATCATTAACAATATCGTATTTGTTAAGTACTTTGTCGAGCCTTTCACTATGAGCATCTACCGTTATTATCTCCGAGGTCTTGTACTTGCTTGTGAGATATTCGTGCAACCATAATCTCATAGGTTCGTATAATTCCTCTTCCTTTTTTACATTGTGATTATTTACCATATCCTAAATCTCCTGCAATATCCTTCCATGAATCATAGTGCTTTCCTCTTATTTCAGCAGGAATAAACAGATCATTTTCGCTGGGGTGAGGTGGCTTGACCTTTCTCTTGCCGTCAAAATCCCAATAGAAACGATGTGTTATATCAGTTGCATCTACGCCGTTTCTTTTAAATCCTTCAACCAGCTCCTTAGCAAACTCTGTAAGAGCTTTGTTCTTATGAATTACTCCAAATCCTATGGGAAGAAACTCATTGGCGAAAATTTTTATCTGATGTTCTTTCTTCCAAAACAGCGGTTTCCCCTCATTATACTTCTTGAGGTTTCCATCTCTCATGTTTGGGTGACCCCAGTCAATATTCTGAACAGGTATATCAATAGATTTTAACAGATTGCATATATCGACAACCATAAACCAGTTCTGAGGTATTTCGATATATACTCTATGTTTGTAATTATCTATGAAGTAATTGCTACGCCGGATATATCCTGTAACATCACAAAAACCTCTTAGGAACTGCTTTTTATCGCTTGTTGAGAAAGAAAACACATCTTCATGTATTCTCATATTCTCGTGAGATACCGCTGAACCAGTAAATCGCAAGATTTCACGAATAAGGTAATCTGAGTTTGGCTTGGAGAAAGATAGTACGGTTACAGTCTTGTTCTGAATAAAGGAGATACCCGAACCAATCAGCGGCTCCAAAACTCCTCTTATATCTGTCAAACTTGCTTTTACATATATTGTAACATCATTCATATCCTCGGTCTGCAACTTCTTATGGGGAATTTCAACAGAAATAGTAGTTTCACTTGTACCTCGTTGAATCTGTCCGTTGCCACAAATCATACCGAGCATATATGCCATTTCACTATTCATAGTACACTTCCTTCATCATAAATCCAATCCATATTCAAAGGCATCTTCTTCTGATGGTGTTCTTATCATACTTCTTATATTCATCTCAATGTTCCTATAATCCTGACCTACACCAGCAACAAACCCAAGATGATAACACGCTTCAACAAAAAGACTTCCGGTAATTCTGCGATTGTTATCGTTTTGTAGCCGATCATATAATTCATCTGGCATATTATTGATTGTATCAAAGTAAATCCTATATTGGCTTGCTTGTTTCATAGTGTGTCCACCAGATGTCCGTCCATTAGCAATTGGATATGATTTATAGGTTTGAGGATCATTTTCAGGAATCTCAAATTCAAATCTTCTACAATGGCTAACAATATAACCCAAAGCAAGAAATACTCTCTCAGGTGAATCAAAATAAATATCCGCTGCTCTACCACCAAAGATGGATCTATAGCGAAAGCCGCGCATACTCATCAGTTCTCGTAACGTCATATTAATCACCTCATCAACAAAAAACATTATTAATTCAAACCTATACGATAACCCATTTTAAACAGTTGCTTGATTACAGTATTATTATTCATTCGATAAGAATACTCAGGTCTATATGCACGATTACCGCCAAAACCATACTGTGTTCTAATAGTATCCGGACAGTTATTTACATATAATCTCAATTCAACTGCCCATTTGTCGGCATCTGGCTGCAGTACAATGAGTCCGTTGGATTGCAGCGTTAGAGATTCACCATATGCATTATTATATTCGTTTAAAAATCGCATCATTTTATCAGGTCGAGCTTCAGCTTCAATAAAGCATCTTTCCGTAGCAAGAAAAGCCAACAAATCATCGTACATAACTATACTCCTTTCAAACGCCGTACCATTTAGCGGCACTAATTTTCTTCATTTCCTTTTCGATATAGCTAATGCTATGCTGATCTAAGCTATATATTTTATATACAAGTTCATTGAGTTGCTCATTAAGAGTGAACCATACACTTGACATATAAGGCGTATTTTCAATCTTAACTACCAAATCAATAAGCTGATTATACATACCTGAATGATCAATGACAATAGGTATCTTATTAAGATATTTTGCATCAGTATGTATTGTTAAGCGTGAGTTATTAAATCCGAATCTGATAAGGAAATAGTTGCATAAACGAGAATGTAGTAAACCAAGAACATATTTACACATTTTTTCGTCATCAAGCTTAACGACAGTAATAGTTTCAGAAGGCTTAAGATCACCTGCATAGCTTGCAGTGATACCTGCCTCGGCACTAAAAATGTTCTGAATGAAAATTTGAGTACCAACATGGGGTAATGCTCTATCCTTAAAACCAAATTTCCTAATCTGTTTACCTCTAAGCGCTTCACTTGAGGTATCGTGTCCACGTCTTATAGTATCAGAGCATACGGACTGTAATGTACCATACTGCTCACGGAGCATATCATAAATCGGCACTTCATCATTACCTGTAAATACTATTATCTCATCTTTATAATAACTCTGTGAAACTTCACTCAGAAACTCAATTTTGCCCTTGCTATATGTGTAGAATTTAATCTTATTGCCTTTTTTATAGCTGTTCTGTAAAGTAAGGATAACTTGCTCACCTCTAACGGTTTTGAAGTGAATGCCTAATTCAACAATAGAAACGATACGCTTTTCTTTCAAAAGAGTTTTTCGTATCTCCTTATAAGAAGATATGTGCAACAAATTCTTAGGAATGATAAAAGAAATGTATCCCTTTTCCTTGCAAAGTTCAAAAGAACGATATAAAGCTGCTATGAACAGATTACTTCCCGAAGCATTTACCTTGCTTAAAAAAGCAGTATCCCCATTAAGAGATACATTCTTACCAATTGGAGCATACGGGGGATTGCCTATTACATAATCAAAAGGATCTGAGCCAATTTTTCTAAGCACTTCATAACCAGTTTTGCCAAGAGTATCAATTTGGTAGATTTTATTTACTCCTGTAAGCCGTTTGCAGGTTTCAACCGTATCATAATCAAAATCACATCCAACAACATCGTTACAGCCATTTTGCGAAAGAGTATGTATAAAGCTACCCGTACCACAGCAAGGGTCTATAAGACGGGATTTTTTAGGTATTTTTAAAAACTTCACCATAGAATCAGCTAATTCCAAGTCTGTATAGAAAATCCCATGATCTTTTTTGAACCCATCATCAAGAGAAGATTCATAACTATTGCTTGACTCGGAAAAAGCAATATCAAACAAATTGTTATTCATTATAAGACTCCCAAATTGAATTAGCAATAGCTTCTGCCATCAACGGCGGAACAGCATTGCCGATCTGATTACGAATGTAAAACTTACTTCCATAGAAAACAAAGCGGTCATCAAAGCTCTGTAATCTTGCAGCCTCACGAGGCGTAATAGCTCTATGTAAAACAGGGTGTGAGTTAGTACCATTGGAAGGTGTATCAAACCTTGTATCTATTGTTGGAGATACAGTATCCCATGTCAGTCTGCCCCAAGTGGTATTGAATTTCTGCTTGCCAAGTAAATCGTCAGGTAGATATTCTTTGCCTTTTTCGGGTGGAATCATTTTCAACTTGTTAATAGCTACCTCAGAATGATTTGATGCCTTATGGTTATAGAGCTTAGAGCTACCTTTGCGCATTTCACGCTGATAATCGGTAACTGCTTTCGTAGTATATTCCAACTCAAAAGCTCCTTCGCCTGAATTAAGGTAAGCCAAATCAGAAATAGCATCTCTCACGGTAACGATCTTATCATTTCCAACTGGCAGGCAAACGCCTTTTTTCTTTGAACAGATAAAGATAGCTCTCTCTCTTCCTTGTGGTACGCCAAAATTTTTAGCGTTTAATATTCCGTAATCGACTTCATATCCGAGCTTTCTTACATAAGATAAAATCTCGTCCTTAAACCAACCACCAGCAGTTGAAAGCAAACTTTTCACATTCTCAATAATAAACACTTCTGGGGAAATAGCTTCAACAATGCGAAGATATTCCAAGAATAAGTAATTTCGAGGATCGTTTAAGCCTAACTTCTTTCCCTTCATCGAAAAACCTTGACAAGGAGGTCCGCCGATTATCATGTTCACTTTCTTATCAATAGACTTCTTTATAATTGTATTTTTTGTATCAGCATCGGTAATATCACCAGTAATGACATCTGCATCAGGCATATTCATCTTGAATGTGTTTGCCGCTTTATCATTAAAATCTAAAGCTACAACAGTTTTGAAGTGTGGGTTGCGATGCATACCATACGAAAAACCGCCTGCACCACAAAACAAATCAAGAATTAAAAACTCATTAATTTTCGACATAAACGCACCTCATTCTTCAGAAGGATTTGTGAACTCAACAATGTCACCGATTTCACAATTAAGAGCTTTGCATATTTTGGAAAGTGTTTCCAATGATACAGACTCATTCCTTCCTAATTTAGCAACAGCGTTTGTACTTACCTTAGCTGTTTCATGGAGCTGAGTTTTGTTTATATTCTTATCAATCAGGAGTTTCCAAAGTTTATTATAACTTACCTGCATTTAAATTCTCCTTCCACATTCTCAAACATACCTACTATAATTATACATCATAGCAGGGCTTTTGTCAAGCAATTCTTGAAATATATCAAGATAATTTTGCTTTATATTGCCCCACGCCATTTATACAGCGTGAGGCATTATGAAAGCGAAACAGCTTATTTCTGAACTTCTCTCATCAGAGTCACTCCGTCCTTGAAACCGACTTTGTAAGCTGCCCTCATCTCAGCAGCGGCGGTATCGCTCACGCAGTCAAGTATCTTGTGGAATACATCAATCTTATCCTCACTCAGCGACTTTTCAAACGGTATGCAGAGCTTGTTAAACTCGTCAGAAACCTTGTTGGAGTTAATATCACCCACACGGAGGTTGTAAATCATATCAATCATTGTAAGCACCCTTTCGGTAATTTATTAGCTTGCTGTACCCGTCTTACAATGTTTGTCTGAAAACTTCTTTATGCCTACTGTCCTAAAAGCCAGGGCATGAAGCAGCTCATGGCGGGCGGCGGCGTTGCCCTTATCGGCGGCACCCTCGTACCTCTGCTTGCCGGACTGTTCGGTTAAGCGGCGGGGTTAGCCTATGCAGAGCATACTTGACGCGATTAACGAATGGATAAAGGAAATCCTCATTGGAGCCATTAACGGTAATCTGTCAACTATGTTCGGGGACGTAAACGAAAAAGTCGGAACTATCGCCGCAGAGGTAGGACAAACCCCGCAGGGGTGGAACGCAGGCATATTTTCCATGATACAGAGCTTGTCGGAAAATGTGATTGTACCCATTGCGGGGCTTGTCATTACCTACGTTCTATGCGTGGAGCTTATCAGCATGGTAACGGAAAAGAACAATATGCACGATATTGACACGTTCATGTTCTTTAAGTGGTTTTTCAAGGCGTGGGTAGCGGTGTATCTCGTTACCCACACCTTTACTATCACTATGGCGGTGTTCGATATGGCGCAGCACGTTGTTTCCGGCGCGGCGGGCGTGATCGGCGGCAATACGAATATCGACGTTGACGCCGCCCTCTCATCCATGCAAGCCGGACTTGACGCTATGGAAATCCCCGAACTATTGCTGCTCGTTATGGAAACAAGCCTTGTGAGCCTTTGCATGAAAATCATGTCGGTGCTTATCACGGTTATCCTGTACGGCAGAATGATAGAAATTTACCTTTACTGTTCGGTATCGCCTATCCCATTTGCAACCATGACAAACCGGGAATGGGGACAGATAGGCAACAACTACTTAAAAGCCCTGTTCGCTATCGGTTTTCAAGGCTTCCTCATAATGATATGTGTCGGCATTTATGCGGTTTTGGTAAACAGTATGATTATTGCGGATAATCTTCACAGCGCAATTTTCTCCCTTGCGTCCTATACCGTGATTTTGTGCTTCTCTTTATTCAAAACAGGCACACTTGCGAAGTCAATTTTTAACGCCCATTAAGGCAGAAAGGAGGTTTTCACTTGGCGTATGTACCCGTACCCAAAGACTTATCAAAAATCAAAACGAAAGTCGCTTTTAATCTGACAAAGCGGCAGATTATTTGTTTTGCGGCAGCCCTCGCTATGGGACTACCGCTTTTCTTTTTGCTCAAAGACAGCGCGGGAACAAGCATGGCGGCATTTGCAATGATTGTCGTTATGCTTCCCTGCTTCCTCTTGGCAATGTATGAAAAACATGGGCAGCCCCTTGAAGTCGTGATAAAGAACGTCATTCAGACAAAGTTTATCCGACCAAAGGAACGCCCCTATCAAACCAACAATTTCTATTCCGTCATAGAAAAGCAACGAAAACTTGAAAAGGAGGTATCGGCTATTGTCAATGGCAGAACGAAAAACACAAAGCCGCGCGGTAAAAAATCCCGTGAAGCGTAAGCTGACCCGCGCAGAAAAGAAAGAAATCGCCGCCGTGATACAGGCAGCAAAGGGCGACGGGAAGCCCCACACCGCACAACAGACCATTCCCTACTTGCAGATGTACCCGGACGGGATTTGCAGGGTAACGGAAAAGAAATACTCAAAAAGCCTTGTCTTTGAAGATATTAACTATCAGCTTGCACAGGCAGATGATAAGACCGCCATTTTTGAAAACTGGTGCGATTTTCTCAACTACTTTGACGCTTCCGTTTCGGTGCAGCTTTCTTTCATCAATCAGGGAGCAAGAAAGGAAAAGGCACAGGCGGCTATCGAAATCCCGGCGCAGGACGACGCTTTTAACTCTATCCGCAAGGAGTACGCGGATATGCTGAAAAATCAGCTTGAAAAAGGCAACAACGGACTGGAAAAGTGCAAGTACATTACCTTTTCCATTGAAGCGGACAATCTCGCAGCCGCAAAAGCCCGCCTTTCCCGTATCGAAACCGACGTACTCAATAATTTTAAGGTGCTTGGCGTAACCGCCCGCCCCATGAACGGACAGGAACGCTTGAACGTACTGCATGGGATTTTCCACCCGGAGGGCGAGCCGTTCCGTTTCTCTTGGGACTGGCTTGTACCGTCCGGGCTTACCACAAAGGACTTTATCGCCCCGTCCTCGTTCCGTTTTGGCGACGGCAGGACGTTTCGCATGGGGCGTAAGCTCGGTGCGGTTAGCTTCCTTGAAATCCTTGCGCCGGAGCTGAATGACCGTATGCTTTCGGACATTCTCGACCTTGAAAACGGGATTATCGTCAATCTGCATATCCGCAGTATCGACCAGAGCGAAGCAATCAAGACTATCAAGCGCAAGATAACCGACCTCGACAAGATGAAGATTGAGGAACAGAAAAAAGCGGTACGCAGCGGGTATGACATGGATATAATTCCGTCCGACCTTGCCACGTTCGGCAGCGAAGCGAAAAATCTCTTGCAGGATTTACAGAGCAGAAATGAAAGAATGTTCCTGCTGACGTTCCTTGTGGTAAACATGGCAGACACGAAGCGGAAACTGGATAATGACGTATTCGCTACGGCGGGCTTTGCACAGAAAAACAACTGCGCTCTGACCCGCCTTGACTATTTGCAGGAAGCGGGCTTTATGTCCTCTATTCCTCTTGGGGAGAACCTTATCCCCATTCAAAGAGGGCTTACCACATCAAGCACCGCTATTTTTATCCCGTTCATCACACAGGAGCTTTTTCAGCGGGGCGCAGCCCTTTACTACGGCTTAAATGCGCTGTCAAACAACATGATACTCTGCGACCGCAAGCAACTGAAAAATCCCAACGGGCTTATCCTCGGAACACCGGGAAGCGGTAAATCCTTTGCGGCAAAACGGGAAATGACAAACGCCTTTCTCATTACTGACGACGATATTATTATCTGCGACCCGGAAGCAGAATATTTTTCCCTTGTGCAGCGTTTGGGCGGGCAAGTGATACGCCTGTCGCCTGCCGGAAAAGGCATGGACGGCAAGCCCCAGTACGTGAACCCTATGGATATTAACTTAAACTACTCCGAGGACGACAACCCGCTTGCCTTGAAATCTGACTTTATCCTTTCCCTTTGTGAGCTTGTTATCGGCGGCAAAGAGGGCTTGCAGCCCGTAGAAAAGACAGTCATTGACCGCGCTGTTAGGAATGTGTACCGACCCTTCCTTGCAGAACCCGACCCGGCAAAAATGCCTATCTTGGGCGACCTCTACAACGAACTGCTGAAACAGCCGGAGCCGGAAGCTGCCCGCATTGCGGCGGCATTGGAGCTTTATGTTTCGGGAAGTCTGAATGTCTTTAACCACAGAACAAATGTGGAGCTTTCTAACCGCCTTGTCTGCTTTGATATTAAACAGCTTGGAAAGCAGCTCAAAAAGTTAGGTATGCTCATTGTGCAAGACCAGGTGTGGAACCGCGTTACCGTCAACCGCGCCGAAAAAAAGGCAACCCGTTACTACATGGACGAATTTCACTTGCTGCTCAAAGAAGAACAGACCGCCGCTTACAGCGTGGAGATTTGGAAGCGTTTTCGTAAATGGGGCGGCATACCGACGGCAATCACGCAGAATGTCAAAGACCTTTTAAGCAGCCGTGAAGTCGAGAATATCTTTGAAAACTCCGATTTTGTCCTCATGCTCAATCAGGCACAGGGCGACCGGGCTATCCTTGCAAAGCAGCTTAACATCTCCCCGCAGCAGATGAAGTATGTAACCCACACCGAAGCGGGCGAGGGGCTTATCTTTTACGGAAACGTGGTGCTGCCGTTCATTGACCGTTTTCCGACGGACACCGAGCTTTACCGTCTGCTTACGACAAAGCCGGAGGAAGTGAGCAAAGCATGAAAACGGACGTAATCATCAACCGTGACGCCCTCTATGCCCTGCGGGAGCTTCCGAGTGAAAGCGTGAATTGCTGCGTAACAAGCCCGCCTTACTATGGACTAAGGGACTACGGGCTTGACGCACAGATTGGACGGGAGGACACGCCGGAGCAGTACATTGACAGGCTTGTAGAAGTATTCCGGGAACTGCGCCGGGTACTGAAAGACGACGGGACGTTTTGGCTGAATATCGCAGACACCTACTGCGGCAGCGGCATGAAAGCGGGCTGCAAGCAAAAGGACTTAATCGGTATTCCGTGGCAGCTTGCTTTTGCCCTGCGCTCTGACGGGTGGTATCTGCGGAGCGATATTATCTGGCTGAAAGAAAACCCCATGCCGGAGAGCTGCCGCGACCGACCGAGCCGCTGCTATGAGCATATCTTTTTACTGACGAAATCAAAGAAATACTACTATGACGCTGCCGCCATTGCGGAGCCAATCGCGCCGGGAACGGCAGCGCGGTACAGGCAAGGGCGCGGCGCAGGACACAAATACGCCGAGGAAGTACCGGGACAGGGCAAGGTACAGGGTATCAATAAAGCCCGCAGCGGCGGCTATTATGACGACGCCCTTATGCCGACCACAAGGAACAAGCGGGACGTTTGGATTATCAATACCGTACCGTATAAGGGCGGGCATTTTGCCGCTTATCCCCCGAAACTTGCGGAAACGTGCATACTGGCGGGCTGTCCGGCGGGCGGCGTTGTCCTTGACCCTTTTTTCGGCAGTGGTACAACCGGGCTTGCAGCGAAAAGCCTTGACCGTCGCTATATCGGGATTGAACTGAACGCCGAGTATTGCGCCCTTGCAGGGGCGCGGATTGGAGGTGGTAACACTTGAAAGACCCATTAAAGCCCCGTGATAAAATCACGCAGAAAATGACCCGCGACGGGCTTGTAGAAGTAAACGAAACACAGCAGACCGCCGAGCGTATCAGCAAACGGACGCAGGACGCGGATTTTCAGAAATCCCCGGAGCAACAGACAACACAGGACGCGGCGGCACAGCTTAACCCGGTATCTGATACAATCCCGCTTCCCCACGCGCCGGGAGCTGCCCCCAAAGCGGACACAGGCAAAACGGAGCGCGTCATGGAGCATATCGAAGCCGCCCATACCCGCAAAGCGTCTAAAAAAGCGGTACGCAGGGCGCAGGCAGAAGCTACCGCAGGGACGAAATCTTCCCGGCTGCAATTTACTGATGAAGAACTTTCTACCCCGGAGCTTGAAAAATATATCAAGAAATCCGACAAAGCCGCTGACCGCTTGGATAAGGCAAAGGCAGCTATCCCTAAAGAAAAGAAACTGGTAAAAGAGCGCACCTTTGACGAAACCACCGGGAAAGGCAAGACCCGCCTGCACTTTGAGGAAAAGGACAAGCCGCCCGGATTTAAGGAAAAACGCAGCCCCTTATCCCGCCCCGCACAGGAAGCCGGGATTTTGGTACATAACAAAATCCATTCTGTCGAAAAGGATAATTCCGGCGTGGAGGGCGCACACAAGAGCGAGGAAGCCGCAGAACGGGGATTGAAGTACGGGGCGCGGAAAATCAAGCAGGGCTACCGCAGCCATAAGCTGAAACCCTACCGGGAAGCGGCAAAGGCAGAAAAAGCGGCTTTTCGGGCAAATGTGGATTTTCAGTATCACAAGACCCTGCATGAGAATCCGCAGCTAACCAGTAACCCCATTTCCCGGTTTTGGCAGAAGCAGAAAATCAAGCGGCAGTATGCAAAGGAAGCCCGCAATACCGCAAAGGGTATCAAGGGCGCGGCAGAACGCACCCGCAAGGCGGCAGCCAAAGCCGCCGAGAAAACAAAGCAGACCGCAGCATTTGTGGCAAGGCACCCGGCGGGTGTGGCAATCGCTGTCGGGGTGCTGCTGCTCTTTATCATGGTTATGTCCGGGCTGTCCTCTTGTGGGGCAATGTTTTCCGGCACGTTAAACGGCGTGCTTGGAACGTCCTATACGTCCGAGGACAGCGACCTTGTGGAAGTGGAAAACAGCTACGCCGGATTGGAAAACGAGCTGCAAAGCAGGATTGACAATATCGAGCGCGACAATCCGGGCTATGACGAGTACCGCTATGACCTTGAAAATATCGGGCATAACCCACACGAATTAGCGTCCTATCTGACCGCAAAATATCAGACCTACACCCGCGCCGAGGTACAAAGCGAATTACAGCGGATTTTCAATCAGCAATACAAGCTGACGCTGACCGAGGAAGTGGAAATACGCTACCGGGAGGAAGAACGCACCGACACATGGACAGACGAGGACGGCAACGAGCATACGGACACCTACACGGTACAAGTGCCTTATGAGTATTACATCTTAAACGTCAAGCTGACGAACACCCCGTTATCCACGATTGCAGAAAACAATCTGACCCCGGAACAGCTTGAAATGTACCGGGTGTACTTACAGACAAGCGGAAACAAGCCCCTTATCTTTGGCGGCGGTTCTTCCGATACTTCCGCGTCCGAGGATTTAAGCGGCGTGGATTTTGTGAACGGAACGCGCCCCGGTAATACCGCTATCGTTGACCTTGCAAAGCAGCAAGTCGGAAATGTGGGCGGCTATCCGTATTGGAGCTGGTACGGCTTCAACTCCCGCGTGGAATGGTGCGCCTGTTTTGTGTCCTGGTGTTACGGGCAAATGGGACTTTCCGAGCCACGCTTTGCCGCCTGCCAGTCGCAGGGTATTCCGTGGTTTACTTCTCACGGACAATGGGGAGCGCGGGGCTATGAAAACATTGCCCCCGGCGACGCTATCTTTTTTGACTGGGATTTAGACGGCAGCGCAGACCATGTAGGACTTGTTATCGGCAGGGACGAAAGCCGCGTCTATACCGTGGAGGGCAATTCCGGCGACGCCTGCAAGATTAAGAGCTATCCCCTTGACTATGCCTGTATCAAAGGGTACGGGCTGATGAACTGGAACTGACACATTTTTTGAAAATCGAAAGGAGAAAAATTTTATGGCAATGAGTAAAATCGAAAGAATTGACAAGGAAATCCAAAAGACCCGTGAGAAAATCACGGAGTATCAGAACAAGCTGCGCGGACTGGAAGCACAGAAAACCGAAGCGGAAAACCTTGAAATCGTGCAGCTTGTACGCGCTATGCGTCTGACCCCGCAGGAGCTTACCGCTATGCTTTCCGGCAACGGTATTCCGGGCATTGCCCCTATGCCCACAGACTATGACGAACAGGAGGACAATGCAGATGAAGAATAAAATCCTTGCAAGCATTACCGCACTTTGCGCCGCCCTTGTCCTTGTGGGCGGCTTTTCCGTTACTGCCTACGCGCAGACCCCGACAGAGGAAACCGACGACAGCGGCGTAATCGTGGAAACCGAACCGCAGCCCCTTACCCCGGAGGGCAACATGACCCTTGTGGACGACATCGACGGGGACGCTGCCGAGGATAAGCAGTTTATCGTCGTGAAAAGCAAAGGCGGCAACTATTTTTACATTATCGTTGACCGGGCAGCCGAGGGCGAAAATTCCGTCCACTTCCTAAATCAAGTAGACGAAAGCGACCTTATGGCGATTATCGGGGAGGAACAGACCGAGCAGCCCCCGGCTGTCTGCAACTGTACCGAGAAATGCAAGGCGGGCGAAGTAAACACCGCCTGCCCCGTCTGCTCCGCAGCCATGAATAACTGCACAGGCAAGGAAGCCGAGCCGGAAGCACCCGCCGAGCAGGAGCAGCCCCAGAACGGCATGGGCGGGCTTTTGATTTTCCTTGTCGTGGGCTTGCTTGGCGGCGGCGCAGCCCTCTACTACGTTAAGTTTATGAAACCGAAACAGAACGTGAAAGGCAGCACCGACCTTGACGAGTTCGATTTTGACGAATACGACGAGGACGAGCCGGAAGAAGCTGACAGCGCAGACACCGAACAGGAGGACGAGGAAGAATGAAACTTGTGATTTGTGAGAAACCCAGCGTCGGGGCGGCGGTTGCCGCCGCCCTTGGCGTAAGGGAGAAGAAAGACGGATATATCGAGGGGAACGGTTATGTTATCTCTTGGTGTATCGGGCATTTGGTAGGACTTGCGGAAGCTGCCGCCTATGGGGAACAGTACAGGAAATGGAGCTATGACAGCTTACCCATTCTGCCGCAGGAATGGCAGTACACCGTAGCTGCCGACAAGGGAAAGCAATTCAAAATCTTAAAAGACCTCATGCAGCGCAGCGACGTTTCGGAAGTCGTGAACGCCTGCGACGCAGGACGCGAGGGAGAATTGATTTTCCGCTTTGTCTATCATCAAGCGGGCTGCAAGAAGCCCTTTACCCGTCTTTGGATTTCCTCTATGGAAACGGACGCCATCAAAAGCGGCTTTGACAATCTGAAGGACGGGCGCAGGTATGACGCTCTCTATCATTCCGCATTATGCAGGGCAAAGGCTGACTGGCTTATCGGCATTAACGCGACCCGCCTTTTCTCCTGCCTGTATGGAAAAACCTTGAACGTGGGGCGCGTTCAGACCCCAACCCTAAAAATGCTTGTAGACCGGGACGCTGCCATTATGAACTTCAAGAAAGAAAAATATTACCATGTGCGCCTTATGCTCCCCGGCGCAGAAGCGGCAAGCGCGAAGATCTGCGCCGCTGATGAAGCGGGCAAACTGAAAGCGGCCTGCGAAGCGTCGGCGGCTGTCTGCACTTCCTTGACCCGTGAAAATAAAACCGCTATACCGCCGAAGCTCTTTGACCTTACCTCTCTGCAAAGGGAAGCAAACCGTATCTACGGGTACACGGCAAAGCAGACCCTTGATCTTGCACAGACCCTTTATGAAAAGAAGCTCTTGACCTATCCGAGAACGGACAGCAATTTCCTTACTGACGACATGGGAGACACGGCAAAAAGCATGGTAACGCTTCTCTGCGGCAAGCTGCCTTTTATGGAGGGCGTTCCCTTTACGCCGGAGCTTGCAAAGGTGCTGAACAGCAAAAAGGTATCAGACCACCACGCAATCATTCCCACTATGGAGCTTGCAAAGGCTGACCTTACCGCGCTGCCGGAAAGCGAGCGCAATATCCTTACCCTTGCCGGGGCGCGTCTGCTTATGGCGACCGCCGAGCCGTACAGTTTTGAAGCGGTAACGGCGGTTTTCTCCTGCGCCGACCATGAATTTACGGCAAAGGGAAAGGCGGTAATCGCTGCCGGGTGGAAAGACATGGAACGGCTTTACCGGGCGACCCTCAAAAAGAAGCCGGACAGCGACGACGAAAACGAACTTGCGTTAGATGTGCCGGACTTTACCGAGGGACAGACCTTTGAAAACCCTGCTGCAAAGGTTACGGAGCATGAAACGACGCCGCCGAAACCCCACAATGAAGCGTCCTTGCTTTCTACTATGGAACGCGCCGGGAATGAGGACACCGACCCGGATGCAGAACGCCGGGGACTTGGGACACCCGCCACCCGCGCCGCTGTCATTGAAAAGTTAGTAAAAGGCGGCTTTATCGAGCGCAAGGGCAAGCAGCTGCTTCCTACCAAAGACGGCACAAACCTTGTCTGCGTCCTGCCGGATAGCTTAACTTCTCCGCAACTTACGGCTGCATGGGAAAACAATCTGACGCAGATTGCAAAGGGCAACGCCGACCCTGCCGCTTTCATGCAGGGTATCGAAGCTATGGCGCAGGAGCTTGTAAAAACCTATGCTTCCGTGTTAGGCGAGAAACAGGAGCTTTTCAAGACAGAAAAAACAGAGCTTGGGAAGTGTCCCCGCTGTAAATCCCCGGTATATGAGGGGAAGAAAAACTACTACTGTTCCAACAAAGAGTGCGGCTTTACCATGTGGAAAAATGACCGCTTCTTTGAAGAACGCAAAACCACCTTTACTCATAAGATTGCCGCAGCACTCTTAAAATCCGGCAAGGTAAAAGTCAAAAAGCTGTACTCTCCGAAAACAGGCAAAACCTATGACGGAACGGTACTTTTAGCTGATACGGGCGGCAAGTATGTGAATTACAAAGTAACCATTTCAAAGGACAAAGAACTTGAATAGCAAGCATAGGAAGCGGGTACCCACTTCCGTAAAATCCCTGCCACTCATGTAGAGCTTGGCGGGGATTTTGCTTGTTGGGAAGTTTCCCAAACCCTCTAAAAATCCTCAAAAATCTTTGGCAGAAATGCAGGCGCACCGTAGTGGGACTATGGAACCACAAACGCAGCGTCCGCGCTGCCATACGCGGAAGGAGGTTTTACACATGGCAAGTTTGCGCGACAGCGTAAAGAACTATCAAGATGAACTTAGGGACGGTATTGCATGGGTAGCATTTTGGAAACAGGGACGTTCATGGAATGCCGAGCTGTTTCATCTTGAAGTGGACGGCACTTTAGAACCGTTTGACAGGAGCCGGTTAGAGGAAATCAAAGCGGCTGACCCCGCCGCCGTTATCTTAAATGGCTACTACTGCGGGCATTTAGGCGAGGATATGAGCCTTGACGAGCTGACCGCCGGGGTGCGCTATCACTATGAAAACGGCAGGAATGACCTTGACGGTTTTATCGGGGCGCATGACGACAGGCTTCCCCCGGAGGTTATCGAGGAAGCAAGAGCCGCCGCCCATGCAGCGGGGCTTCCCTTTTCCGAAAAGCCCTACCGGGACGGGGAAGATTTTGACCCTTATATATTTGACGGAAGCATGAGCATTGAGGACTACGAACTTATGCACCGCATAATTGAAAAAGAAAGGAGCGAGCAAATGGACGAATGGAAAACAGGTTATTCCTCATACGACCATGACAGACTGGAAGCCGCCGACAAGATGAAGATTGAGCGCGGTATCTATTTTGACACGAAAGGCGCGGATATTTCCCCGCTGACCGCCTTACCTCTTGCCGAGCTTGTGAAGCTGCGGGAGGAAAGCGCGGCTGCGGAGCAGACCGTATTTGAAAATCTAAAAGTACAGGCTTCCGCATGGGAGGAACAGGCAGGAAAGACCCTGCTATTTGACAAGGCGATTGAGTATGCGAGAATACCCGAAGTGAAGCATACGGCGAACAAGTGGCAGGACGAGGACAACGACCGCCACACCATCAGCAACCGGGTATATAAAATGAGCTACCATGTGTATGAAAATACCCGATACGACAAGGCAGCACAGAAATCTATCCCGTATTCCTATACGCTGTCTTGGAACATCTACACCAACAGCCCCCACGGGTACGGACAGGCGAAAATCGCCGGACAGGACAGAAAGGTATTTGCTGACCGGGCGGCTATGGAAAAATATCTGAATGGGCGTATCAAGGCGTATGAAAAACTTTTTACGGAAATCTCCCCGGCTATCCCGCCGGAATACGCGGAACAGTTTAAGGTAAACGGGCAGCTCTTACCGGGCTACACCGTAGAGGGCGAGGAAATCAAGCAGCCCGCCGCCGACATTCCCGCCGCTGCACCGAGAACCGAACCGGGACAGGAAACGGAACAGTTTGCAATCCTGATTGACAGCCGCACCCGTTTTGAAACGGGAGAACCGGGTGGCTACTGGCTTTCCATGCCCGCCACCAAAGAGCAGCTTCACGAAGCCATGCAAAGCGTCGGCATTACCGCAGACAACCCGCAGGACTTTTTCATTCACGGCTACTCTGACCGGGAGGACAGGCACATTGCCCTGCCTTATGACATGGTATGCGCGGCACAGGTGGACGAGCTGAATTTCCTTGCGGCACGACTGGAAACCCTTGACGCTTCCGGGATTGCCGCGCTGAACGCAGCCACGCAGCGCAGGAATGGTTTTGAGAATATCGGGCAGCTCATTGACTTTACCTATAACGAGGACTTTTTCGTGCATATCCCCGAAGTACACACTCCCCGCGATTTAGGCGATTATTACCTTAACAAATCCGGCATGGTGCAAATGCCCGCTGAATGGAAAAACAGCATTGACCTTATCGCCTTTGGACGAAACGCCGCCGCACAGGAAAAAGGCAGCTTTACGGAATATGGCTACCTTGTGGAAAGCGGCGACGCATGGGAGAAACACTTTGAGGGGCGCGATGTGCCGGAGGACTACCGCATTATGAGCTACCCGCAGCCGACCATCGAACTGGACGCAGCCCCGGCAGTACAGACGGCGACCATTTCCGAAGTAACACCGCAGGAGCCGCGCCCGGTTATCCCTATCGTGCTGACTTCCGAGAAGCCCGCCGAAAAGCTCAAAGAGATAACTGACCGTCTGGAGCAAGGCATTACGGAGCTGTTCGACAGCGAGCGTTACAAGGAATATCTGCGCGTCATGTCAAAGTTTCATAATTACAGCTTTAACAATACGCTGCTGATCGCCATGCAAAAGCCCGACGCTTCCCTTATCGCCGGATTTTCCGCATGGAAAAATAACTTTGGACGAAACGTGATGAAAGGACAAAAGGGTATCAAAATCCTTGCCCCGTCGCCGTTCAAGATTAAAAAGGAAATGGAGAAAATCGACCCGCAGACACAAAAAGCCATTATCGGCAAAGACGGAAAGCCCGTAACCGAGGAAAAGGAAATCACGATACCCGCCTTTAAGGTGGTATCTGTCTTTGACGTATCGCAGACCGAGGGCAGGGAAATCCCCGATATTGCCGTAAATATGCTGACCGGGGACGTAGAGCATTACAAGGACGTTTTCGCTGCCCTTGAAAAGACTTCTCCTGTTCCTGTCGGCTTTGAAAAAATCGAGGGTGGCGCACATGGTTACTACCACTTGGAGGACAAGCGTATTGCCCTTGATGAGGGCATGAGCGAGCTGCAAACCTTAAAAACCCTTATCCATGAAATCGCCCATGCGAAGCTGCACGACATTGACCTAAACGCCCCTTTAGAGGACTTGGAGAACAGGCCCGACCGCCGCACCCGTGAGGTACAGGCAGAAAGTATCGCCTATACCGTGTGCCAGCATTACGGGCTTGATACCTCTGATTATTCCTTTGGGTATGTTGCCGGGTGGAGTGCCGGACGGGAGCTTGCTGAACTGAAAAGCTCTCTTGAAACAATCCGCAGCACCGCAGCGGAAATCATTAACAGCATTGATGAGCATATCGCAGAACTGCAAAAGGAACAGGCGCAGGACGCGCCGAGGGAGAAAGCCGCCATGCCGGAGTACATTTACAAGATTGAAGCCAACCCCCGCACAACGGGCGACAACGACCGCTTTTTCCTGCAAGCCTATCTCCCGCAGGAAAACGGCAGGGCAAAAATCGGGGACGTGCTGTATATCGGCAGCCTTGCAAAATGCCGGGAACTCATGGGCGGGCTGAACGCCGGAGAGCTGACGCAGGGAGAAGTAAAGGAGCTATATGCAAAGGCGCAGGAAGCCGAAGCCGACAAAGACACCTTTTCCATTTATCAGCTAAAGCAAGGGGACGAAACGCGGGACTTCCGCTTTGAGCCTTACGACCGCCTGCAGGCGGCGGGAAATGTGGTTGATAAGGCAAACTATGAGCTTGTCTATTCCGCAGAGCTTACGCCGGGTACTTCCCTTGAAGATATTTACACCCGTTTCAATATCGACCACCCGAAAGATTTTAAGGGACACAGCCTTTCCGTTTCCGACGTGGTAGTGCTTCATCAGAACGGACAGGACGCGGCGCATTATGTTGATAGTTTCGGCTACAAGGAAGTGCCGGAGTTTTTGCAGGAGCAGACACAACAGCCGGAAAAGATAAACCCGCTAAAGCACGTTGAGGACACAATCGAGCAGAACGACAACAGCTTTGACGGTATCATCAACAACACCCCTACTGTTGACGAACTGGAAGCAAAGGTAAAAGCCGGGGAACAAATTTCCCTTGTTGACCTTGCGGAAGCGATTAAGGCAGACAAAGAACGCGGCAAAGAGAAGCCCTCTATCCGGGCGCAGCTTAAAGCCGATAAAGAACGGGCGGGGAAAAAGAAGAACGCAAAGCAGAAGTCGCAGGACTTGGAAAGGAGCTGACGCATGAGCAAATTAAATAAATTTGAAGATGTAGACGTGTTCGCTTCCCTCAATGCGATTATGAAGCAGAACACAGGCTTTTTTCAAAGCGATTTTGATATTGACAGGGAGATTATCGCAAAAGCGGCGGCAAGTGCGAGTAAAGAGGATAAGACCCTATTATGGTTTTGCCGACCGTATGGGACGCATTGCTTTCGGGAGCGCGACGTGTTCCTAAAGGACACCGCGCCCCATAACACATGGCGTTTCTACATGGAGCAGACAAGCGACCGTATTCTTGCCTATGCAATCGAGCTGACAGACAGGGAGCATGGAAAAATCAAGGGCAATCTGTATGAGCTTGACTATTCCCGCCATTATAAGCGCGTCAAGGAAAAGGGGCTGCCCGCCGATACGGTCAAGCTAATTTATGAGCGCGGGGAGCAGATAATCCCCGCCGGACAATATTTCAACGGAAGCCCAGACCCGCAGCTTGGGAAGTTTGAACGCTTTGAAGCCATACCCAACGACCCGGACGCTCTTAAATGGCTCTTACGGGAGGAACACCGCAACAGGGAGCAGCTTCCACCGGGAGATTTTAAGGCCCATATCGCCGCATTGCATGACGGACTGATTGAAACGGAAGCGCGGCGCATTGTGCGGGAAATGAAGCGGCATGACACGCCGAACAGCCCGAACAAGACCCATTTCATGGTGGAGCTTTCCCCGGCGTTCATGCAGCTTGCGAACACAAAGGACATTGACCGCCTTTTCTCCATGCTGCCTTACAAGACCCTTTCCTTTTCCAAAATCGAGGGCAGACATGGGACGTATGCGCTGATTGACAAGGGAGAGAACCGGGACAAAGGGATTAAAAAGCCGCGCCCCTCTGTCCGGGCGCAGCTTACCGCAGACAAGAAAACAGCCGCCCCGAAAAAGGCAGCGGCAAAAAGAAAAAATCACGATTTGGAGGTATGAGCATGAATAGATTTACTGTTGAGGAAACAAACCTTTTGAGCATTTACCATGAGGGAAGCAAGGCGCAGCTTATAGAGAACATGACCGCTGCGCTGCCTTACATGGACGCGGGATTACGGGAGCTTGCAAAGCGCACCCTTTCCAAAGTAGGCGCGCTGACCGAAGTCGAGTACAGGGAGCTTGCCGTTTATCCTGCTGATGAAGTATGACCGGGATTAAGCGGCTGTCGCCGCGACAAAGCCGCAAGGTAAACACCCTTGTGAAAAAGGAGTGCTGCAACTGCGAGAATGGCAACTGTATTTTACTGGACGACGGGGACACTTGCGTATGCCCGCAGCTCATTTCCTATTCCCTGCTCTGTAAGTGGTTTCGGATTGCCGTACTTCCTCTTGATAAGCTGCTCTATGCGGAGCTTTACCATACCGACGATATGCGGAAGTGTACCGTGTGCGGCACGTCCTTTGCGTCGAAGTCAAACAGCGTCAAATATTGCCCGGACTGCCGAAAGCGAATTACCCGCAGACAGACAGCCGAGCGCATGAGAAAAAAGCGTACTCTTGTTACGCAGTAGGGGCGAAAAAAGCCTTTGATTGCAGGGCTTTTCGGACACAAAAACAAAGAGGTAAAGGATTGATACCTTTACCCCTAAAATCGCGGTTCTACTGCGTAACATTTCAAAAGCTGCACCTATGAGAAAACGGGCGCGGTGGCCAACATATCGGCTGCCGCGTCCGTTCTTTTTTTGCGCTCATTTATCCGCGCTCTGCTTCTTTTTCCCGTTCAGGCTGACGTTCCACTTTCAAAATACTGTCGATATTCTTCTTGATAACGTCGTATTCCTTGACCTGCTTTTTCAGCTTCCCATAGTCGGCATACAGGGCTTCTTTCTGCTCTTGAAGTGCTGCGTACTCTGCTTGCAGGGCGGCAAGGCTTGGTAGCTTGGTTATCCCCGCCGCCTTAATTGTCTTTGCCGCTGCTTCATAGAGAATAATATCGCTCTCATGGGCTGTCCGGTATTTCTCCTTATCCTTTGCCTTGCGGTATGCAGCATAGACGGGCTTGGTCTTTTGATAGGTATTGATATTCTTGATAAGCAGCGTCATATCGGTAAGCCGCTTTTCAACCTCTTTCAAGCTGTCCGCTGCCTGTTCGTTTGCTTTGGTAACTTCCGCGATTTTTGCGGTCAATTCTGCGTACTGTTCAATCTTATGTTCTGTCAAGAAATTCATGGTTTTCGCTGCCTGTTTCAGATTATGGATTTTCGCCCATTGCTCATAGCCACGGCTTTCCTGCGCCTTGATACAGTTCTGAATATCAATCAGCAGACTGACGCCGCCGCGATCTGCGCGGGGAGCTTTCGCAGGGCAGGCGCGTTTGCCGCTTATTCGTTCTCTGATAGCTTCCTCTGTATAATCTGCGCCGAGGGTTTTTAAGCGGGTAAACCGTTCCTGTCCGGGAGCGCGGCAGGAAATGTATTTCCCCGGCTTTATTTCATAGCCCGCCGCCTGTAATTTGGATAGTAATTCCTCAAAACTTGATACTTGGGGAATGAGCGCGTCCACGGCAATTTTCAGCTTGCCTTTCCAACTGGTACCCGTTTTCTCTGCCTGGTACTCCGCATAGCTTTTCCCTTTGCTGCCCCTGCTTGGAACGACAACGGACAAGCCATGCTCCCGGCACAGCTTGTCGCTCATATTCCTTATGCCGTAATAGCTGCGCTTATTGGAATTGTACTTGTGGTAGTCAACAAAATTGACCGCGCAAAAAATGATGTGATTATGGATATGCCCTTTGTCTATATGGGTAGTCAAAACATATTCATGTTGTCCTTTGGTTACTGCGTCGGCAAGCTGCCGCCCGATTTCATGGGCTTCTCTGTAATCGACTTCCCCCGGCTCAAAGGATTGTATCAAATGGTGGGCTAAATTGTTCCCCTTATCCAACGCCTGCGACAGAGTAAAACCAAACTCAATGTCTGCCGTTTCATAGGAGCAGCCGAACGAGGACACAAGCATTTTTTCATCAGTCTTTGCCGGATTTTGGATATAGTCAAGGGCTTTGCTTAGCGTTCCTTTAATAGGCTTAATCTTTGTAACCGCCATATTTCCGCAAGCACCCCCTTTATTTCTTCTATGTCCTCTTGGTAGACGCTGCCTGTACTGTTCACACGCTTTGCAATCTGATTGACGTTGACGCCGATTTTCTGTATCTCCGCTGTCATAGCTTTTATGTCGGTATGGTCTACTTGCAGGATATACCCGTCAATGGCAATCTTGCGAAGATACGCCGCCATATTCCGGGTAGGTATCAGCTTCATTTTTTCAAGAATTAAATCCCGTTCTGCTTCCGTTACTCTGAATTTGATTTGTACCGTTCTTTTACGACCGTCCATGCTTTCACTCCTTTCCGTTCCGAGGGTTTGGGACACTTCCCAACAAGCAGTTTTGCCGACGCTGCCGCAGGGCAGAACGGGCAAAATACGGAAGTGGGTACCCGCTTCCTATGCTTGCTAAGAAAGTTTTTTATCTTTTATACCCTTATTTCCCTCTACGGAGAAAAAGCCATTTTGCCGAACTTATACAAAAGAAAAACGTTGTAATCTTAAAAAGATTACAACGCTTCCTAAAATCCATATTCAATTTTAACGGACGTTCTCATTTGTCCTCTTTTTCGACTTCCTTAATTTCTTTCGCCGTTGCGGTTACAATCCGTATTCCCTTATCGCTCATAGTATCAAGCAATGTATCGAGCTGCCGACGTTGCGTGTTTTTTGTGTCCGGCTTCTCTAAAAGAAACTGGTCTACGGATATATCATAACGGAGCATAAGCTCAAAAAAGATTTGCAGACTTGGGTGTTGCCCTTTGTTCTCAATATTCGCAAGGTAGCGAGGAGAAATAAACATTTCGTCGCTTACTTTCTTGCGGCTCTCTTTTCTCTCTGTCCGCGCTGCTTTTATCGCTTCTCCAAAAGCCTTGAAGTCATATTTTTCTACTGGTCTTTTTGCCATAATTATTCACCCAGTTACATTGTACTGTTCCTCTTTTCTCTTGGATATGTCTACATAATTCATAGCAGTAGCTTAAATAATTCATAGTTAAGCACTTGCTATTATTCGTCTGTCCGATTATAATTATACTGATTATGTATGAGGAAAGGACTGGTAAATCATGGAATATATGTCTTGCCCCGAAGCAGCCGAAAAGTGGGGTATATCTGAAAGGCGGGTACAGATACTTTGTAGCCAAAACCGCATACCGGGCGTTTCAAAACTGGGGTATATGTGGCTGATACCTACGAACGCTGAAAAGCCGATTGACGGTAGAACAAAGCAAGGAAAGGAACGAGATAAAAAATGAAACAGTTATTTCTATTAGAAGATGATATGAGCTTAATCAGCGGTCTTTCCTTTGCCGTAAAAAAACAAGGATATGAAATAGATGTTGCCCGTACCACACTGGAAGCTGATACTTTATGGGAAAATAGTAAATATGATTTGGCAATTTTAGATGTATCGCTTCCCGATGGTTCTGGCTTTGATTTCTGCAAAAAGATACGCAGTACCTCAAAAGTACCTATCATGTTTCTTACTGCCGCAGATGAAGAAACAGATATTATTATGGGGCTTGATATAGGCGGTGACGATTATATTACAAAACCTTTCAAATTAGCAATATTCCTGTCAAGGCTTAATGCACTGCTCCGCAGGAGTGAAAATTTTAATACCGAAGTTACAGAATTGACCTCCAACGATATAAGCATAAGGCTTTTGAAAGGCGAGGTCTATAAACAGGGAAAGTTACTTGAACTGACAGCAAGCGAGTATAAATTGTTATGTTTCTTTATGGAAAATCCCGACCAGGTACTTTCCGCAGAACAGATTTTGGGGAAACTATGGGATTGTAATGAAAATTATATAGATAATAATTCCCTTACCGTATATATCCGCAGGCTCCGTACAAAAATTGAGGACAATCCGGGAGAACCGAAGCGTATTGTTACGGTTCGCGGCATGGGCTATAAATGGAATACAGTAGATTGAGGTGTATGATGAAAATATTGGCAAACCGAAAAATTAAATTTCTTTTTTGCAGTATCTTGTCCTGTATCTTGGTTTTTGTACTGATTTCAACCGTGTTAGTGAACCTTGATGTTAGAAATACGGTGTATTACATCATATTTTGCAGCGTATGTATGGGAGCTGCAATCCTGTTATTCTGCTACGGATATTTTAAGGAACAACATAAAATAATGGAAAATGCTATATCGCAGATTACAGAATATATTTCCGGGAACAAAGAAGTTACCATTGAATGTAACGATGAAGGCGAGCTATACAGACTGTTCCATGAAGTTAATTCTTTAGTTGCAATCTTGAACGCCCATGCTGAAAACGAAAAGAGCGCAAAGAAATTTTTGCGAAATACCATATCGGATATTTCACATCAGCTAAAGACACCGCTTGCTGCTCTCAATATTTACAATGGTATTATACAGGGCGAAGCAAAGGAACTGCCGACCATACAAGAATTTAGCCAGCTTTCCGAGCAGGAGCTTGACCGTATAGAAACACTGGTACAAAGTCTTTTGAAAATCACAAAGCTGGATGCGGGTACGATTATATTGGAAAAATCTTTAGAAAATGTATCTGAGCTTGCAAAGAACATAAAAAAGCATTTCCTGTTTCGTGCCGAACAGGAGGGAAAAGAAATCTGTTTATCCGGCAATGAAGAAATTAAACTTTTATGTGACCGAAACTGGATTATCGAAGCTATCAGCAACCTTGTAAAGAACGCTCTTGACCACACAGAAAAAGGCGGACTTATCCGTATTGAGTGGCGGGCGTTCACTTCTATTGTTCAGATAAGCGTAAAAGATAACGGAAGCGGCATACACCCGGATGACTTATACCATATTTTTAAGCGGTTTTATCGTAGCCGTTTTTCTAAAGACACACAGGGTATAGGGCTTGGCTTGTCACTCACAAAAGCGATTGTAGAAGCCCATAACGGAACGATTGAAGTTGATAGCACAGTGGGAATGGGAACCTCTTTCACAATAAATTTTCTTAACCCTACAAAATTGTAGGCTGATTGTAATATTGATGTAGGGTTTCTCTGTTATATTGGGGCTATCAAAACAGAAAGAGGTGTTTACACATGAACTTATTGGAAGTCAACAATATTTGTAAAACTTACGGAAGCGGCGAAACCGCCGTACACGCTTTGAAAAAGGTCAGTTTTTCCGTTCCAAAGGGCGAGTATGTGGCTATCGTCGGAGAATCCGGCTCTGGAAAAAGTACGCTGCTTAACATGATAGGCGCACTTGATACGCCTACGTCCGGTAAAGTCGTAATTGGCGGCAAAGAAATTTTTTCCATGAATGACAACAGGCTTACAGTCTTTCGCCGTAGAAATATCGGGTTTATTTTTCAGGCGTTTAATCTTATTCCCGAACTGACCGTTGAGCAAAATATCATTTTTCCGGTGCTGCTTGATTATCAGAAACCGGACAGAAAATACTTGGAAGAACTGCTTACGGTTCTTAATCTGAAAGAACGGCGCAATCATTTACCGAGCCAGTTATCCGGCGGTCAGCAACAGCGTGTGGCAATCGGACGCGCCCTTATCACACGCCCGTCGTTAATCCTTGCAGACGAGCCAACGGGCAATCTTGACACACAGAACAGTAGCGAAGTCATAGCCTTGTTGAAAGAAGCGTCAAGGAAATATGAGCAGACCATTATTATGATTACTCATAACAGGAGTATTGCACAGAGCGCAGATCGGATATTGCAGGTATCAGACGGTGTGCTGACCGATTTGGGGAGGTGCCGCGAATGAAAAGCTATTTAAGCCTTGTGCCTATTTCTGCAAAGGTACATAAGCGTCAAAGTCGTATGACACGCATTTGCATTATCCTTGCGGTATTTCTCGTAACCTCTATTTTTTCTATGGTAGAAATGTGGACAAAAGCGGAAACCACAGCTATGCGCCACAATCACGGAGACTGGCATATAGCTCTGCAAAATATACAGGATAATGAAGCGGAGCAAATCAGAAAAGACAATGATGTAGCATTTTCTTCTTGGTACGACAGTATAAACGCAAACGCAGAACAAGATTATTATATAGGCGGCAAAAATGCTGTTATTTATGGTATCGAAGAAGCATACTCAACCAATATTATGAATTATCCAACCGAGGGCAATTATCCGCAGAATGAAAAAGAAGTGGTACTGAGTGCTGATGCAAAAGAACTTTTCGGAGTTAAAGTTGGGGACAGCATTACCTTAAATACTCATGCAGGGGATTTGGGATATACCATTACTGGATTTTATCAAGATGATTCTGAATTTAACAGTATGGTAAACGGAATTTGCGTATATGTGAACCGGGATACTTTTAATCATATCCGCAGTTTGAACGGAGAAACATCTGCTTCTCAATTCTACATTCGTTTTCAAAATGAAAACAGATTGAAAAAAACGATTGCTGATTTCAAGCTGAAATACAATTTAACTGACGAAAATGTAAAAGAAAATATGGCTGTTTTAAGTATGTTGGGAGCCAGCAGTAACGACAGTATAAATCAGCTATACCCATTAGCGGCAATCTGCTTTGTCATTATACTAATTTCGGGTGTGTTTATGATTTCAAGCTGCATGAATAGTACTGTGGCACAACGGACGAAATTTTTTGGTATGATGAGGTGTATCGGTGCAAGTAAAAAACAAATCATACATTTTGTAAGGCTTGAAGCATTGAATTGGTGTAAAACGGCAATTCCGATTGGTTGTATACTGGGAACAATAACCTGTTGGATATTATGTGCGATATTAAGATTTCTCGTAAAGGGAGAATGGGCAGATATGCCGCTTTTTTCCGTAAGTGTGACGGGTATTCTTTGCGGAGCTGTCGTTGGTATTGTTACAGTATTTATCGCAGCTCATTCCCCTGCAAAACAGGCAGCAAAGGTCTCGCCGGTAGCCGCAGTATCGGGAAACACAGGAACATCAAAGCATGGAGGTTGTGCAGCAAAGTCAGGCGTTTTCAAGATAGAAACTTCTTTAGGTATTCATCACGCAACCGAGGCAAAGAAAAATTTATTCCTTATTACAGGCTCATTTGCGCTTACGATTGCTCTTTTTCTATCGTTTGCCGCCTGCCTTGACCTTGTGCATAAGCTACTTCCGTCTGTAAGCGATTTTACACCGGATATAGTCATAAGTAGCGAAGATGAAACAAATTCCGTAGACAGAAATCTTGCGGAAGATATTTCAGAAATCCCCGGAGTAAAATCCGTTTTCGGTACAAAACTTCATGTAGCATATCCTGTTGAAATTAACGGCAATGCAGGAACAGTTGATTTGTTTTCCTATGACGAGTCCATGCTTGACAGCTTTAAGAAGTCAGTTATGAGTGGAGATTTATCAAAAGTCTATGGTAATTCTGGCTATGCACTGGCGATTTATAATCAAGATAATCGGTTAAATGTTGGCGACAAAATAAAAATCGGAGATACAGAAATTGAAATTGCGTGTATCGCTTCCGAGGGAGTAGGTAGTGTCAGCGGTGCTGCAACAATGGTCTGTTCAGAAGAAACCTATACACAGCTTACAGGAGAACAGGACTATGCCTTAGTAAGTGTCGTATTGGAAAAAAATATATCCGAAACAGAAGTAAGCAAAATCCGCAACTTATCAAGTGATTATGTGTTCGCAGACAACCGGGCAGAAAACAGTGATGTCAATGGTTCCTATTGGGTATTCCGGCTTGCAGCATACGGTTTTCTTGCAATTATTTCATTCATCACGATATTAAACATTATGAACAGTATTTCCATGAGTGTGTCCGCAAGAATAAAACAATACGGAGCAATGCGAGCAGTTGGTATGGGAAATCGGCAAATTACAAAAATGATAACGGCTGAAGCAATCACTTACGCTGCCTGTGGTACAATTATTGGATTTGTTTTAGGTCTGTTGCTTCACTATCTGATTTATGTAAAGATAATTGTTACGCACTTCGGAGGAACATGGAAAGTCCCTGTTGTTCCAATGGAAATCATAGTCCTTTTGGTTCTTGTTTCGTGTATTTTGGCTGTATATGCCCCGGCAAAGCGTATAAGAAACATGGCAATAACAGCAACCATAAATGAGTTATAAAATAGAAATATAATATCTGCCGCACGACGGCAAAAGAAAAAAAGCCGTCGTAAAGCAGACACATTTTCACGCGCCTATTCTATCGCGGCGGCTTTGATTTTTCAGAGCCGCCGTTTCTTTTCGTCTATCCCAAACCTACGACGACCCAAACACCGTGAACTGACACGGCGGCATTTTAGGAGGTTGCCGCCGTGTCTACTTTGGTATTCCATAATACCCATGAGCTTCATCAATTAAAAAAAGCATAGCTCCACCACCGGGCAAGTCTACCCATGAGTATGAACTGTCAAATCATCTGAATACTGCTTACATTTCCTTTGCGTCCGTCTGCGCCTTGCAGACGGGCGCATTTTGTGTTTTTCAAAACTTTTTTGAAAAACTTTTCTATTCCGTTTGGCAAATCTGCGGTGCGTCCGTGGAAGGCAGCCGAAAGGGGATAAATAACCCGCCCCCGGGACGAAAGGGGGTGAGAACATGGATTATCCTAATCGGTTGGAATGGCAGACAAGATGTGAGTTTAATGCGTACTGCAAACACACGCTACGCAACGAACTGATTGACGCCTGCCGGGAAAGCAAAAGTCGGCGAAAGCACGAAGTCAACTTTTCAGACCTTGCCCCGCATGAGGAAAAGCAGCTTTATACCGTTGACAGATATTTTGTCAATGAGGACGAGGACGCTTTTTGTGCAGGCGGTTTGAAGATTACGGCGAAGCTGCTTGCCGAAGCAATGCACTCCCTGCCGGAAGAAAAACGGCAAGCCGTTTTACTGTATTACTTTTTCAGCATGACCGACGCTGAAATCGCGGAGCTTATGAAAGTACCCCGCAGCACAGTACAGTATAGACGGACAAGCTCTTTTGAACTGCTAAAACGATATTTGGAGGAACGCGCTGATGAATGGAACGAATTGTAATGACAATGAGCGCGGCTTGTTACCCTACCCGGTCATTTTAGCCGCGACAAAGGGCGACCCCGACGCCATGAAAATTGTAATGCAGCACTACCAAAGCTACATAGCCCACCTGTCTATGCGGAAAATCCGTGACGAGAACGGCAATACCTATTACGGCATAGACGAGGACTTGCGGGAACGGCTGCAAGCAAAGCTCATGCGGGCTGTCCTATCCTTTAAGACAGATAAGTAAAAACGCGAAGTGTTCCACCCCTTTCCGCTTTGCGTATTCCTGTCTTTTGTACCTTGACAAAGAAAGCGACGCAAGATAACGGCGGCGCAGCATAGGGCAAATCAGATACGTTCCTTTTGTGCCGAGCCATGCGGCGGGTGCGCCATGACGTTATCCCGGCGGGACTTTCCCGCCTGGGATAACCGAGCGACCAACACCGACGCCGGAAAACAGGCATAGCAGCCTGTCGGCGACGAAGCGCAAAATACATAATGATACTCCCTTATCGCCATAGTCCGAGCGTTCAAAGCGTCGCAGGCAATGGGTAGGGCTGCGCGAGAACCGCGCAGGGGTGCAATTCCCGTGAGGTTGAGAAGCTAATTGACCGTCTGATGAAAGCCCCTTTATAAATTACCGTGAATAGTGGACTTGCTACTATTCATAAACTGAACTATTGAACGAGCGAAAGAAAGGGGGCTTTTCTTTTGTCGCAAAATCAATCTTCCGTTACCACAACGAAACATAAAATTGGAAAAGTTACTTATCTTGTATGTTCGGCGCAGAGTGAACGAGCGACGGACACACTCGATAAAAAGATAAAAAAGCTCATTCGTAAAGATATGGAGCTAAACGCCGCAAACGCCCGAAAATAGGGCGTTTTTTCATATTTAGGACATGACTTTAGCAGCGGTTCATGGTATAATTTTATTAGTACAAATACCATGCTTGTCTGCTGTCAGAGAGGAGGACAAAATGTTACAGGCAGACAAGATAACCGCTTTATATTGCAGATTAAGTCAAGAGGATATGCAAGCCGGAGAAAGCGAAAGCATACAGAACCAAAAGCTCATTTTACAGAAGTACGCAGACGACCACCATTTTTTCAATACGCGCTTTTTCGTTGATGACGGATTTTCCGGCGTGAGTTTTGAGCGCGAGGGGCTTCAATCCATGCTCCGCGAGGTAGAAGCCGGGAACGTGGCAACGGTCATAACAAAAGACCTCTCCCGTCTTGGGCGTAACTACCTTAAAACCGGGGAACTTATCGAAATTGTTTTCCCGGAATACGAAGTGCGCTATATTGCCATTAACGACGGTGTAGACACAGCAAGGGACGACAACGAATTTACCCCGCTGCGGAACTGGTTTAATGAGTTTTACGCCCGCGATACTTCAAAGAAAATCCGGGCAGTCAAACAAGCAAAGGCACAGAAAGGCGAGCGTGTCAACGGCGAAGTACCCTATGGCTACATAGCTGACCCTAACGACCGCAATCATTTATTGCCAGACCCAGAAACAGCACACGTTGTAAAACAGATTTTTGCTATGTATGTGCGCGGCGACCGTATTTGTGAAATACAGAACTGGTTGCGGGAACATGAAATACTGACCGTTTCCGAAATGCGTTACCGTCGTTCCGGGAGCTGCCGCCACCCGCGCCCACACCCGAACTGTATTTACAACTGGCCGGATAAGACGCTGTATGACATTCTTAGCCGTAAGGAATATTTGGGGCATACTATTACAGGCAAAAGCTATAAGGTATCTTACAAATCAAAAAAGACAAAGAAGAACCCGGAAGAAAAGCAATACTTCTTCCCTAACACACATGAACCTTTGATTGATGAAGAAACCTTTGACCTTGCACAGAAACGGATTGCTACCAAACACCGCCCTACGAAAGTAAACGAAATCGACATTTTTTCGGGACTTCTCTTTTGCGGAGATTGCGGCTACAAAATGTATTTGCAGCAGGGAGCCGGAACATTAGAGCGAAAACACGCTTACACTTGCGGGAAATACAGAAACCGTATCAGAACCGGGGAACTTTGCACCACACATTATATCCGTAAAAGCGTATTGAAAGAACTTGTCCTTGCCGACCTGCAACGGGTACTGTCCTATGTGCAGACCCACGAACAGGCATTTATCCAAACGGCGAATGAGTGCAGCGAGCAAGCCATGAAGAAAACAATGGCGCAGCAGCACAAGGAGCTTGACAAGGCACAGGGCAGAATGAGCGAATTAAACGTCTTATTCCGTAAACTGTATGAGGACAACGCTTTAGGGAAGCTCTCTGATGAACAATTTGCTTTCTTGACTTCCGGCTATGATGAAGAAAAAAAGACGCTGACGCGACGTATCGCGGAATTGACACAGGAGCTTGACACCGCCGCCGAGCGCAGCGCAGACGTGAAAAGGTTTGTTACCCTTGTCCGTAAATATACGGCGATTGAGGAATTGACTTACGAGAACGTCCATGAATTTATCGACCGTATTCTTATTCACGAACTGGATAAGGAAACGAACACCCGAAAAATTGAAATCTTTTATAGCTTTGTCGGCAGAGTTGATACAGGCGACAAGCCAACCGAAAGTATCTCCTATTTCAGACAGATAGGAGCCGACGTAAAGAGTTATGCTATCTAACATATATCAAAAAGAGGTAAGATAACCGCCCCTACAAAAAAGGTTACGTTATCTTACCTCAACAAAGTTCGTTCCGCTGCAACCGTCATCACAATAGAATTTGTAGTCTGTAATTTTATGATCTTTGCAGTACTGCTCAAGCAGAATTTTCTGAGTTTCGATAGAAACACTTCCTCCAAAGTTTCCGTCATCAACCGAAAGTCTGCAATAAAGTGCTGCCTTGTAATGCTGCTGTTTTTTCATAGTAACTCCTTTCTCAGCAGCGGATTTAATAAGCCTTGCGGTATCTTCCGCTCCACAAGTATATCACAACTATGCTGTAAATGCCAGTAAAATCCGCTGTCTGTAAAAATATTTGTTGAATGTTGCTAAGTCCGATTATTGAAATTTTACATTGTTACTAAGGAGCTGTTATTGATACGCTCTATTCCTTTTTGAAATTCATCGACTACCTCTCCGACCTGTTCGCCTGATTCCAGTTTGCGAAACATTAGTCTGCTGAGACTATCAGCTACATTGGTTTTACCCTCAAATGCAGACCACACACGATAGGTCACACCGTTGATGTAGTGATCGGTATATTCAGCCGACTGCACCTCTGTGTTGTCCTGACACAGAGGTTTATCAAGGCTGTATCTTTTAGTCTTTTCTTCTGCCATTCGCTTATCACGCTCCGTTTCATTACGTCGATTGTTAATTTTCGTATAAACAAATCAGTTCAGTCCTTTCATATTTAAATTTTGATGGTGCTAATTAGTTACGCACCATCTTAACTGTTTTTTAATATACAGCTTTTTTCTTGTCGTAAATTCACATTTTCCAATTACAACGCCTGAAAATATGCCGATTTTGTGCAGTCTTCTGCACTTACGACCCCTCAATCATTCAAAGCTCAAATTTATGACCCCATAAAAATTATGCACAATCATTTTGCTGAAACTGCGTGTTTTCGGCATTTTTGCAGCGAGCTTTGCTCGTCCGCTGTGAACGTTTAGGGGGCTACGACCCCGAAACTTTAACTTGCAATGAAATATTTTACTTTGCTTTAACTGCTGCATATCTGGTATTTGTGCAGATTAACAACTGCCTTTTTATTATCAGAATTAAAACCTCTCACACATATCGCCCACAGCGGCTAACAAATCGCCTGTGTCGGCTTTTAAGCTGTTTCTGCTAGACTTACCCGACAAAAATTCAAGCCACGCAAATCGGCTTACGTTGCCTTTCTTTGCGTTTCAAACGGCGGAATTTCAATCCCCTTATTCGCAAGCTGACTTCTTATTTTATTAGCAGACATATGCAGTACTTCATCAAGGCTCATTAACTCGATTTCATAAACTTCATTAGCGGCAGGGTCAGTAACGTCATCAACAGGGTCGGCAGAATCACAAACAGTGACAGCGGATTTTTCTGCCTCAACTTCGTACTCATCAATCGCAAGCAACGTATTTAAAGGCTTTTCAAGCATTTCACTGTTACCGCAAGTGACAGCAGGGTCAGCGTTTTCACACACCTCCGGCATAAGATTTCTGCCGTCACTGCTGTCACTTTTCATATCGTAATTCAGAATAATTATTCGCTGTCCGTTGCTGCGTTTGGATTCAAACGTCACTCCGTAATTCAGCAATTCATAAGCGTGCTGAATTAAATCTTTTTTGACACGATTTGAAAACACTTCTTTGTCCAGCAGAGCAGATAACTTTTCAGCAAGTTCAGTAGCAGAGCCTTTGAACGTTTTCTGAGTTACCATAAAGTCATGAACAGCAAATGAAAAATAGTCGGGTTCGATATTTTTAATCTCATCAGACACTTTCCATCTGCTGCTTTCAAACACAACATTGATCTCTTGATTTTCAATATCTCGACCTACACAATGAAGCTTTGCTGTACGACTTCCACGTTTACTTTCAATCAGAACCATACTTCCGTCAACGCAACCGCTCAAACCTGTACTGCCCGAAATCATATTAAATGGGTCGCTGTCAGAACACTTTCGTGTGTGATGAACCAGAACAATAGCTACGCCAAGCTTATCTGCAAGAGATTTCAACACAGACAACTCTTTGTAATCAGAACTGTAGCCTGACTCCGATTCGTTACGCACCTTTTGTAATGTATCTATCACAACAATTTTCAAATCGTCAAACCGCTTCCTGCAGTATTCAATTTGTTCAGGCAGACCGTTTGACATTGATTCCGCCATAATTGCAAAGTGAAGATTGTCGGACGGCTCGTCTGTCAGTTCATACAACCTGTTTTGCAGACGTATCAAGCTGTCCTCTAAACTAAGGTATACCACATGACCGCAGGACGTTTCTTTTCCAAGAACCTTTTCTCCTTTTGCAATGGACAGGCACATATCCAGCGCAAGCCACGACTTGCCGACCTTCGGCGCACCCGCGAGAATAAATAAGCCTTGCGAGATCAAACCGTCAACACAATATTCGATCGGTTTCATCGGAGTATTCATAATATACTCGCTGCTGTACATTTTTAATTCTTTCATTTTATCGACCTCCTTTTGATATGCAAAGCCGCTGACCTCGGTTCTGCAAACAAAAAACGCCGCAGATTTAGTTTTCTGCGGTGCGTTTTTTACCCTCTGATATTATTATATGCGGAAATTCAGAAAATGAATAAAATCACATAACATTATTTTTTTATTCAACACGACATTTTCAGTTGCATATTGCGGCAAAATATGATATACTTAATTTGGAAACTGTAAAAACGACAGCCTTGAGGTGTAATTATGTTTAACGATATTTGTTTTTATGTCAAAGGAAATATGATTGAGGTCAACGGTCAGGACTTTTTATTGGGCGAGCTTTCGGCATCATGTATGAATATACCTCCTTCCGAATTCGAAGAGATATATGATAAGTATAGATCGGCGGAATACATAATGAACCATGAAATCAATGCTGAAAAGGATAATTCCGTTGAATATATACCGCCCTTAAAAAAGGAGTGGGGCAGGCTGAACAGCATGATGGTCGAAATAGATACGGCTTTGAAAAAACATAAAATATTTCAGGTTCTTGATACTCAGAATGCTGTCGAATTTTTCAAAGGATTTACTGATATGGACGGCACAATTATGAATTCCGAAAACTGGGAGCTTTATTACAAGACCGCAAGTCTTTACAAGCCTGTGATCGATGATATTTTTAATTTCAATAAGACTATGTATTACTTTGTGAACGATTTTCTGTCACATCTTAAAAAGCTTGATCCCGAAAATTTTGCCGCCGCTTACTATGACTTTCTTACAAATCCTATGGCGTACAAGATGATTGCAAATCCTATCATGAATGAATATATGTCGTATACAAGCGCTGATTTTCTTGAAATGAATATGATCCCCAAAGAAATAACCGATGGCTGCGGAGAGTATGTAATTGCGGAATACTACCATGTTGATAGATTGCAGAGCTTTTTAAAGGTCGATTTTCTAAAAGGTCTTATGGCAGGACATCATATACGCAGATGTGAACATTGCGGACGATTCTTTCTTATGACCAAAGGCTACAAAACAAGATACTGCGACAAGGCTGCGCCTGAAAATCCGAGGTTTACCTGTAATCAGATGGCTTACAGAACGGTCAGAATTAAGGAAGAAAATGCGGATAATCCGAAATATCAGTCATATCGGCGCTGTCTTAACAGGGTTATGCGAAGCTATCAGAGAAAAGTTATTGATGAAAAACAAAAATCTGTTCTTCTGCGACAAGCAGAAGAACTGTACCATAGAGCAATGACCTCTCCCGAATTCAGCAATGAGGAATTTGAACAGCAAATGCAGTCTGAAAATCTTTACAAATTATGCGGTTTTGACGTTCCGAAGAGAGGCAGACCAAAGGCGGTTAAGAATGACAAATGAGGAACTGATATCGAAATATTATGACGGTAATATGCAAGCTTTATATGATCTGTACGAGCAGAATGTCGGGTTCATACAGAGCGTTGCTGCTGCGGTCGCAAAAGACTACAAAAATTATTTGCGTTTCAGCGATACCTTTGAAGACCTTGTTCAGGTTGGCAGTTTGACGTTCTTTGAAAAGCTGAAAGCAAAAAAATATGACGCAAGAAAGGGCAGTCTACTGACATATCTTACTCCCCAACTTCGATATGCAATGCAGGAGTTTATTGAAAATTTCAGTTCTCCGGCAGGACTTTCACATTCCGATTTCTCAAAAATACAAAGATGCCGCAAGCTGCATAATGAAGGTATGTCAAATTCGGATATATCCAAGGAGCTTGGCATGGACAGGAAAACCGTTCAAAGCTGTCTGTCATTCTCTTTTAAAACGGAAACGCTGATGATACGGGCGGAAACAGAGAACGGAATTGAGTACATTGAAAATCCTGGGCTTGTCGTTAACGATCTGCACCCCGATAACAAGGTTTACATTGAAGTTAGCCTTGAGCTTTTCAAGGAATTGTTTGAAAACTTATCAGCCAGGGACAGAGAAATTCTCGGCAGAAAATATGGTGCATTCGGGTATGAAGAGACCTCCGTTAACGACATTGCGGACTATATGCTGATCACCAGAAACGCTGTAAACAAGGCTGTTAATTCTGCAACAGAGATTCTTCGCAAGGAATACCATAACGGGAGTAAGCTGAAATGGTGGCGGTTGTGTAACCGGGCGGTTAAGGATGCCTTGGAGGGTAGGACAGCATAGGAATCCGTTGAAATATCTGACGAGTTTAAGGCGAAATTACGGGCGTTGGCGGAGTTTTTGGTTTTGCTGTATGAAAATGATAAACAAAAATAAATGGGGGGCATTATGCTTGCAATATACTTAACCTTAATTGATAACGAAGACGATAAGAAATCATTTGAGGATTTATATAATCAAAATAGGTCTAAGGCTTATGCGATTGCGTTTAATATTTTGAAAAATAAAACGTTAGCCGAAGAAGCTTGTTCGGAGACTTTTTTTAGTCTCGCAAAAAGTTTTCAAAAAATTAAAAATTTAGAATCTCACAAATTGGACTATTATATTGTCATTATGTTATCGTTAAAAATCTCAATTTTTCTGTTTCAACCTCTACTCACTGCCATTTTTAAGGCAAATTTACACCTTGTTTCACAGAAGATTTGAAATAAAATTACAACCTCTACTATTCAAGACGAATAAAAATGACGGGGTAAACCCAAAATGTCACATTTTACATTAATACCATTTTGTCACGTCTCTTTGAGCCTACATAAAAAACGCCATCTACTATATACAGTAAAAATTCGGGCAGGTGACCATCTTTTCTCTTGAATTTTCATCAAACTTTCACAATTTCAGTTGCGATGAAAATTCCCCTCACTTTTATACGCCAAAAAATCTGGCAGGTGCTAACCTTTTGTCCTGAATTTTTATCAAAATAACATTCCGTTACGCACCTCTGCGTCTGTTTGAAAAACACCTTCTACTATATACAGTAAAAAATCGGGCAGGTGACCACCTTTTCCCGTGAATTTTCATCAAACTTTCACAATTGCAATAACACCGAAAATCACCACTCACTTTTATACGCCGAAAAAATGGACGGGTGGTTCACTGTTTAAGCAAATTTTCATCAAATTTTCACATAACGGCTCATAAAAAATCCGCCTGAGCGTTTTCAGACGGATAAATTTATGCTTATTTAGCAGAAATATGGAAATTCCCATTGAATTTTGACAAACGTTGTGGTATAATAAATAATGAAAAGTTATACATATTCGGCACTATCACCGATTGAGTTATCTCCTACGGGGTGGGCGGGTGAAGATAACTCAATTGTCATCATAAAAAACTGATAAGGAGAATTCAAAATGGCTAAAATAAAAGTTCAGTCGGTTGAACCCAATATTGCTGATTTAGTAAATGGTTGGCTTAAATCATATAAGCTTGATTATAAATTGGAGCAGGAGTCGTTAAACACTGAAATAGACCAGGCTTTAAACGACTATTTTTCAAAAAGCGGTGGCAAAGGCGGTAACAGACCTGATGCAAAGCTGTTATTGCGTAGCAGTGATGGTAAGTACTATCCTATCCTTATTGAATATAAGGGCTATAAAGATAAGCTTATTAAGCTTGATAGTGAAAAAAATGTTGCAAACAAGAATTCCAAAAACGAACCTGACTATAAGAATATAAACTCTTATGCAGTGAATGGAGCTGTTCACTATGCAAACGCTATACTTCATTATACAGGCTATACCGATGTAATCGCTATCGGAGTTACCGGCTTTAAAAACGATAGCGGAAAACTTGAACATTCTATCGGAGTGTATTATGTTTCAAAAAGCAATTTCGGTGTTGGTCAGAAAGTTGATGACTATACCGACCTTTCTTTTCTTAAAAAGGAAAACTTCGATGCTTTTATAGAAAAAGTAGGACTTCTGTCTCTTACGCAGGAAGAAATAGAAAAATTAAAGGAACGCCGTGAGCGTGAAATAGATGCAAGCCTTGTAAAGCTGAATAATGATATCTATCAAAACGAAAAGGGGCTTGGTGAAAACGACAGAGTATATCTTGTTGCCGCCTCTATTATGGCAACGCTCGGCGATGTCGAGCACAATGTATACCCTTTGAAAAAATCTGATTTGATTTCTTCCGATGAAAAAGACAATACCGACGGCGATATTATGGTGCGGAAAATCAAAGCTTTTCTTGCTGCCAAAAAGCTTCCCGAAGATAAAAGAGATTTAATTGTAAGAACACTTCAGAATACACTTACTACCGACAATATCAACAAGGTTGAAAACGGAGAAACCCAGCTGAAGCGTGTTTTCACAAAAATAGTTGATGACCTCGGTATTTACTATAAAATAGGACTCACAACAGACTTTACCGGCAAGCTGTTCAATGAAATGTACGGCTGGCTTGGGTTTACACAGGACAAGCTCAACGATGTAGTTCTTACTCCCTCCTATGTCGCAACTCTGCTTGTTAAGCTTGCAAGGGTAAACAAGGATTCGTATGTATGGGACTTTGCAACAGGCTCGGCAGGTCTTCTTGTTGCTGCTATGAACGAAATGCTCATTGATGCGAAGGACAAAATTAAATCTCCCGAACAGTTGGCAATAAAATCCGCCCAAATAAAAGCAACTCAGCTTCTTGGTCTGGAAATTCTTTCGAGCGTTTATATGCTTGCCATACTTAATATGATTATGATGGGTGATGGCAGCTCTAATATCTTGAATAAAGACTCATTAAAAGACTTTAACGGTAATTACGGCTTTGGCAACACCAATGATAAGTTCCCGGCAAACGCATTTGTTCTTAATCCACCATATTCAGCGCCCGGAAATGGTATGGTATTCGTTGAAAAAGCTTTATCAATGATGGAAAAAGGATATGCTGCTATTATTATTCAGAACTCCGCAGGTTCGGGAAAAGCAAGCGGATATAACAAGAAAATACTGAAACACAGCACACTTCTTGCAAGTATAAAAATGCCCATAGATTTATTTGTCGGAAAATCAAGCGTTCAGACAAATGTATACGTTTTCCGTGTTGGCGAAGCTCATCAGAAGGACGATGTTGTAAAATTCATTGATTTTTCCAACGATGGTTATACACGCAGCAATCGTAAAAAAGCAAGCTGCAATTTATTTGATACAGACAACGCCAAGGGCAGATATCAGGAAGTTGTTGACCTTGTTCGATATGGAAAATCAAAGCTCAATATTTTCACTGAAAAAGAATACTACGAGGGAACAATAGACCCTGAAAACGGTGCAGACTGGAACCAGACATCACCGATTGATACAAAGCCTACGCTTGAAGATTTCAAGAAAACAGTAAGCGACTATCTTGCCTGGGAAGTATCAACATTGCTTAAAAATCAGGATAACGAGAACGAACGCCTGGGAAAATAAATGCCTCACTCAATGAAAAGCTGAGCAATGTTGAGTGGGGCGAGTATAGGCTTGGGGATTTGTTTGAAAAAATTTCAGTAAACTCTTTAAAATACAAAACTTCGGAATTGCCAAATATTCCTACAAACGAGTGTGTTCTTCCTGCTTTAACAGCAGGAATCCAAAACCAAGGTCTTAATAATTATGTTCCAAGAGATAATGCCACTATTTTGAAAAATGTTATTTCTATTTCTGCTAATGGTGCAAATACAGGTGCAACATTTTATCAAAGTAAAGAGTTTACAGTATTGCAGGACGCATATGCTATTAAATGGATATACACAGATGAAAAATTGTCGGATAACAGTTATATCTTTTTAACAAGCTCAATACATAAAACAATTTATGGTAATTATGAATGGACTAATAAAGCTGGTTGGGAAAGAATAAAAAATGACAAAATTAAACTCCCCACCAAAAACGGCAAAATCGATTTTGATTTTATGGAGTCCTTTATAGCGGAGCTGGAGGCGGAGCGAGTAGCGGAGCTGGAGGCGGAGCGAGTAGCGGAGCTATCCGCTTACTTAAAAGTAAGCGGATACGACAATTATGAATTGTCGGACGAAGAGCTGGACGCTCTTCAAAAATTTGAAATGCTTGAATGGAGTTCGTTTAATCTTAAAGATTTGTTCGGTCAATCTACACGTGGCAAGAGATTAAAAGGTGCAGATAGAATAAGTGGTACTTTACCGTTTGTTACAGCCGGTGAAGCTGATGAGGGCATTTCTGCTTACATCAGTAATGATGTTGAAGTTTTTGAAAAGAATACTACCACCATTGATATGTTCGGCTCAGCAAAGTATCGGAATTACAAATACGGTGCAGATGACCATATTGCAGTTGTTCACACAGAAAAGCTGCCTAAGTATGCTTCTATATTTGTGACAACAGCGATACATAAATCTTCACATAACGGTCAATTTAATTATGGGAAGAACTTCTATGCCAAGGATGCAGATGAATTATTCATTCAGCTTCCTGTGAAAAATGGGACACCTGATTTTGAGACTATGGAATTGCTTATTTCATCAGTACATAAGCTTGTTATCAAGGACGTTGTTTTGTATTCCGACAAGAAAATTGCGGCAACAAAAAAGATTGTATCAGATAATTAAGCGGCAAATATATAAATATAAGTAGGAGGGAAATAGTATGTTGATTTATGAAATCCTTGAAAAATGCATAAATCGCTATGAGAAACCGGAATGCGAACAATGCGAAGATTGTTCATATGGAGAATATTGTCCGCACGACTGCGAAAAATGTCTGGATTACTTACATAATCCCAAACATGCCCCTCAAAATGCCCCCGAAAGAAAATATGATTGTGTTCATATGGCTGATTTTTATACCTGCAAGTACTCTTGTAGGTATACATCAGAGTTAATGTATGCAATTCAAAGATGTTCAGGCATACAAAATGTTGACGAATTAAAAGTTTTATCTTTTGGTTGCGGTCCTTGTACAGATTTGTTTGCTTTAGATGCTCTTAAAGAAAAAAAGCTAATATCGTTTAATAGCATTAAGTATCGTGGTGTAGATTACAGCAAAGATGTTTGGGCAAATATCCATCAAGATATTAATAAACTTAAAAAAGACAATATAGATATACATTTTTACTATAAAGACGCATGTATTCTGATTGATGAAATTGCAAACGGAAAATGGGTCCCAAATCTTATCGTTTTTCAGTATGTATTTTCAGATATTCAAAAACATACGACTGCAAATGATATCAAACACTCTATAGATACATTCGCAGAATACTACAATGCCAAAGTTTTACAAAACACATATGTAATTCTAAATGATATTAACTTAGGATGCGGATATGGCGGCGGAAGAGATCATTTTGATACTTTATTAAGCAAGTTAAATAATTCACAATATTCAAAAACTCACTTTTGCAATGATAATGCTACCAGTGAATACTATCCAAGAGGATATACATACGGTGAAGAATTACCTGACAATCAAAATCTTTTTAATCTAACGAATCTGAAGAAGTTTTCACCATTTAATACTTGTGCCAGCGCTCAAATGATAATAAAGAAGGTGAATAAATGATTATAAGTGCAAGCAGAAGAACAGACATTCCTTCATTTTACTCCGATTGGATGTTTAACAGATTAAAAGAAGGCTATGTTTGTGTAAGGAATCCAATGAATATACACCAGATAAGCCAAATAAGTCTGTCACCTGACGTTGTTGACGGTATAGTATTCTGGACAAAAAATCCTACACCTATGCTTGAAAGAATACACGAACTTGATAAATACACATATTATTTTCAATTCACCCTTAATTCTTATGGAAAAGATGTAGAAAAAAATATACCGTCCAAAAATGATGTGATTATACCAACTTTTAAAAAGCTTTCATCGATAATAGGAAAAGAGCGCATTGTATGGAGATACGACCCGATATTGATAAATGAACACTATACAATAGAATATCACAAAAAATACTTTAAAAAGTTATGTGAATCCTTAAGCAATTATACGGAAAAATGCACAGTAAGCTTCATAGACCTATATAAAAACACAGAAAGAAATATTCAGCCTCTGAACATTCATATACCTTTAAATGATGAGGTCATTGACTTAATGGACTTTTTTTCGACAGTTGCAAAAGATAATGGAATATATATTGATACTTGCGCTGAAGAATATGACCTTTCATCTTTAAATGTCGAACATGCCTGCTGCATTGATAAACAACGCCTTGAAAGGATAGGTAATTATCAGCTTAAGATAGGGAAAGATAAAAATCAAAGGGGCGTTTGCGGCTGCATTGAGAGTATTGATATAGGTATGTATAACACATGTGAAAACGGTTGTATGTACTGCTATGCAAATTTCAACGGCGAAATGGCACGCAAAAATCATGAGAAACACAATCCGTTATCCCCACTCATCTCTGGCAAAATCGAAGATGATGATAAAGTGAATATACGTAATGTAAAATCAAATATCGATGGACAGCTTCAGCTGTTTTGATAAAGAGCCATACTGCAGTTGCGGTATGGCTTTCTTATGTTATCAGTGCTTAAATCTTACCCTCATCACAAACACTTCAAGATCAGGCATAAAAACAAGAAAGTCCGAGCACTTTCCAGTGTTCGGACTATTACAATATGGAGCTGGAAACGTGACTTGAACACGCGACCTGCTCATTACGAATGAGCTGCTCTACCAACTGAGCTATTCCAGCATATATTAAATTTTTCTGTTAGCTTATTTGATCCGCCGCCGTGTCGCTTTATCAACAACCCACGACCTGCTCATATACGGTCAGAAATATAGTCGCCTTGCTCGGCTGTCGCTGTCGCAATTCTCCTTATTTCTTCCCTTCGCAAGCTCCCTTCATCTGCCTCTGGCAGCGGTCGCTTGCTCAGCAAATGAGCTGCTCTACCAACTGAGCCATATCAGCACATCAGACCTAAGTATTATACACCAAAACCACACATTTGTCAACATCAATTCAAGATTTTTTTCAAAGCTTTGTGTTCAGTTGTCAATGATAGGTGACACATCTTCTCAAAAAATAATGTTAAGTAAC
>OIEL01000126.1_pt1 | contig 57370 bp, 99 predicted proteins | sample 1581731 | NCBI WGS metagenome assembly OIEL01 (sample SAMN01760977, study PRJEB22395) | human gut metagenome | reverse complement strand
GTAGCCGTAGCCGTAGCCGTCGCCGTTGCCGTTAATTAGCATTGATAATCAACCACACTTTCTATGCTTTCTCTTGCTTTCTCGGTGCAAGCAATAATTTCTATTGCTTCTGTCAACAATATTTTGTCAATTGTTGTTGCAAATTTGCACTCGTTCGGTTTTGTTGTGCCGTTTTTTGCAAGTTCCGACAATGTAAATGCTCCCGCCCATTTCCAAAGACGGCGTGAATTTCTCAAAATTACTTCTTTACCGTTGCGTTCTTCAAGATAGCCTGTGTGAACACCCGCAGAATATGTGCGAATTATTACATAGTCCATACCGTCAAGCTGTTTAGCTTTTGCTTCTTCTACTTCTGATTTTGGCACATATACTATGCCGTTCAATGTGATTTCTTTCATAATTAAAACCTTTCTTGCCTGTCAATCATCAGTGCAAGGTGGCAAATCCTTACAGACGGCTTTACGCCGTTTCGACTATTTTTGTATCAACAATATTAGCTTTTCTCAACCTGAACCAATCAAAGCAATAATAGCTTTCAGTTTCTTTCACAAACCGTCCTGTAATTGATACATCAGCTTCACGCAACGGTTTTGTGTGTAACTTGATACGCTTTGTTACTTTGTAGATTTCACCTTTCTTCATTTGTTATCAACCTTTCTAAAAATGTTTCGTTGTGACGCATTGACGGGGAATAGCCCCGTCAATTTGCGTTAAGCCTTAGATTAGTAAATTTGTTTTTTCAAAGAATGTAAAAGAATGTATTATAATCAATTTTGTAAAACTCTACTAATTTTCTTATGTAAAATATATTCGGCTCTGATACACCCGTTTCCCATTTAGTATAAGTTGTACGGTGTATATTAAGTTTTTTTGCCAGTTCTTCTTGCGTCAGATTGTTATTCAATCTTAATGTTTTAAGAATTTTGTGTATATAATCATCTGCCATAAATACCTCTTTCTTTCTGCAGCTTTGTAGGTGTTGCCTTACCTTTATTTGTTGTCTATATTATACTGCCATAATATTACAATTTCAATTCGCATAATAACCAAAGATAGAAAAATATTATGTATATGTTGCACAAAGGATACAAAAGCTAACAAAATGACACATTTCCGTTAAAAAGATAAGGGCAATAATCGCCCTATAATATCTCAAAAATCTTGCTTATATATCTTTCAAATTCTATATATGTAATTAATCCAAAATCAACCGCTAATTCAACTGCTCCAAGTGCTTGTAATGCTAACGCTTTTTTATGCTCTCTATCTTCTGTGCTTTCGGCTAATTTAATATCAAACGACAATCTATCTTGTATGGTGCTTCCTCTCTTGTTTTTCAAAAACGCTACACCTCGTTACATTATTCGGATTTTTGTAAACAATAGCAATCAATGAAAATATTATACTAATATATCAATTCTTAATCAATAGCAAATTCAACAAATGTTTGCATTTTGTTGAATTTTGTTACTTGATGATACACATTGTAAACATTATATGATAATATGTTATCATTGTTGATAGGAGGTGATACATTTAATGTGTACGATAGGGCACAAATTGAAAACTTTAAGAAAGGGGCGAAAATTGACACAACAAGAATTATCCGAAAGATTAGGGTTAAGCCGTGCCACAATATCTAATTATGAAGTTGGCAGAAGAAGCCCCCATTTATCGGATTTACGCCGTTTTGCTGAATTTTACGGTGTAGGGCTTGATTATTTCGGCGTAACAACAGAAAATGAAAGTTTTGAATTGTTAAGCCGTGCAAAAAATATTTTTCTCAATTCAGATATTCCAAAAGAGGAACGGGAACGGCTATACCGTGAGATTATGAAAATGTATCTGCAAATGTAGAAAAGGGGAAAAGAATGTATAAACGAATAGGGTTATATGCAAGGTATTCCGATACAAAACAAGACGACGGATATTCAATCGAATATCAAATGTCCGAGTGCCAAGATTATTTAAACAAGCAAGGATTGTCGTTGACGAAAACATATATAGACCAAGCAATAACAGGAACAAAGGTTGCAGGGCGTGAAGCGTTCCACGAATTGATAAATGATGTTAAAAATGAGTTAATAGATGTAATTGTTGTCTATAAATTCAGTCGCATATTCCGTAATGCTTACGAAAGTCATAAATACCGCAAATTGTTCAAAAAACACAATGTACGGTTAATCTCAATTACTCAACTTATGGACGACGATACAAGTGCAGGACGGCTAATGATAAATGTTCTTGCAGATATAGACCAATTCCAAAGTGAAACTATATCAGACTTTGTAAAATCAAGTATGCGAGAAATGGCAAAGCAAGGTTATTTTACGGGCGGTACTGTTCCCTATGGGTATAAATTAGAAACAGTATTTGATAATGGGAAAAAGAAAAAGAAAAGGTACACGCCTGATGAATTTGAAAAAGAGGTTGTAAAGAAACTATTTGAATTGTATGCAGATAACTATTCCTTGAAATATTTGCAAGATTACACTAAAAGCATAGGGGCTTCAACAAGGCAAGGAAAGCCGTTCGGCATTACCTCCATTGCCCGAATGTTGCGAAATGATTTTTATATTGGTGTTTTGAGATACAACGCACAAGGTCACGAACCGATTGTTGTATATGATGTTATTCCACCTATCATTGATAAAGTGTTATGGGATAGAGTGCAACAACGGCATAAAAGCCAAAACTATGTAAAACCTCGCAAAAGAAAGGATTTATATTCCCTAACAGGAAAAATAATATGCGGTAAATGTGGAAAGCACTTTTTTGGGATAAGAAGTGCAAGCGTACAGCGGGGCAAAAAGTACGACTATAAATACTATGTATGTTCCACAAGTAAAACATACGCCGAGTGTACTTGTAAGAGGGTAAGAAAGGATTTTTTAGAAAAAACTGTATTGAATGAAATCAAGAAACACATATTAAACGAAAAAGCAATTTATCAAATTGCAAATGAGATTATAGCAAAATTAGGTGAAAATCCTGACAGCCAAAAAAATAAACTTAAACAACTAAAAAAAGAATTATCTACTGTAAAATCTCAAATATCCGAGTTATTAGAATTAAGGTCATTGAAATTAGTCAACAATGCTTATGTAGCTGAACATATGAAAAAATATGAGGAAAGAGCAAAAGAAATTGATATACAGATTATGTCTATTGAGCAACAAACAAAAATGACAATTTCCCACGCTATGATTGTTGACTATCTTAATAAAATGATGTCAATATCCGACACGACAGATGATGAAGTCCTACAAACAATTTTTAATAATTTTGTAGAGAAAATCGTAATTGATAATGAGGTAATAGAGGTATTCCTCTTTACCTCCCCTACCACCGAACAAATTGGGCATAAGCTACCGCACGGGCAGCCTGAATGGAGCTTATACACAAAAACAAAAAGATAAGCGGGTGTAATAATGAATTGCATTATATATGCAAAAAACGCAAACAACATAACCGTTTTTGAACAGCATAATGTTTGTGCAGAAAAAGCCAAAAGATACGGTTATTCCGTTGCACATAGAATTTTTGATATAAGAGGGGATAGATTTACAGAAGCTATAAACAAGGTCATTGCAAATGATGATATTGAAATCCTGCTCGTTTATAATAAATGGGTGGTATTTAAAGATTATGACGAATTTCTTTTTTACTACATTTATTTAAAGAAACTCGGTAAAAAGCTGATTTTAGCACAATAGCCAAAATTAAAAGAGGGGTTTATTTTCCCCTCTTTTTTTACTTTATTTTTCTGTATCTAATAATCAACTCTTTATCTTCTATAATGTCCTCCATTTTACAGTCAAGGGCAAGGCACAAACTGCACAATGTATCTAATTTTGCATTGTCTATACTTCTTGCGTCCTGCTCATAACCTTGTACGGTGCGTTTCGCTACTCCTGATATAGCCGCTAATTCTGCTTGTGACAATCCTTTTTGAGTACGCAAAACTTGTAATTTAGTTTCTTTAAGTCCTTTTTCTTCTCTGATTTTCTTTGCTTGTTCAGGCGTCATACCTCTTTTTTTCATTAAATCACCTCCTTAACTGATTAATACATAACCGTTATTTTCAGCCGTTCTATAGGCTTGTTTTGTTTCTTCTTTTAAGTAATTATTCAATGATGAAACAATGACGGCAATAAATGCACGCCATTGCATACACTCCCTTTAGTTATTAAATGCACTCATTACAAAATCAATTTGTTCATCTGTTAAATCTGTAAAATCGCCTTTGCCATTGTCAGCAACAAAAATAGCCGTACCATTGATAGTATCGTGACCTAACCCAAAGTTTACGGGTAGCCCTTGTAGCTTACCTTCCTCGTTGCAAACAAGGCAAACGCCTAAATCAATACTAACAACTTCAATGTAGCCACCTACAAGCGTTTGAAACACCTGTAAATTATTTTCTACTTCTGTTACTTTCGGTTCTTGTGATACTTCTTTTAAAATGATTTTCATTTTATAGCCCCCTTTTTTATCTATATTTATTGTATCATAATTGTAGTATAATTGCAATAGGTATAAAGGCGGTTTTACCCGCCCTGCTTTTCTTATTTCTTGCCTTTGTACAATAATGGTTCGATATACTTCTTGTAGAGTGCTTCGGCTTCTTCATCTGTTAAGCTGTCGTCGCCGTTGTCAATGATTTCAATTTTTTCATCATCAACATTGTAAAAATTGAGCTTGCCTTTAACGGGAAACGGTTTAATCACTCTTATATCTGTCAACTGCCAAGCGTATAAATTACTGTCTAAATCGCTTCTATCAAGCCCAAAATCACGGTAATTTTTCGGCGTTACCTTTGTAATATCGTTAAGCCTTACAATGCAAAGGGCGTGACCGCAAATTGTATTTTTGATTTTCGGGTTTGCACTACTGCAAATCAGTAAATCACCTCTGTAGTCAGTTTGCCAAGTCCTAAACTCAAATTCTTTCTCACCGCATAAAATCATATGTGCATATGGGTTTCGTATTGATATTGCTTTCATTCAATCACCTTTCAATATTAAATTTTAAGCGGGGTTGTGACCGCCAAAGGCTGTGCCTTTGCCCGCATTAAGGCGGCATAGCCGCCCCACTCTGCGTTAATTATGTTCAACCTCTTTAAGCTTAACAAAGAATTGACATACCGAATATTCTTCGCCTGTTTCAATATCGGTAAAACTGATAATTTCGTAATCAAAGCAAGGGTTATAATCTCTAATTACATTACAACATTTCCCTTCTTTAATTTTACAAAAGCTCTTATGGTCTAACAAAGAATAAGAGAAGACTTTGCCTTTGTTTCTCTCATTTTCTTTTGCGTTCTGCTCATTATAGGCTTTAGTTAATGCTTCGTACATAATTGTTACCTCTTTCTTTTTTTGTTACGGCGGGCTTGTGACCGCTCATAGCCGCATTACCCGCCCTTTCGGGCGGTCACTCTGCAATTTTTTATATTGCGTTATTGCAATAATTGAAAAATATTTCGTGTGCGTTTTTTGATAAATTTAACAAATCTTTCTTATACACTCTAAAGCTCTCGCTTTCGGTTTCTGCGTCAAACCATAAGCCTTTGGCTGATGTACCTTGAACAACCTTGCCACCTGTGCCGTTTGTGTTTGGTCTGATTTCTTCGCCTTTTCTGTAGATTTTGTTGTTTTTAATTTCAAATTTCATAATTATTTACCTCTTTCTTTCTGCACTTTGTAGGTGTGCTTACCTTTCTTTATTGTGTCTTTATTATATCATTGTTGTGTTATAAAGTCTATTCGCATTTTCACCAAAGATAAAAGAATTTTTTATACAAAGTGTCATATATGTAGTACAAAAAGTTAGGGCGTTAATGCCCTAACTCGTTGATAACATTCTGTAATGCACGCTTCGCATTGTCGGTCAACTGGCGTTGCCATACGCCATTGGAAGGCGACCACCTGAAACCGTTTTGCTTCAAAACTGTTCTTGTGTCTGCGTCGGGCTTGCCGTCAAATTTAAGCTGTAAACGCATAATTTCAGCGTTTTCAACAACTTCAAATAAATCTGTCTTGTATTCGTCTTTCGGCTGTTCTGTGGCTGTTTCTGCCGCTTCTTTCAGCCTTTCAAGCTGTTTAATTCTCGCTTTTGTATTTCTGATTTTGGCGTTGTTGTTTGTCAACGCATACGGCGGAAATGGTACGCCGTACATACTTTCTTTGATAGCCTTGTCAAGCTCTGTGGCTCTTTCATCTGTATAATCTTTATAGCCTTTCAAAGTTTTGTTTTTTCGGTAATAAGCATTTACCGCTTTCATTTCTGTTTGTAAGGCTTCGGCTTTTTCAGCTTTCTTTCTCAACTGCTCCAATGCGTCGGCTTCCCCTGACTTGATAATATTTGTACCTCTTAATAGCCCTTTGATTTTTTCGGGTATTTTTTGGATTTCGTCGTATAACTGATAGTGTCTGCCTTGTGCGGCGTTCTGCTTTTCTTTTTTTCTTACGGGGAAATTACTACCGCCGCTAATCATCACGGACGGACACATCATTTCAATTCTGAATTGCTTGTTATACCATTCAGCAAGGCGACGGGCGTATCTGTCTGCCATTGTCGCCCCTTTTTCTTTCAAGTCGTCGGGTAACTTATCAACAAGGCTGTAGCACTTGTCAACTTGTGCTCTATATTCTGCCGTTTTACTGCCGTGCTGATAATCGCTAAAAGACCAACATTCACGGGCTTGTCTTGCGGCGGTTTCGTTAATTTCATAGTATTTCATTTTTTTAACCTCTTTCATCTGTTTCTATTTCTTTGCCACAATAAGGACAATGTTTAATTCTTATCATTTGCAAGCCGTCTTTACTTTCAATAAGCGTATAGGCTGTTATGTCGTGTAAATAAATCTGCATACGCTCTTTTAACGCTTGCTTTGTATATTTGTAGCTATCGTCACAAATATGTTTATAGCCCTCTTGACTGTCTTTATCTCTTACTAACATATTTTATCATACCTTTCATAAATGTTTCGTTTTGACGCATTGCAAGGGCTGTAAAGCCCTTGCTTTTCAGTTTGACATCATATCGTAAACTTTTTCGGTTTCGTATCTGATTATATGCACAAATTCATTGCTTGCTTTTTGTTTTTCAGTGCATTGCCATTCTGATTTTAATTGACCGTTTACAATGTATCTTTTGCCGTCATACATAGGTGGCATATAACCGTCAATAATTGGTTGGTTGTCAAGCTCTGCACGCTTACACAACACGCCTTTTGCTCTCTGTTCGCTGTAGTCTTTGCTATAGCCTTTAACAAGGTTTCTTGCTTCAAGTGCGGCGTATCGCCACATTTTGCCGTTGTATTCACCGCCGACAAATTCATAAATATATTTGCTTGTGTCAAGTGTTCTTTCTGCCATTTTTAAATAGCCCCTTTCTTTATTTTCTATAATTATTATATCATCATTGTAGCATAATATCAATTGACATACTTACCAAAGTTACACCTTTTTTATTGTATATTTTTAACAAATAAGTAAACCGCCTGTATTTCAAGGCGGTTTCTTTATTTATGCTATCTTTTTGATTTCTTCACGGCTCTTTATTGTTTCGCTACCGTAAAGGTTTCTAATTTCATTCATATTCATTTCTTTTCTGCTTTTCTTTTTGTAATCGTCGCTGTGCCAACACCACGCCTTTTTTTTCGCCGCATATTTAAAACCTAAAGCCTTTAACTGCTCTCTATACTCGTATGAGTTAAAGCACCATACCCAACTACCTACAATTTCTATATCAATGTTAAAATTAATGATACTATTAATTATATTGATAAAGTCTGTACTTTGCTCTGTCGTGCTTTCTTTGGCTGTGTAGGTTTCGCCCTCTGCGTTTTCGTGAATGTTCTTGTAGCGTTCAAATAATGTGCTGTACTCTGCGTTAATCTCTTGCATTATGCTTGTTGTATCTTCTGTGTTCAAATCAGGGTGATATTTCTTGCACAATGCTTTATACTGTTTTTTTAACTGCTCAACACAATTTATGTTTTTAAAGTATTTCATATTTTTACCTCTTTCTTTCTGCGTTGTTTTTTGGTAACGCCTACCTTTAACTTACAATTATATTATACTACTTTTTTGTTATAATTCAATTGGCAAAATGCACAATGTTTTATTGAATTTTATGTTTAATATTACTACAATGGTGGTATAATAATAATAGATAGAGATAAACAAAAAATCATAAAGGGTGATTAAAATGTTAAATCAATTTGAAATTGTTGAATTTGCTATCAAAGGTGTTTACGCCGACATTGAGAAACTTGAACAATCCATTAAAAAAGGTAAACAACTTTTAAAAGAGTTTGAAGAAAACGGCAAAAGTAAAACATCAAAAACACCTTTTGAAATTCATCAAGTTATCCAAGCGAAAAAAGCTGAAATTGAAGAATTGAAAGAAGTTGAAAGCGAGTTGAAATGGAAACTATCCGAGTTACAAGATGAATTTTAAGCATAAAAAAAAGAGGGGCGAAAAATCGCCCCTCCTGTTTTTTGTTGTTTTACTTGTTTGAAAGTTGCTTGTAAATCTGATTAATGCCCGTCGCTGATAATCCACTAACAATACCAATAGCAGTAGCCATAAGGTAATCTGTTGCGGGAAAATCAGGCACAATAAACATTGCTACCACGCCAAGAGCACCACCGATAACACCACAAATAATAGGGATATACTTGTTATCCAAAGGTGTAACCTTTACGCCCTGTGAGAGCAGATAGCAAATAACAATAATGCTCGAAATTGTTGCAATACCAAAAATGTTTTCCATAATAAAATTCCTCCTGTTAATGAATAATATTTGCAAGGATAGCACCTAACAAAGCACCCATTATAGTAGTAAGCACACAACCTATTACAAGCCTTTTATAGTGCTTGTAATTATCTGCGGGTTCGTGTTCAAGGCGTTCAAGGCGTTCTCCTTGTTTTTGCTGTTCTTTTGCCATATATTCCATATTTGTAGCAAGAGTTTTAACGGATATAGTTAATTCGGTAAGTGTTTTGTCTTTACCCTCCTGCTCGTCCATACGGTGTTTAAGGCTTTTTATTTCTTGTTCGTGATTTTCTAATCTAACTGCGATTTCTTCATTTGTCACATTGCCGTCCTCCTTGTTTAAATTTCATAAACAGCACGCAATACAACATCATTTCTATCGTCTTTATTGTTGTTAGGACTTCCTTTGATATAATTATCGTAAATGTAAAGAATTTTCATAATGCGGCGTTCTGTGTCAACATCATTAACATTACTACCGATATATCTCGGAATATCACACAAGAAAGATTTACCGTTCCAATTTCCTCCTGTTGCGTTGCTCTTTGGAATTATTGTAGTTGCAAAGTCTGCGTCGTTCGCTGTTGATGTATCAGGGTCGTAATCACTCCAAAGCAAAAGCCAACCGTTACGACATTCTGACAATTTCTTTGACGGTGTAACTGTCTGCGGTGTACTATCAGTACCCGCCATATACAATTTTCCTGTCCAAAGTGGTGTAGGGTCAGCGTCAAAAATGCACTTCCAACCTTTCCAACCGTCACTATCAACAGTTCCTAAGAACATTGAACCCGAAGAACCGAAAGCCTGTACCCAACCAACCGCATTAGTTGTTTTATGTACAAGAAAACGCCAACCCTCTGTAGTTTTTGGATTGTTTGTTGTTCCTGCCTTTGCATAAGCGGTGTACATACCTGTTGGCAATGCTTTAATTTTTGCAACAACATCTTGATTGCTCCAAATCACATAAACATTGCCGTCGTCCGCTGTCATTTGCAATGATTTAGCAATATAAGCGGAATTGTGATTGTGACTTGTGCTTGCCTTTCCTGCGAGAGCTGTATTGATAACCTTATTTTGTACGGGATTAGTGCTTGTTGAACTTAATGCAGTATCAACGGTTGTTTTGTTTGCTCCTGTTGCGATACCGTCCAATTTTGATTTATCTGTTGTACTCATAAGACCCGCTGTGCTTGTTGTAGCATTGACATAGGTTGTATTCGTTGACGGAATACCCAACGCTGTAATATCTGCTTTTGCTACGGCTGTTGTTCCGCTGATATGACCTGTACTGTCAACGGCTACCTTATACAAGCCTGATGATTTGGCTGTGTATGACGGGTGAGTATATTTATTTGCACCTGTTGCAATTCCTGCAAGTTTAGTCTTTTCGTCTGTTGTATAATCATTTGTTGAAAGTCCTTTACCTGTGACCTTATCAACCTTATTATCCAAAGCCGAATTTACAGTTTTGTTTTGAACGGGGTTCGTGCTTGTACTTGACATTGCGGTGTCAACTACTGTTTTGTTTGCTCCTGCCGCAATTCCACTTAACTTTGTCCTTTCATCAGCCGTCATAATCTTTTTGTCGGTTGTTTCTGAAATATCATCAAGTGAATGTGTGTGACTTGCGGAAGCCTTACCGCTCAAAGCCGTATCAAGACCTGTGACATCACTTGTTGCGTGAGTATGTGAAGCATTAGCCTTATTACTTAATGCCGTTGCAAGTCCTGTAATATCGCTTTGTTCGTGAATATGTGCTGTCGGTGTCATACTTGTAGGCTTGTCTGATAAATCATCATAACTTCCGCTTGTAGCAACTGTTGCAAGCCCTGTAATCATTGTTGCAGGGTGTGAAGTCGGGTGAACATAGTTATTTGCACCTGTGGCAATTCCGTTTAACTTTGTTCTTTCTGCCGCTGTCATAATTTTCTTTGATGTTGTTTCTGAAACATTATCAAGTGTATGTGTATGACTTGTAGCCGCTTTTCCTGCTAATGCGGAATTAATCACTTTGTTTTGAACGGGATTTGTACTTGTACTTGAAAGGGCAGTATCAACAACCGTTTTATTAGCCCCTGTTTCCACGCCGTCAAGTTTAGATTTATCGCTATTGCTCATAAAACCGCTTGCGGAAGCTGTGGCATTACTGTGTGAATGTGAAGCGTCAGCCTTTCCATTAAGGGCTGTTACTGTTGCATACTCACTATGCGTATGATTGATGTCCGCTTTGCCCTCTAAAGCGGTTGTAGTTGCATATTCTGCGTGAGTATGGTTAATATCCGCTTTACCGTTTAAATCGGTTTCTGTGGCGTATTCTGCGTGAGTATGAGTAGCTGTAGCAAAACCGCTTGCGTGTACTCCGTCAAGAGTATCTGCGTCAAGACCGCTGTTTGTGCCGTCAACGGTTTTGAGCTTTGTTAATACTTCATCTGCTGTAATGCTTGCAGATGAGCCACTTTCGCCCGTTGCACCTCTCGGAATGACAAAATCAAGTGTAAGTGTGTTTGTTTGGGTGTTTAATGTGCCTGTAACGCTTGCGTTTGTTCCTGCATTACCTGTTGATGTTGTGCCAACAACAACGGTTGTTCCGTCCTCGCCATTAGCACCTGTTGCACCCGTTTCGCCCTTATCGCCTTTTTCACCCTGAATACCTTGCTCACCTTGAATACCTTGTATTCCCTGCTCGCCTTTGTCGCCTTTAGCACCTTTAAGGCTTGCAATCCATTCAGTTTGTGTTCCTGTAAAGCCATTTTCAAGAGCTATTTGGTAAGCACTTTTACCGTCCTGACCGTTTGCACCTGTATCACCTTTTACGCCTTGAATACCCTGTATTCCTTGTTCGCCTGTATCACCCTTATCACCTTTTTCACCTTTTAAGTCTGCAAGCTGTGTGGCTGTAAAATCCTCATAAGTGAATGGGTCGCCCTTGTCGCCCTTGTCACCTTTTGCACCGTCTGCACCCTTGATATTTACAGGTGTAGGATTATCAAGCTCTTTGTTATTAGTCCAAGATAAAGTGCCGTCACTTGCTACATTAGGTGTAAAGGTTGCACCGTCCTCACCGTCTGCACCCGCTGTGCCGTTATCCCAAAGTGATACCTTTTCGGCTGTGATACCGTCAAGCACGGCTTTGTTTTCGTGATTGTGTAAATCACTTGCGTTTGCCTTGCTTGCAACTGTGTTTTCGATACTGTCCAACTTATCGGAAAGTGTAGTATTAGTGTTTTTATACTTTACTTCGTCAGATGAACCAATCCAAACAGGTAAAGTATTAAATGTGTTAGTTTCAGGGTCATATACCTTGCCTACCAAATCGCCATTCTCGTATTGGTCTTGTGTGATTGAGATGTAGCCGTCTATTGTGACAGGTGTAGGAAGTGAATAAACACCCGTAACAATGTTTTCGCTGTTAATATAAGCGTAATAATACATACTCACACCTCACTTTCTACCGTTGGCGGTTTCGGTAATTCCACGAATGATTTCTTGATTGTATTCATATGAATACCTCCTAAAAAAATATATTCAAATAAAAGAACGCCCCGATATGGAGCGTTCCTTATTTGTAAAGAATACGGATATGGTTTTTATCAATTCTTTTAAGCACTCTGCACCCTGTTGTTGCTTTTGTTGCAATTCCGTTGTTTCCTGATTTGCAATAGCCGTTCACTTCACAAGTGCCGTCGTCTGTCACTACCAATTTACCAATCAAACCGATAGAAGCCCATTCCTTGCGTTCCTCTCTGTTTTTATATTCTTCGTTAGAATTATAATTATCATTGAGTATAAACCTTTTTTCGGTATGTGCAGGAATAACCTCTCCTGTTGTTTCGTCTGTTGTTTCCTCAACATTTACCGTTTCTGTTAATCGGTTGCCGAATACATCAGTTTTATATTTTCCGTGCCATTCCTCGCTTGCCGTGTCACCTATTACAGTTGGCAAAGCTGACACGACACCGAGAATATAATCATCATCTGAATTTGCTAATCTGATTTTATCACCGTCAAGCGTAACAAATAAACCTCGTCTATCCTCATTTTTGGTGTTGCCGTCAAGCCACTCAAACATTTCTGCGAAATCTGCACCGCTTGCACCAAAGGACTGTGAGCCGTAACATTTGCCGTCAGTTGAAATTCTCAATGCGTTAGCCGTTGCCGTTGATGTTCCGCAACCTACAATAAATAAACTACCTGTTGTATCGGTTGCACTTGTCGGGGCTGTAGCTTCGGAATTATAGCGTCCTGTCGCAAATTGATAATTATTTGCTTTAGTGTGAAAACCGCTTGCGTGGGAATATACACCGTTTGCATTGTTGTTTGTGTAATCGTTGAATATTTCACCTTTTGCCGTTGTTCCGCTATACTGCGTCTGTCCTGCTGATACTTTCTGCAATTCTTGTAAGCATTTTGAAACTTTCGTCCAAAACCAATTAAAATAAGACGCAGGGGGCTTAAATCCTGCAAAAAATCCTACTGACTTGAAACTGCTTGACGGTTCTGTACCTTCTGCCGTCCAATCGGGTGGTGTATTTGTGAATTTCATAATAAGCTCCTTTATACAATTAACTATTTCTTAAAGTTTTTTCAATATCAATAATGTGCATATAGTCCCAACTATAATCAAACTGTTTATCTATAAGTATCTTTTCGTCGTTAATTGTCAAATTATCGAAATATCCCTGTCCACTTGCTAAATTAGCAAGTTTAAAGTAACTTGAAGAAATTACAACATCACTTCCTTTGTTTATGTGCTTTTCTGTTGTATATCCTGTTTCATTATCAAAATAGAATAGAAAAGGTTTGTCTAATTTATTGAAGTTATTAACATATATTGAGCTATAGGCTGATACACAATTATTAATCATAACTCTTGCGTTTTTGTGTAGGTAAAATCCGTATTTGGTGCTGTCGATTGTGCATTGATTGTAAGTGCTGTACCCTCCCAAGACATCAAATGATATTGAGTACTTCATAATCGTATCAACATTTTGACAATTCCAAGTGTGACATCTTGTAAAATGATTGTCAGTGCCACCTGTTACAAATCCTCGCTCAAAGTCAATAGCTACACAATTTTCAACATAATTATCCGAACAAGAAAGATAGATAAATGCACTTCTATGATTGAAGCCTACTTTTTTCGTGACCCCTTCTGTATCTTTATAATAAGTTTCATATTTACATCTTGTGTTTACATCTCTTCTAATTCCGTGAATATTGCTTAATAGCAATTCGTTTCCGTTGTCAATTTTTACGCCAAAAGTTATAGGGTTAATTATCATAATATCCCTAAACACTGTTTTGCCTGCCGAATTTCCGTATATAGCTCCAAAAGCTAAACCGTTACAATCTAACACAACATTTTCAAATGTTCTTCGGTAATATGACGATTTACTTTTTTCTGTTGTATCAAAATCAGCATTAACATCAATATCAATAATGTACTTTATTCTGTAATTGCATACGCAAGTATTATCTTCTGATTTTTCCACCTGTTTAGCTGTAGAGCTTACTTTTATTGTTGAACCGTTTCCGTTGAAATTCAAATGAGTGCCGTGAAATATTAGCGATTGTGATATTAAATAAGCTTTTCCGCTATCAAGTTTAAGGGCTTTTCCTGTACTAAAAGCATAGTTTATAGCCGCTTGTAGTGCCATTGTATCATCATTTATTCCGTCGCCTTTTGCTCCAAAATATGAAGCATAAATTTCATTTTCATTATAACTAATGTATTTTGGCAATGGGTTTTGTGAATATGCTAATTTTTTATGTAATCCTGTATTTGCCTGAATATTAAAGCTACAATCATATTCTCCAGCTTGAAGTACTAAAGCAATTTTAGTACACTCAAATTTTGCTGATGTAGTAAAAGAAATTTCAGTACCTTTAAGAGAAGCAGTATTATAATATAAACTAACCTTTTTCCCTTCTGTTCCATATTTCAACTGAACACCACTTTTATTTATAAAAAAGATAGTAGGGTGTTTATCTTTATTAAAATTATAGTTTTGAAGTGAAAATGTATATTCGTTTTTCTCGACAGGAAAAGCTACGGGTATATTTATCTGTTTAGTAGCTTTTGTTAAAGTTCCTAAAACGCTTATTAGCCCGTCATTTACAGAAACAGTAATCCCGTCACTTGTTATACTATAGTCAGATATACTTAACAAGCTCGTTTCCTTTGGAAACAATTTATTATCATTTTCATTTATTGCAGTATCAATTTTATCTAAATTATCATTGATATGTTCTTTTAGATTAAAATTATCTTGCAATTCAGGCTTTACTAAACCTAAATTTGTTGTTTGCGTTGCCATTAACTGACCTCCTTTATTTCTGTATCAGCAATCCAAAATAGCCGCCAATAGTTTGCTCAATATTGCCAAACCCTTTTTTCTTGTCGTATTCGCCAAGATAATTTTCTAATTGTTGGTAGGACAATTCTTGTAAATTTTGATAATCAATGCTTTCTGAATTTTGATAATCATTCTTATCAATACCGCCAAACTCAAATGTTCCTATAATCTCAGCTAACCTGATTTTTACTGTTACAGGCAAAATTCTTTCAAGCAATTCTAATATTTGTTCTTCGGTTAATGTTCCACCAATTAAATAAGGTAACGGTAAGTTTTTTATATCAACCTTATTTCCACCGACTTCTTCAATGGATATATCAGCTATGGAGCAATCAAATATTTTTGATAACAAATTCAAAATGCTATTAATATCACCTTGACAAATATTTTGTGCCATTTTGTTTTTTATGTAAATTCTGTATTCGTCGTCGGTTAATGTTCCTCTTTTTTGACCGACAAAATCACCGTACAAATCAAGTGTTTTACCGTACACTTGCTCAATATCCAATGTGTCTAATACACTTTGCATATCTGCTTGAAATTCACAAGTCGCAAGTTCATTGAGATGTAAAAGTTTGTAGTTATTACCGTCATTCCCTTTGTAATAAGCGTCAGGAAGTTTTTTGACATTATCAATAAACATTCTTTTTCACCTCTATTTTATAGTGCTATATATATTTTCTGCTTTTACTCTTGCAATTTGTGTGTTACTCATAACAAGGTTTGTCAGTACATAAGCAGTTGCACCGATATGATTAATTCCAAGACTTATAACAGTTTTCACACCTGTAATACAGATACAAGAGTATAGTTGTGGTACATATACGGTTTCACCGATTTTTAGGCTATTAATATAATTAATAAGCCTTTCAGCAATTTGTTGTTCCCCGTCCGCTTCAAATGTACTGTCCGTAAGAATATCAAATTTGATTGTAATAAATACTGTTTCTGCGTCGGTAAACCTAATGTAGTGGTTCTTTTGAGCATTGTCTTGAACTCTAAGTAATGATGTTCCGCTTGTTGAAATGCCCAAAGGCTTTTTTTCTAAAATAGCTTCCGCTATAAGCTGTTTGGTTGCGTCTGAACCGTCGTGCTTCACGACACACTCAAAGCTATATGGATTACAATTTCCAACCTTACTTGATGTTGCGTTTTCAATAATATAGCAATCCTCTACATTAGGAATACGCATTATAGCACCTTTGATTGATTCGGTTGTATTGTTGCCCGTGCCTGATATTGCAATGTTAAATCGTTTTCTTAAATCAACATCACTTTCCCTGTCTTTACCAAGATTTATTATTGCTGTATGAGTAATGCTTATAACATCAGCGTGCGGATTTACTATTGTATTGATTGAGCCTACTGTTACATTTCCAATCGTTCCCGCTTCGTTACATTCCACATAAGCCACAACCGTTCCTTCACTACCGATTTTATAATCATCAACCGTGTGAAAAATGATACTCATTTCCTCGTTAGCAACTTCAAATCCCGCTTCTACTGTTTTTCCTGCTGTGCCTTTAATTACAATTGCGTGCCTTGCCAATGTAGCCGCATTTCTTGTAATTCCTGCAAACGGACAAAGCCTATCAAGACTTGTGCCGCTCGCCGTGTTTGGAAATCGTGCATAATAAACGCCCTCTAATATTTGATAGAGAGCGTCAATGTCCGATACATTTATTCGGATATATTTACCTATTGCAGTTAATTCAGAGGTATCAATTGTTTCACCGAACAATGTTTTTGCTCTTGCTTCTTGTTCCTCTAAAATTTCATCATAGGTAGGGCGTTGAAACCCCAATTCTGTAAGTGCCATATAACCACTCCTTTATAATGTAATATCTATTTCCTCGCCGCTTTCATTTCGGGCGGTAAATTCAATTTTTAAGGTGCGGTTTATCGGCGTGCAGACAAAACTTGTTAATTCAAATGTTTTATCAATTTGCAATAAGCCACTTTTAACGGTGTCCTCTATTTGGTCGTATTGTGGATTTTTTTTCAGTATTGCATTAAACGCTATACCCTCATTTTCATTTAGCCACCATTCCCCCAAATTGGTAGAAAGCACCTGCTTAACAGTTTGCTTTATTAGTTCTTTATCGCTAACTAACTTTATATCATTGTTTTCAATGATAGCGTCGCCGTTTTCATCAATCGCAAAACCGTACAATTAAATCACCTCTTATCAAATAACTCCTATAACAACAGCGTCACTCATTCGGTGATGTCCTGTTGTTGGTACAGAAAATTTACCCTTTTTATTGTCGGTTATTTCTCGCTCACCACACGCACAATATACAATATCACCTGATGAAATAGTGCTAACAGTCGGAATTGTTATTGAAAATTTATCGTCCATTTCCGTCGTAATTGTAACGGTTTTTGTTGCAAATTTGCGAACATTTTTCAAAATAGGAACTGTCATTACTGCTTGTTTCTTCGCTTGCTTTCCGTTTGCCTTTATCATATTTAAAGGCTGTATCTTTGCATTATTTCCACTAACGCTTATAACCTTTGCGAAAAATGCTGTATGTAAACTTAACAATTTTTGCTCTATTAAATCATTTAGAACATTACTTGATGTACTCAACTTTGCACCACCTTTGCTTCCGTTATAAGGTCTGTTCCGTCGTAGGTGTGTTTTCCTGACTTGACCCTAAATCTTCCGTTTGCATTTCTTGACTTTATTGTCACAATGCTTGCTGTCTGTATTTGATGTTGCAATAACATTTTTATGTCATAGCCCCTTATGATATCTGTATAATCCTCGTTCTTTTCTTCTTCTTCAAACTCGGATAAATCAAGCAATCCTGTGTCAGCACTTAAAATAAATCTTGTGCTGTCGCCCTTATTAAGCGGACGAACATAAATTCTGCTTTTGAGTATATATGCAGATACGCCACAAATTTTCGCATAACTTTTTACATTATCCATAAGCTGACCTGATACCGTTTCTTCATCTTTGTAGGTACGGTCACGGGCAATGCTAAAAACAGCAATAGGCAAGCCGACTTTTACGCATAAATCTTTTAAAATTCTGCTTGCTTTCGTGCCTGCCGCATAGGTAACACTTGTAATATCCTTTTCTTTCAAATTCATATCATCAAGTGCTTTTATGGTTGTTATTTTATCGCAATCATCATATTTTGTTGTCTTTTTAGAAATATAACCGCTGAATATAATACCTGTATCGTTACCATATCCCGCTGTTACCGTTATTTTTGCTTTATTCTTAATATTGTTGATTGTCGTGTTTGTAAGATTATATATAATAATCTCTGCTTCGTTTGCTTCTGTATCATCATCAAACGGGATAGTAAATTCAAAATCCAATTCTGTATTTTTTATTTTTACATTTCCCGTTTGAATGGTGATAGAATGTTTAAATTGCCCTTTGACTTCGGTGTTTAGCTTTTCATTGATTTTTTTGAATGAGGTAATAAGCCGTGAAACATTTTTATCATTGTTCTTTTGCTTTATAACTTGGCTCATTGTCATTCCTCGCTTTCATCTTCATCATCAATAGTAAGTAATACGGTAACACCCATATTATCAAATGTTACCGTATTTTCTTTGCTACTTTCATCAAGAGGTACTATATCCAAGCAAGGGAATGTATCAGCGTTATACACATCACAAAACAATCTTGTTCCGTATATAAGCGGTTCATCATAAACAAGCACTTCATCATCTTTTGATAAGGTACAAGTAAACAAGTCCGACATTTCGTTATACTTAAATTCAAGATTGTATTCATCTAAACCTAACACAATATCAAAGTTATACGGCATTTCAGATTTTTCGATTTCGATAATATCCCTCATATAACCTTCCTTTACGGTATTAACAGCTTTTGCCCTGTGTAGATTGTATATTTATCAACATTGTAGCCTTTGTTTCTTTTATCAATCATTGACTTGTTAGCTTTGTATATTTTCGGATATTGCAAACCGCTACCGTAATATTTTTTTGCTATAGTCCACAAGCAATCCCCTGTTTTTACCTTGTAATATCTTTTGCTTTTAGTGCTTTTTTTTGTGACCTGTTTTGTACTTGCTTTCTTTTTCTGCTTGACATAAGCAGATTTAGCAATACGCACTTCCTTTATTTCCATTGAAAAAGAGCAACCGCCATTAACTTTATTGCTGTACTTTGTACTAAAATCAGTAATTAGGGCGTTACTAATAATAGTACGCCCCACGAATTTTACATACTGACCGTTTTTTGCGTAATTACTCAATTTATTAACAATGGTACTCGCTTTGGTATTCTTTACATCAACAATATATCCCGATAATGACAGCTTGATTGCGTCACGCTTCACATTATCGGTGATAGGCAAGCCCTTTTCTACGGGGTGTTCCGTAACGGTAACACCTCTGTCAATTTCTTCATCTGTTACACATACATAAAGATTATTAATTAGTGCCAACCGTTACACCTCCTGTAAATTTACATTGTTTGTTCTGCCGATACCTTCAAATGTTTCTTCCATTGCTTCACTTATCCATTGTTTGATTTTGCGTTTCAATGCTCTATCATCACTTGCACCATTTACATTTAGTGTGAATTGTGGCGAATAAGAGTTGTTTTCAATGGTGGTAGTATTAGCTACATATCCGCTGTTTTCAGGCGTATAATCACCAAAATCAACACCTAACAAACTGCCCGTTTTTTCCCAAAGGTTTACACCTCTTTGGCGTTTGCTTTGCGATAACGGTATAGCCATTTCGCTACCGTCCTCACCGAAAATACTCGGCTTTGTTGCTACGCCGCCGTTTGCATATCCGTGTCCTTTAAAGGCATTGGCAAGTGAGCCATACCGTGATTTGGCATATCGGATTGACGCTAAAATGTTGCTTAACGGGTCGTAAATGTTCTTGTCAAATCCTGCTCTTGCATAAGTTGCAAAAGTAGGGTCAATAACTTGCATAAGACCTTTTGACGGTGTGCCCTTTTTAGCGTTGCTATCCCAAAGGTTAATAGCTCTCGGATTGCCGCCGCTTTCGGTTTGCATTTGGTATAGGGTTCTTGCAACATTTGCAGGGCTGTATTGACCTTCCATTTTCAAAGCCCTTATGACGGTTGCTTTCCATTGCTTTACGCCCTGTGAAGCGTCATAATTGACCGCTCCCATTTCTTCAACAAGTTTGTCAAACCAACTCGGCATTTGGCTTGTAATGGTATCAACCATTCCTTTACCAATATATCGTCCTAAACCGTTTATTCCGTCATAACTGATACCGTCTTTGATTTTGCTAACCAATCCCTTTGCGTTATCAATGTAACTGAATACATCAATATCACCGATACCGTCAGCATAACGGAATGTAGGTGACTTTCTGCCAAAAAGCTGTGCTGTACGCTCTGCGGATAACACTTTCATTCCTTTAGGTGCATTAGGAATAAATACATTTCTGCCCTGCGGTATAAATGATTGACCGTTAGGCATTTGTACTAATTCCGCACCCTTGCCGTCATTAACAAGAGCATTACCACCTTTGTGACCGTCTGTACCTTTTGCGTAAGGTGTCCAAGACACAACCTTTTTGTCAGAGCCAAATTGCTTTAATATCCAATTTGCACCGTCTATCACCTTGTTTACGGGAGCAACCGACGCTTTTACGGCTTTTTCCCATACTTCAACAAGGGCACTACTCAAACTTTTTCCTGCACTTCTAATGCCGTCGCCCATTTTTTTAGGAAGTTGAGTAATTTTTTTAACGATATTGTTTATGCTGTTATCAACAATGTTTGAAATACTCATTGCAATTTGAGCAACAATTAACTTTGTTGTTATCAATAATGAACGAAGAACATTTACAAATTTCTGTGTTGTAGATATTCCTTTATTCGCCATATTGTTAAGTGCAACATTAAATATTTCAGGTGCTTTTGCTATCGCTTTAAACGCATTTGATACACCGTTTAACAGTAATAATAATGCACCTAATAACTTCACAATTGTTTTTAAAAGGATTGTTGTTACCAAGAATTTACTGTTAATAGCTTTTGTTCCTGCTACAACAAATATAAGTGCTGTTGCAAATTTCATAAATCTTGTTGATACAACTGCTAACGGCGTGCATATTTTCATTAATGCAATTTGAAATGGAATAAACAACGCTGTTAATTTCACTATATTGTTTCCAATACGAGTAAATACCATAGCAAGCCGATTAACTACCGCTACCAACATACTAAATAACAATGTCAACATCATTATTTTAGTAATTAGTCCTGTGACAGCACCTAAAAAGACTACCGCTGTTAATGCAAGTTTAGTAAATGCCCCTGCAAGCGGCGTTAATATAGCTACCATAGCTGTAGCGGGAGCTATCAACGCTGTAAATATTTCAGGCAACGGTTTCAATGCTTCCGCAAATATCGGCGTTGTTTGGCTCAATATTGCGAATAACGGATTTAATATTAACATTGCGGTTGTAAAAAGCATTGCCATTGGAGCTAACACAACAAATATTGCCATTAATCCCGCCATTATTCCTGTAAATACTAATGTTGGTGCAACCAACGCAAGCATTGTAGCGGATAGCGGAAGTAATGCCGCTGAAAACGCAAGCACTAAAGGCGTTACTGTTGTGATTATCATTGACAACATTGTTAATGTTGCTGTGAGCATTGTAAACGCCATTATTAATTGAGTTGTCAACGCTATAATCATTGTGAACAATACGGATAAAATCATCATCATTGCCACGAAAGCGGACATCAATGTGTTTAACAATATCATTACAACCGTTAATGCTGTAATTGACGCTGTAAAGGTTAATGCAGACGCTCCGAGAACCAAAAACAATGCTGTTAATGGTGTAATCACCGCTGTAAACATTGAAACAACGGGCATTAACGCTATAAACAGTAAAGGTAACGGCGTTAAAGTAACAATCAATGAGTTTATTCCTATTGTAAGAATTGTAAACATCATTGACATTATCATAAATTGTGCATTGAGAGCCGTTACTATTGCCGTTATTCCTGTAAATATAACTAATAACGCCGTAACCGCAACAAGGAATACCATTGCACTTGCTGAAAGTGCTACAAATAATGCGGTTAAAGGTGTCATAGTTGCCGTAAACAGTAATGTAGGTACTGTCAACGCTGTAAATATTCCTGACAACGGAAGAAGTGCCGCTGTAAGCACTATTGCACTTGCCGCAATTGAAGTAAATAAACCGTTCAATAGTATTAATTGAATATTTATTATCATCATCAACATCAACATTGTTGTTAATATTGCTGTTATTCCTGTAAATGCAATCAATACAACCGTTGAAGCAACGGCTAAAACTGTGAATGAAGCCGCTAAAACCGTAACTAAAGCTGTAAAGGCGGTTAATGGTGCTATTACTATTGTCATTGCTGTTACAAGCGGTATTAACGAAGCCGCAAATTGTGCGGAACTTGCCGCTACTATCGGAAATGTAGAACTAATCATTAACAGATTTACATTTATGATAGTTAGCAACAACATCATTACTCCTAATAGTGCATTGATAGCCGTAAACGCTACGACAACGAGCATTGACGCAATAGCCAACACGGAAAACGAAGCCGCTAATACTACGCTTAAAGCTGTAAAGGCTGTGAGCGGAACAACCGCCGCCGTAAGTGCTGTTGCAAGCTGTGCTAATACTGCTATAAATGACATAGCACTTGTGCCAAATGCTGTAAATGCCGTGCTGATTATCCGTAATTGTATATTAACAATTGTGAGCAATAATACCATTGCTACTAAAAGAACATTAATAGCTCCAAACGAAACAACCATAAGAGCGGAAGCAACAGCCAATACAGTAAATGAAACTGCTAATACTGCAATAAGAGCCGTAAACGCTGTGAGCGGTACAAGAGCCGCCGCTACTACTCCTACTAACGGTGTCATTGTCGCCGAAAATATTAAAACTTGCGGTACAAGTGCCGCAAATAAGGCGGGTAACATTGAAAGCATAGCGACAAATCCTGAAATCATAGCGGTTATAATTGCCATTGATACTGCAACCAATGCCATAGAAGCGGCAAATAAAGCCGTTGAAGCCGCTACTACTACCACTACTGCCATTAACGGAACTAACCCTACCGAAAGAGCAAGAGCCGCCACGCCTGCCGCTACTGCTCCTACTGCAAATATTGTCAATCCTGCACCCAATGCCATAATTGAAACCGCACCAACTGCACCGAATTGTACAATTGTCGGAAGTGCTCCTGCCATTACACTTAAACCCATAGCCGCCATTAATGCTCCTGCGCCTACAAGAGCAATTGCCACGCCAAATGCTATAAGCCCGACAGCACCTACCGTTAAAGCGGGGGCTAAAGCCGCCGCACCTACTGCAAGAGCCACTATAATGACAATTAATGCACCCATAACGGCAATAGCTCCCCAACCCGCATTAGCAAGAGAAATGGAAGCCTGAACAAGTAATGCAAAGCCTACACAAATTGCAAGGATAGCCACACCAACCGCAAGAATAGCCGCCGCAAATGCTAAGATTTGAGGTGCACTTGTCGCCGCCGCTGTTCCAACTGCTGTTGTTCCTGCCGCCGCCGCCGCTGATGATGTGCCACAAACAACACCCATTATCGTTTGTGCCGCTGTAACAATTCCCGTGATGATATTAACTACAAGCAATACCGCTTTATAGGCTAAAAATACGCCTACCAAAGCACCAACAATAGGAAGCAACCAATTAATGTTGTTGCCTATCCAAGTGAATACGGTTAATGCTAAATTACCAACCCACGACAATACAGGAGCAAGGGCGGTCATTAATTGAGATGTAAACTGAATTACTCCCTGAACGATTTGTTTAATAGCGTTAAATGCACTCTGTACATTCTGCTTTAAACTTGCGAACATATCGCCGCTCATTTTTTCGCCCGTAAATCCTTCATAAATCGCTTGTATAACGCTTGTTACAAGCGTCGGAATAATTTTAGGTACTGCACTTGCAAGACCTTTTACTAACGATACTGCGGATTTAATTAATGACGGAAGCAATGAATTAAACATTGAGGGCAATTCTTTAGCAAGAATAGGCGAAAGTTCTTCAATGAGAGAGCCAACACCTGAAAGACCTTTTTTAATTGCAGGCATAATATTTCCCGCAAAAGTTTTTACAGATGAAACAAGATTATCGACACATTGGTCGAAACTGTCACCGCCTTGTATCAATGCAGGCATTAAGTTTCCCCAAGCTGATTTCATTGCATAAAGCGAACCGCTTATTGTTTTTTCTGCTTCTTTTGCTGTTGTTCCTGTAATACCTAAATTCTTTTGTACTGCGTGAATTGCTTTTACTATATTTCCATAAGACAAACTGCTTGCGTCTATGCTTTTATCAAGTTTTGCGGCGTCTTTTACAAGCCTTTGCATTTCGGATTTTGTACCGCCATAACCTAATTTAAGGTTATCAAGCATTGTATAGTTTTGCTTTGCAAAACCTTGATATGCGTACTGTATGCTTTCCATACCCGTACCCATTTTGTTGGCGTTATCTGCCATATCCGTAATAGCTACATCAGCATATTTTGCCGCTTTTTCGGTATCGCCACCTACACTCTGCAACAAACTTGCCGCAAAGCCTGTAACGGTTTCCATATAGTCATTTGCGGATAGTCCTGCCGTTTTAAATGCGTCATTTGCATATTTTTGTACAATGTTTGCGTCTTTTTTGAAAAGTGTTTCAACGCCGCCTATCTGCTGTTCAAAGTTTGCATAATCCTTAACGGCATTACCCATAATTGCACTAACTGCACCCGCACCAACGCCAAGAGCCTTAAAGGATATTCCCGCAAGTTTTTTCAGACCTGTATATGTCGCCCCCGCCGCTTTTTTTGCTACAGAAGTAAGTTTTTGGTCTAATTTGCTCAAACCGCCGCTTAATTGATTAACGCTAACTTTACCTAAACCCGTTAATGAATTTTTGGCTTTGTCGGTTTTTTTACCTAAACCGTCAACGCTATCTGTCGCCTTGTCGGTTTCTTTGCCCAAACCATTTACGCTATTTTTGGCTTTGTCGGTTTCTTTTTTTAGATTATCAATTCCGTCATTACTGCCAACGCCTGAAATGTTTTTCTTTAAATCGTCCATTTCATCATTGACTTTTTTAAGACCGCTTAAATCTATATCAAAGCCAAGCTGTATTATGTCTTGTCTTATTACATTTTCTGCCATTGTTTACCTCCTTTCCTCGGAAGTAAAAAAGCACCCTTTAAAGGGTGCTTCAAAAAAAGGTTATGTAATGTTCTATCGTTTTTTCTTGATTGCTTTTTTCTCGGCTTCAATTTTCATATCAAGGGCAATATTTGCCTTTTCTATTTCCTGTGGTGTCATTTGATAGAAAACCGTGTTGTAATCAAAGCCGCTTTCGGATAGAACAAGTCTATACATAGCCCAATTACTTCGCACTTCCCTTGTCAGTTGTGCTTTCGATTTTTTCTTCTCGAAAGTTGCCCTGCATAACTTCACGGGCAAATGTTACAACCTCGTTGAAGTCGTCCATATTATCAAAATCATCTGCTGTAAGATTTGTCGGTTCAACAATTACATTTTCAAAAAGGTACTTTGATAATTTTGATACTGATGTGTTGTTTGTTCCCTCAATATAGCTGTTGTCAACCGCTTTAAGAGCCGCCGAAATACCGTTAAACTGTGCTGTATATTCTGTACCGTTGATTACTTTCTTTACCTGATAAAAATTCTTATTAGCCATTATATAGTCCTCCTGAAAAATGAAATTAAATTAAATAGGGGAGGTTTCCCTCCCCTTTATTGCAATTGTGTGTGATGATTGATTATGTTGTGCTCTCTGTCACGCCGTCAAATACGCAGAATTTAAACTCCATATCTTCCGCTTCTGAACCAAGTGAAACTTCGGGTGCTTCTTCCACATTTGCCATTGTACCACCCAAACGAATACCAAGAGCCTTATTAACAACCCAAACAGGGAATGATTCGCTCTGATTTTGAAGGTCAAGCAGAAATGGAAGTTGTGGGCTTGTCGGCTGTACGGTTACTGTAAGAGTATGGATTGTGTTGTTAATCTCACTCTTGATAATGTCGCCTTGTGCACCGACAACCTTTTCAAAATATGCTTCTTCCTTTTCCCAAGAAATCATATCTTCACCAAGACTTGTAATGTATGTGCCGTTAATAAGCACGGTACAGTCTTTGGCGTTATATCTTGCTACATTCATTTGTAATCCTCCTTAAATAGTGATTTCGCCTGTAATTTCGGCTTCGTGAATAGCTCCCGCAAGTACAAAGCTGAAACGACCATACGGATATTTTCTTGCTTTTCTGTCTGCGTCTGTTGTTGCACTTCTCAAAGCAAAAGAAACGCTGTATGCAGGTGTGCCGTTCTCGTTTGTTGCAATAATGCCGTTGTTATAAGCGTCCCTCATAACTTCAATTACTGCACTTTCAAGCATTGCAATACCGTTGTTATCGTAAGGTACTTTGTTTGTTGTGTTGAACACTTTCTGTAACTTGTATTCAATGTTCTGAATAACAAAATCCTTGCTGTCGATAATATCAATGTACTCACCATTAAGGGCTTTTCCCTCTGTAGTTACATTGTCGCCCGCTTTGGCAACAAATGTGATTGCACCCGCTGTATGTGCGGCTTCAATCTGTGTATCTGTTAATTCAAGCGGGGTAATGCCGTTAAGAATGAGGTTCTTATATGTAAAGCTACCTACTGTAAGTCCTGCGGACGCACCTACAAGAGCCGCTTCGGGGCATACTGCTGTACCTGAATACATAAATACAACTGTTCTTGCATTTGTCTTTGTAAATGTGCTTGTTCCTGTTGTTGCAGAAACGCTACAAAAATACATCTTTTCTGTTGTTTCAATATAATCAGAAATTGATTTCATTACTGTTGTTGTTGGGGCTGTTGTTGAACCCTCGCAAACAACAATAAGCTGTCGCCAATTGTATTTTGTACAATCGGTAATTGTTGTAACTTCCTCTGTTGATTTACAATTCTTAATTGCAATCTTTGTAGGGGCGTTATTCTGTGAAAAAATAAGGTTAGCCGTCTTATAAGCGTTTGTTGTTGTGGCATATCCTGCTTCAACAACTTCATCAAGTGTTTTACACTCTTTGTAATCGTTTATTGTCGGGCTTTCGTCGCTTTCAACAACAAGCAAAAGAGGATAGCTGTAGCCGAGCTTGCCAATCGGCTTGTTAATATCAATTTTTACTTTTACATCTAAAGCCATTTTATGACCTCCTTAAATAGTATGTTTTTATTAATCTGTATTTTTGATTTTGAAATCTTCTATGTAATTGTTATTTACTACATTTGGATTTGCCACCGTATCAAATAACCAAAATACAACATCAAAACCGTGCTTATATTCGTACTCCATTGTCAGTACATTGTCACGATTTGACACATTACCAACGGATTGAACAATGATATTGTTATCATTCAGGTATAAGTTACCGACACGCTCCAACCATTCACGGGCTTTCATAATCAGTTCAATATCTTCACCGCTTTTATCGGATTGAGCCGTTATGCTCCAAGTTTGTGTAATGGGCTTTCGGTCTTGTCCGTCGCTATACTCGCCATATGTACCCTTATTTTCGCTTGCAAGCGTCGTAATTGTGTAAGATACATATGGATAGGCTGGCGGTTCTTCGTTCTGATTTGTGCGAATTACGGGGCATTGTAGATAGTCCTTCAATCCCTTGACTACAATGTTTCGCATATTTTCATAATCAATCATATTTAGCCCCCCTTGAAAGCACTACAGTATTTGAGTGTGTACGCATAAACGCCCGAAAACATAGCGTTTTCGCCACAATCCTCAATGCTGTATGTTTTACCGTTGTGAATAACTTTTGCACCTTTGAGAGCCTGCTCTAAAGGTTTCAGCATAAACAACCGTTTATCTTGTGCCGTCAATGTTCCCTCTGACCGTCGCACCGTGCTTTCTTTATAATTGATTATTGCCCCCTGCAAGGTTGTTTCGGTTTTTTCGCCCTTTACAAAATCCCCGCTGTCGTTGTAATAGCCCTCTGAAAAGGTGATTGCTGTAAAATCAGTCATATACTTGTTAATGAGCCTTGAAAAATTGAAATACTGCATTAATTAATCACGCTCCCAAGTAATACTTTCAAGCAATCCGCCTGTATCAATTAACGGGTTACTACTGCCTTTTTGGTCTTGTGTAAACGGGTGATTTGGCGGGCTTGATAAGTCACGCATATATTTTTTTATTGCTGTTGCAAACATCTGTCCGTACATATCAAGCCAAGTATCAATATCCATTTTACCGCTAACAACTGCTCCTAATGCTTTTTCGCATTTTTTCATTATGTTATCAGCGTTTGCGTCGTGTCCGTTTCGTAAAAAACTTCGTTCAGGTATTTTTATAACCGTTGTTGTGGATTTAAGGTGTAAACCTTGCCTATGAAGAAAACTTCGCATTTTCGGGGTAACTTTAATTGTACAACCGTATTCGTGTATTCCTGCTAACCACGCATTTTGTCCTTTTAAAGCCCCTACTTTGACTTTTCTGTTGCCTATCGTTTCAAGTGTTGCTGATATTTCGGGTAAATCGTTATATTTCGTCTTAAATTTTACTTTAACACTACTCATTTGCAATCCACTCTCTAATACCAACGCTTTTTAGCTTCAACAAAACGAGCATTGTTGAGATAGTCACCTAAATAGAGGTTTGCTATATCCCAAATCAAAGCACTTTTATCATTCGTGTTAAAACTTTGAGATAATCCCTCTATGCTTTCGCTTGAAACGCCGACATTCAATGTTGCAATATCCACAAATCCACAAATAAACAGTTTCGCACAAGGCGGTAACTTTGATAAATCATCATCATTGTTGTAATCAACATTAAGTGATGTATTACTGTTTATCCATTCAAAGGCACTTTCAATAATAAGAATGAGCCTATCATTAATAGGCAAAATTCCAAGTTTCAAATTTTCAACCTGTTCACTTGTCATTCTTATTCACCGCCCTTTTTGCTGTAGGCTTTCGTGCCCGCTTAACCTCTTTTTGTGCTGTTGCAATATCGGTAGTTACCTTTTCTTCATCTTTTGCTTTTTCGTTTAACTGCTTACGCAATCTACGACGCATATTCCAAAAACTGCAAGACATTTACACCCCTCCTTTAACCGTCTAATAATTAGACAATCTTTAGACAGTCTTTAGCCAATCTTGTGCTTCAAGCAAGCAAGCGGCACTTTCTTATGGTCAACTACGAGCTTCCAGTTTGTAGCGGTTGCAAGGTCAACATTTGCAGGATATTTATTTGCTGTGTTTGTGTATGTGCCGTCACTCACCCAAGAAAGTCCACGAGGGTGAATAATCTGACACCAACGGTTAATAAGGTAATCCTTTGCACCGATTTTGTCACGGTCTGTTTCAGTACCGATAAAGCCGTTTGGTGTGCCGTCCTGACGGATAAATGCACCTGCACCAACAAAGTATGTATCATATACAGGGCTTGCGTCCTTTGTTACATAATCACCCTTTGCAAGTGTTGAAGCACAATGTGCCTGAATGAATTTGATGTTATCATCAGTAATTGCAATCTTGTTTTCGCTTGAAGCTGTACCCTTTGTATAGCCAATCCACGGCATACCGTCGTCAACTCTGATTGTATAGCCAAGATAACGCTCCATTTCAACGCTTGACTGTGACGGGTCAAAAATCGGGTTTCTTGTAATCATTCCGTTCTTTTGTAAGTAGGTGTAAACAGCCGAGTGCATAAACACCATACCGAGAGAGCCGTAATGGTCGCCGAGTACCTGCTTTGTATCAAGTGTTGCACCGTCCGAAATATAAGCGGCTGTACCTGAACCGCCTGAAATATCGTTGAGGTGGTCTTTAAGTGCACCGTTTGTGCTGTCAAAAAGTGCTTTGAGGATAGAAAGGTAAATCTGCTGTTCTCTTGTGTTCCTCCAATCAGCAATAAGCTGTGCAATTGCACCCATAGGGTCTGCACCGCCAAGCACTTTTGCAAGGTCTGTACTGCCCCAAGCTCTTTGACGCATTAAAAGGGTTGCTCTTGCTTCCTTTGTTGTGATGTTGCCAACTGATACATCAGCTTCACCGAATACATCTTCTTCACCGTCAAGGGGATTCCACATAGGGAGCTGAATAAATCTGCCGCCTTCAGGTGTGCCGTTAATAAGCTGTGCTACTGTTGCGTCGGGCGTAGCAATACCCGAATTTACAAATGTGTTGAGTTCTGTAGTTCTGTCAATGACATATTGACTAAACTTTTCAGGAACAATCTGCATATTTGCAATAGTTGTGATACTCAAAATAAAACCTCCTTAAATTTAAATAATAAAAGCACGCCTTAATTAGTGTGCTTTGTTTGATTGAGTATGTTTTTTATTGTCAATATTTTCAAGCAACTTTACTTAACCCCTGCCGCCGCTTTCAACTGTGCCGCAAGTTCGGGATTAGTGCTTTCAATCTTCATCTGTTCTGTGAGATTGAATTGCTCTTTTGTATATGGATTAACGCCGTTATTAAGGTTTGTGCCTGCTTTCGGGTTATATCCATTCTCTTTAAAACGCTTATTGACTTCTGCTGTTACCGCCTTGTCAAACAGTTCTTTAAAAGCCTTTACTTTTGTATTGATTTCTGTTTCATCTTCGCCCATAACAAAATCAATAAGTGATAATGAAACTTCGCTACCGTCGTCAAGCCCTGCTTCCTTAATTGCCTTTACAGCATAAAGTCTGTTTTCTTTATCTGTAATTGCCTTTTCACGCTCTGCAATCGCCTTTTCCTTTTCGTCAATCTCAATCTGTTTGAGTTCGTCGTCTGTGAGCTTTGCTTTCTGCAATCTGTCAAGCTGTCGCTTTAAGTCAACATTCTTCTTGCGTTCCTCTGCCATTGCCTTATCAAGTCTTGACTGTACAATCTTGTCAATTTTCTCAATATCAAACGGCGGTTCAGGGTCGCTGTCAGGTTTTGGCGGCTCTGTCGGGTCGGGTTCGGGCTTTGGTGGCTCTGTTACATTCTTTGACATTTCGTCAAATTCTTCTTGTGTTATCAGTTTTTGTTCTAATAACTGCTTTAACTTTTCAAGTGTCATTGTTTTCCTCCATATCCGTATAGAATAGTGTTTTTGCTCCGTATAGAAGCTATTTTTGTATATAAAAAAAGAGCACTCCATATAGAAATGCTCTTTTTTATATTCTAATTTTTTTGCCCATAGTTTTTTGTCAGTTTCCAAATGCGGAAGTGAGCTTTGCTACGGGTTGTGGCAGGCAATAGAGGTACTGACCCTCTTTGTGCGGGTTCAAAGCCCGCCGCATTACCTTTATGCTAATTGCCTGTGTTTGGCGGTATATCCACTTTGCTAAATATACCGCCCATTCTGAAAGGAGTAAAAAGTAAAAAAACTTATAATCAAATTAATACCAATCATTCAGATAGGCTTCAAGTTCCATAGCTTTACTAATGGACGGTTGCCCTGAATAATTGCCTTTTTTTTCTTTTGCTTCAATATAACGAATATCCCTCTCGGCTTGTTCAATCATATCAATAGCTTCATTGTCGCCTTTATACTTCTTTTTTAGTTTGGTGATGATTTCATTAGCGTTTTGCATAAACTTCACCTCTATATTATTATAGCATTTTCAACTTTTTCTGTATATTGACATAATACACAAAAATAAGTGTCAAACTTTGGTAATATTGCGAATATACTTTATAGCATTATTGTAGTATAATATAGATGTAATAAAGAGGTAGGCAACACCTGAAAGATTGCAGAAAGAAAGAGGTAATTAAGTATGACAAACGCTTTAATCAAATTAATGAGAGATAAATTAGGTGACGCACTTGCAAAAGATGTCATTTATCAAGGTTGTGTATTTTACGAAAACAAATACCGTACAAAAATGTTGACTTTGAAGAAATTTTCAAAAAACAATGAAGAAATTACAGAAGAAATCAGCAAATTAAGAACATTGATTGATAATCTTGAAGAAATAGCAGACGCATAAGAATAAAAGAAAGGCGGGCATATAGCCCGCCTTTATCTTTGCTATTTATTTTCTTGTAACCGTAATAATTTATCACGGTAATTTAAAGCGTCGTCATACTCAAATGTTGGTAGCTTGTCTAACTGCTCTTGTGATGATAGCTTATAGGCTTTTGCACCGTTCTTTTTAATGACGGTATCAATGCTATCCGTGTTTTTCATTAGCACATAAACATCAGGCTTTGTTTTGAGTAATAACGGGTCTGATACATAATCAGCATTAAACGGCACTCTTGCAACGGGAACATAGCCACATTGTTCATAAGCATTAGCAAGGAATTGACCGTAACAATCCATTTTTGTACCGCCGTTTTCTCTTGCTGTTATAATCAAGTCGTTTACAACGCCCCTTTGCTTGTAATTGCTATTTTTGAATACGGCTGTTATATCGCCGTCAGCCTTGACCGCCACACCTGCCATATCATTTTTAGCGACAAAGGTTTTAAATGTTCTTAATTCCTCTGTAGGGTGTGCGTCAACGCTACCGCCGTTTTTATTTGCTTTTTTCGCATTATCAATAGCACTTGCAAAACGCTCACTATCTGTAGTGCGTTCAAGCCCACAATCCGCTATGCCGTTCTCATTCATTGCCTGCCTTACTGATTTGTGCAGACTTGCGACATTAACGGGTTTGCCCGTTGCCTTTTCAAATTCCTCAATAGTCATTAAATCATATTCAAGAAAACACCTACAATTACAATCGTGTCTTGCATAACCGCTGTTTGACGGGCTTTCTGTTGTCACACCTGTTTCAAGTTTAAACTTATCGCCTACTTTAACGGTCACGCCCTCCATTTTTATATGGTTTGCACCGTTCTTGCTTAATGTTGTTTTCCACTTACCGCCACTTTTTCGGCGTTGTTGCGGTCTTACACGCTCATCTTTCATTGTTCGCCAAGTCGCCGTATAGACTAAATCGCTACCGTCAAAATTCTCTTGTATGTTTTTAGCACTATCCATAAAGCCACTTTCAACATTTCTGTGGCTTTCGGTTCGTACTATGTTGTTAGCTTTGGTTCGGCTTACATTGAGCCTTTCGGATATACGCTTTGACATTGTTTCGTATCTGTCGCCGTTTACAAGCCCAACATTCAAAGTTTGCTGAATATCGTATATAACTTCCTGCCTGTTTTTCTCTAAAATAGGTGGCAAGGTTAATTTGCTTATGTTGTTATTAACCGCCCGTTTCATTACTTCGGGTCTTACTGACATTCCCTTTGTATATTCGGCTATTTCTTCGGTTGTTTTCGCCTTTTTAACGGCTTTTGCCATACCTGAATAACAAGCGGCGTATGTTTCTTCAACAAGTTTAGTTATTTCTTTCTTTACCAATGGTGAAATACTATCAACATTCTTTACACATTCCTCTAAAAACTTTGCTTTCTGTCCTTGTGCTTCAAGCATAGCCCCTGTTAATTTGCCCTCATCATCTGCGTATTTTATATAATAATCAGATAAAAAAGCGTTTAATTCTTTCATTAACTGCTGATAGATTTTTTCAATCTTCTTATCTGTTAATATGGTTCTGTGTTCCTCAATACGCCTTACTTCGTGCAATAACTCTGCTAAACTTGTTTCGCTTGTTGGCATAGTATTTCACCACCTTTAATAAGTTTTAAATCTTCTTTGTGTAATCAAGAGCAATCCAACCCGCACCGCTCTTGAGCTTGCCCCACTTTTTAGCACCTGTACCCGACTTTTCATCAACTATGGTGTACGCTCCACCTTTGAGAATTAAACCGCACACGGCGTAATTTGTGCCTGCACCCTTACGGATATTTAATCCGTCACTTGCAGTAATCGTAACAAGATAGGGCTTAAATGTTGATTTGGTGGGCTTGCTTGTTGTCGGTTTTTTTGTAGTCTGTGACGGCTTTGTTGTAGATGAACTACTTGCAGATTTATATGTAACTCCAAAAGCTGTACACATACCTTTTGCAATAGCTTCACCGATTTTTGTTGTGTTTTTGATAATCCACTTTGCAAGTGTTGCGTTGTCGTGGAACTCACATTCACAATAAACGCACTTTGCATTTGTCTGATTGATTTCTGCAAGGTCATTTTTTGAAATTCCTCTGCCGTTACCTGTGAGCTTTACAAGCTCGTTGTAAACGGGCTGTGCGTATTTGAGATTTTCTGCGGATTTGTTGTACACGAAAACATTTGTACCCTTGCCGCCGCCTGCATTTGTGTGAATACAGATATGTACATCAGCCTTGAAATTGTTACTTTCATTGATTGAAGTGTACATATTTTGACCTTTAGGGGCACGCTTTACGGTAAAACCGCAACGCTTCAAGGCGGTTTCTGCCGCAACTGCAATTTTATTGCATTGTTCCATTTCTGTGGTATTGCCGTATGCGTATGAATTTGCATATTGATTTGACGGGCTTAAATAAATTCTTTTAGCTGACATAGTTTATTCCTCCACTTTCTCATAAGTCTTTTTGAAAATATCGGGTTTGCACGGGTATTTCTCACCGTTTATTCCCGTAATGATGTAATCACCAACGCTTGCGTGCATATCACCTTCAAGAGTTGGAATAATCATTTCTTCGTTAGTTTGATATGCTTCAATAACAACGGGTATTTTCCTGTACTTTGCTACAGTAGGTGTGTTTTCATCAAGATTAACACCCTCTAAAACCGCTCTTGCTCTAAGTACAGCCTTATATTCAGCCATTGCTTTTAACTGCAATTCGTATGTACTGCGTGGGCAAGTTGGAGTAAAAGCGAGATTATCCCAATTGTCATACATCTTCTTCAAGCTACTATAACGGATTGATAACTGTTGATATTCAGCAATAAATCTTTCTTTGTAATCAGTGCTCACCATACCGTTAATCGTTTCTGCTAAAATCATAATAATTGTTTTTCCTTTCTTGATTATTTTTCTTCTTTTTCTTTGTCTTTTACTTCATCTTCTTCACCCTCTTTCTTTTCGTCGTCGTTTTCTTCGCCGTCTGTTTCTTCTTCATCATTGTTTTTGTCAAAGTTTGCATACAGCGGCATATTACTTTTGGCTTCTTCTATCAATTCCATTACATAATCAACATCATCAATAAATGATAATTGAGTATAGGCAATTTCTTTTGGTACGCCTGCATTAATTAAAGCCTGTACCGTTTGTGCTTCGGTCATTGTGTCAAGCGGGAAATTGCGGACAAAATCCATAGTCACTTGTAGCGGGTCAACTGTAATGTTCTTCTTGCTCCAAGCACTTGCTAATAACTTCCACATATACTGTGCGGCGTTCATCATTTGAGCTTCATACATACCGCATTTAGTTTCTAAGCCGTGTAATTTGAATTTAAGGCTTATTCCACTTGCAGAGCCAAAAGTTTCATCACCTAAATTCGGTGTTTTTGAAAATCTGTAAATATTATCTTCAAGCCTGCTTAAATGGTTTTGTGTAAAGCTGTCATTTATATTTTTTGTAAGAAAATAAGCCTTGCCTTGCTGTGTTCCTGTACTCCTGAATACAAATGAACCTGATTTTTGACCTTTTTCAATGGTTTCATCATCAATATTCAAGTTTTCAAAAATCATATAGGCGTGCACAAAGGCTTCAAGCTCGTTTGAATTATCCGATACAATCTTGTCGTAATCATCAATCAAAGTCAGCACCTTTTCTGCGTCGCCTAAACATTCTTTGTTATTTGCAATGCCTTGTAACGGGCAATAGTCAAACATATGGGGCTTTACGCTTACTAAAGTCAGCGACAACAAAGTACCTCTATATGTGTAAATATCGTGATTATCATAAAATTCAACAATCCATATTTCAGCATTGTTAATGTCTGTAGTTTTGTAGTATCTAATTGCATATTCAGGCTCGGATATGCTTGTATCAGATAAAATAATAGTTTCATAGCCGTGAATAGGCATTACTCTTTCGTTGCCGTCTGTGTCAATGTAAAAAAGTCTGCCCGAATAGCCGTATATAGCCGCTAATTTAGTGTTTTCCATATCCACACCGTACATATTGTTTCGTGTGGTAAAGTCTGTAACGGTTTTTGTTGCAAGGTCAACGCCTTCTTCACCGCCTGTTACTTCTTTTGCTTCTTGATTTTTTGAATAGCCATAAGAAATGGGCTGTCCTGCAAAATATCCCGTTTTAAAATCAACAATTTCACTAAAAAAGTCATTATTCAGCTTATTGTTAATCGGGTGTTCTTCTTCAAATCTCGGTTCTCGTGTATAAATCGGCACACCTCCGTTAATCGCCATATATCGGTTATACAAACTTTGATTATATAGGGCGTTTGGTTGGTGTTTCTGAATGATTTTGTAAAGCAATTCTGTTGTAATGCCGTTTTCTCGGATTGCTTCAAGCTCCGCTGTAAATTTCGGCAATAATTCTAATTCTGTTCTCGCACTCATTGCGTCACCGCCTTTTCTTTCTCTTTTTTCTTTTGTAATTTGGTAGTTTTCTATCAAATAAAATGCGTCCGTCATAGGTCTTTGTCAGCCCACAACGCACGCATATACACACATCATTTATTTTTTGCCATTGATGATTGCACATATTAATTTCCTCATTTTAAACTGGTCGAAATCGAACAGTTTAAATTATATTCTTCTACCTGCTCTTACTTCTGCCGCTAATATTTCATCACATAGGGCATAACGCAAAGCGTCCAATAGGTGGTTATTAAGGTCAACGGCTCTTGCCATAGCATTACCGTATTTATCCTCTTGCCAATGGTACTGCTCAATCTCATTTTTAAAGTTTTGGCATTTTGAATGAATTACTATAGTGTAGCTCTGCAAATATCTGATACCTCGTAAAATGCTGTCGCCACCTTTTACTGCTCCAACGGCTCTTACTCCGTTATCAGCTAAAAAGTCAATCGTTTTCGGCTCTGCACTATCACAAGTAATATAGTTATTGCCTGCAAATGCTTTAGCAACTCTTAATAGTTCATCATCTGTCATTCCTGCCTGATACCATTCATCAAGTATGTAGATTATTTTTCTTGTCTTGTCTAAATGTACCTTTATCAAGGCGTTAGGGTCTGATGAATAACCAAAGTCGCAACCATAGAACAAATGGTCGAATTGATTTATTTTGTCGCTTAAATCTTCAACACGCCAATTCTGAAAAATGATATGCCCCAAAATGCCCCAATTACCCAACGAATAAACATTGTAATAATACGGGTCTGTTTCATCTTCCAATTGCTTTATATCATCTTCGGTCAGAAATAAATTATCTTTGTATGTTGTTTTGAGTATTGATAAATTATCATCTTCATAGTAGTTTTTATCATCTTGCCAACCGCCAAAAAAGGTTTTATATATCCAATGGGATTTTAAGATAGGGTTAAAAGATAAAATAACGCCTTTTGAAATATCGCTATGACCTCTCAAACGCTTTGTAAGCTGTTTATAGGCTGAATACTTTACCTCTGTTGCTTCCTCTATCCACACCCTATGCAAAACGCTGTCAGCGGGTGTTATTGACTTGATTTTCTCTGCGTCGTCCAAACCCGCAAATAAAATCTGTCGCCCGTTTAAAGTACAAGTAATAGTCATACTTGATTTATTTATGCGGTAATACTGCATAAGCCCCATATTAGATATAGCTTTGCATACCTCGTTATAGGTTGATTTGTTAATAGTGCTTGCTACATTACGGCAAATAAGATAGTTTGCACCGTTCAGGTTATCCAACACAACCTTTTGTGCTAAAAAATAAGATTTGCCGCTTGATGAACCACCGAAAAATATTTGTATGAATTGCTTTTTGTTCATATAGGGCAAATAAGCGGGATTTACTTTTACATCAATATCAATAATTGTCACCCCTTAAAAACAACACAAAAAAGTGGTTGATTTGCTCAACCACTTTTGTCTACTGTCTTTGCTAATATATGAAACCGCCTGAATGTAACATATATTCAATATAATTTTTTGTTGTACTGATTTTATGACCGTTACTTGTTTGAACAAGAATAACAGCACCGTCGTTATAAATTATTATTACCTTGAAAATTTCGTGATTTATTTTACCCTCAAATGTGTCATTTGCTCTTACCATACTATTACCCTTTTTTTATAAAACCTTTTTACCGCCTTTCTACGCTTTATGCACCGATTGTTACATAGTCAATTATATTGTTTTTTCTTAACACTTCGTAAAAATCAGCTTTGCCGCTGTATCTTGTTGCATATTTGCCGCCGTCAAGCTCTCGCCAATTCACAACCTCGGCAATATCACCAATGAATTTAATTATTGCATTTGACCATATTTTCTTTATTGCTTTTTTGATTTCTGACTTTGCCATAGTGTGTTTACCTCTTTCATTTAATACCGTGTTTGTTCATAAACTCGGTCACTTCTTTGATTTGCTGTTTAATCTTATTCACCTTTGCGGTATCTTCTTCTACCCACTTTTTGCTATCTTCGTCGCCGTAAAGCTCATAACATTTTTTGCTATCTGCTAATCTCTTTTCAGCTTTTGCTAAAACTTCGCCCCATTCAAATAATGTTATTTCTCTTTTTGTGCCTTTCATAACTTGCATTGTATTTACCTCTTTTCAGGCTCTCGCCTTTCTTTATTGTATCTATATTATATCACTTTAATGTTATAATATCAATAGGCAAAATACACAAAGAATTTACTTTAAGTTTGGCTATTTTGCTAATTGAATTATACTACAAATATGTTATAATAAGTACACAAGATAAACAAAGAGAGGTAATTAAAATGACAGCACAAACAATCTTAAATCAGCTTGGCGGTAACAGATTTGTTGCTATGACAGGTGCAAAAAACTTTGTAGCTCTTGAAAATGGTATCAAATTTAACATTGGTAAAAACGCAAGCAAAGCTAATACAGTTAAAATCACGGTAAACGGTCTTGACCTTTACGACATTGAATTTATCAAATTTACACCTTTTAAAATCAGCGTAAATCATAAGACTTGTAAAGTAACCACAAGAAACGAAAAAACAGAAACAATCAAAACATACAATGATTGCTATTGTGATATGCTTCAAGACATCTTTACAAGCGTTACAGGCTTATATACACACTTTTAATATAGGGGGTTTAAAAATGAATGATATTTACTTAATGAACAAAGAAACAGGCGAAATAGTACCGTCAAAAGAGGTTTTCAACGATTTTTACAAAACACACGGTATTTTTGACAGCGTGTTTGATTTTTGGGCTGAAACAGACTTAATTGTTGAAAACTCATATATTGACATACCAAATTTTACAAATGCTATCAAAATTTGAATGAAAACGGGCGGCGTAAAGTCGCCCATTAATTAATACAAAATAGCAAAAAAGGCGGTGTAAAAACCGCCTTTATTCTTTGTCTTGCAATCTGTAAATCTTATCAGCCGTCAAATATTCCTCGTAAATCGGAACATTTATCTTTTTGTAAAACTCTTTTTTCGCTTCTTCGCTCTCAAAAACGATAACAGAATAAAAGTTTATATTATTCCGTTCTTCAAGGCGTTCTTTGCCTTGCTTCCTCGCTTCCTTAACTTCCGCTAATCCCTGCTTCACTTCTTCGGCTTCGGGGGTTTCAAACATTTGTGTAAATCTTTCGTCACCGTCAAACATTAAATCCACATCTAACGGCGTAAATCCCATTTCTTCAAAGCCAACGCCGTAATCTTCGGTAATCAAAGCAAGTTTATCTAAATCCCAATCACCCTGCATTGACGGATTGTTAAGCTGAACATTCAAAACGGCTTCTTCTGCTTCGTCAACATCAATAACGCAAACATCAAGAGAATAGTCCTTGTTCTTCTCTAATGCGTCAAGCTGTTCAAGCCTTTGGTGTCCTCCTACAAGGTTGCCTGTTCTTTTGTTCCAAGTCAAAGTAGATACAAGCCCGTGCTTTTTCAAGCCTGCTTTTAATCTTTTCTTTGCTTCCTTATCCATAATGCGTGGGTTATATTCGGCGTTTTTAATATCAGCTCTGTTTATGGTTTGAATTGTAAACTTTTGATATTTACTATTTGCCATTCTTTACCCCCCTTTTTTATAGTCCGTATTTTTCAAACCGTTCAACTCCTGCACCTGCGAACGGATAAACTTTCAATATTTTCTCATAGTCTTTCGGGTACATTTCCTTGATAGCGGATAATTCACTACCTGCTAAACTACGAAAAGAAAACCCTAACTTTTTCTGTTCAGGGCTTAAATATAGCTTTTTCAGTTTTATGTAGTGTAATATTTCCTGTTTGCTCCAATAGGCAACGGGATAAAAGCGTCCTCTTTTGTAATCTATGCTACCGCTTTTCTTAATCATAGCATTTCTTACAATACTGTCTTTTGCCCGCTCTCCTGCGGCAATCCAATGTATGCCCGTCTTTTCTCTTAAATATTCATATGTATCTTTAATGCCTACAATATCAACATTATCATCATACAAGGTAAAACTTCCGTATTTTAGAAAATTTGAACATTCAAAATGCGGTATGCGTATGATTTCCGTGTTGTATCTCTTTTCGTACTGCCTTAACAATTTTTCTTGAAATTCTAAGTCAGGTACAAGATACATAAAAAACGGAACGACCCTTTTAAAATAACGGAAACACAAATCAAGCGTAACAATGCTATCTTTACCGCCCGAAAAAGCGACAATAACACTATCCGTTACGCTTGCTTGCGTTTTAATAGGGTCGAATAATAAGTTACTCACACTTATTAACCTCCCATACTTCCAACATTGCCTTTTTTAGCCGCCGCTTTACCTCTTGCACCGAATTTGCCCGCAAGACCAAACGCACGGGCTGAAACACGGGCTGACTTTTTGTACTGTGTAGCCGCACTTCCTGCACCTGTGGCTCTTGCAATGTTCTGTTTAACTGTTGCCATATTCTCACCCCCTTTCGCTAATAATCATCTTCTATATCTTCCTGCGTCGCCGCTGACACATTTATATTAATTGTAGGTGCTTGCTGTTCCTGCTGAATATCCATATCTCCTGCAATTTCAAGAATAGTCTTGACCGTTCCTGCGTCACCTGTTTTAACACCACTTTGAAACAGAGAAAACATTAAAAGCATTGTGTTTTGTATGTTTTCCTCTTTAATTCCCATTTTTTTAAGTGCTTCTTTAACTTTACCCTCCTGAACATCACAAGATAGGATTTCTTCCATACATTCACGGGCTTTTCTTCTTTGCCTGCGGGCTTTGCCTGAATTTATGCCACCTTTTCGCCCTATTGCACGGGCTTCTTCTATGCTTCGTTCACTCATTGGAACAAGGTTATTGTTAAGACCTCTTTCCCCTGCGGGCTGTACTCTTTTCTTTTCATCAAACCATTTTTCGCTTGACGCTTGCCTTTTCAATCGGTAAAATGGAATATCGTATTTTTCCGCAAGGCTTTTGTATGTAGCGTTTGTGTTTATGTATTCTTCTCTGATTTTATCCCAATCAATATTATTCATAGTTTCAGGCTCACCCCCTTATTTGAAGATAATTTCCTTTGTGACAAATCGCCCCCACCCACTTGGCATAAAGAAGTGTCAATCCCATAATAAACCGTGTTTTTCAAAGGAAAAAAATGCACAAAAAAACCACCTAACGGATTACCGAAAGGCGGTTTTTTTGAATTAAAGAAAGAAGTAATTAAATCAGTAATGTTGATACATTACAAGGTGAAAAATCCTGTAATAACTTTGCATTATTACATAATACTATTATAGTATAATATTAACTTTTTTTCAATGTGAAATTATCACAAAATTTAGTTATCCTTTTTGTGCATTTTTGATAGAAAAGCCCTGTATTCACGGAAGCATTTGTTTTCATTCCATTGCATATGTACGGCACACTTTTTCCACCTGTAGCCGTAGAAAAAACGGTATTTCAGCATTAGTATAACATCATCAAATACGCCGTTTTTTTTAAGGTCTGCCGATATAGTACGCCAATCCGACACAAGGTGTTGCTCAATAACCGCTTTTTTTTGCTCTAAACGCTCCAATTTAATAATATATTCTTCAATGGTGTTGCGTTCACCGCCACCCTTTGGCATATCGGATAAAGTCTGACATTTTGGTGTTTCAATGCTTGACCTTAATTCCTCTATCCGCTCATTGATACCGTTGATTTTTCTTCTCAACTCTAAACATTGTTCAAGTTCTCGCATTTAGCTACACTCCTACATTCCTATTCAAGCACTTCAACATTTCCTCGCTTATGTAATAGTGCTTGTCTTTTCGGCTTTTTTCTTCTATGTATTTTCCTTGCTTTTCCTGTTCGCTTTCTATGCGTTCACATATTTCAGTTTTTAATTCTTCAAGGGTCATTATGTATCGCTCCTAACTTCTTGTGGTCTATGAACCAATCCAAATGCTCTTTCAATTCCTCGTCAGTAAACTTTTTTGTTACAAATGAGATAATCACCGTTTCATTATTCTTTTTAATTGTGATAATATTGTCAGGTGATTGCTGTATTTCATAACCTTTGTATATCATTATTTTTCACCTTCTTCATTGGGCAACGGCTGATTCCAACACTCAACGCAGATATGGTATTTTCTGCAATCATCTATGTCTTTTAGTCCTAATTGGTGTGGACAAAGACACTTAGGTGTTCCATTATCACAAAGTTTAGCATTCGGATAATTCTTCAAAAACTCACTCAAATATGTTTTCTGTGGGTGTTCATCACTCCACTTCTGCACGATTGCAATTGCCTTTTCGGGATAGATTGCTTCAAAAGCCCCACACAATAAATTTTCGGATGTACCGTTATTTTTATTGTTTAAAAGGCATTCGCCACAATAAAGTTTGCATCTTCCAAGTTTGTCTTTTTTCGTCATTCTTGCTTTTTCAGCAAAATAATTTTCTGTTTGTGAACAATCAATCATTTTTTGCACTTCCTTTCCCAATCTTTCTCCATAGTCTTGTACTTCTGCCTTGTATTTTTCCACTTTCTGTTTTTCCAAAGCCATTTAATACAAAACAATTCGTGTCTGATTTTATTTATCATTCTATATCACTCCTTATAAATACAATCTTTTAAATCACCAACGGGACAATAAAATGTTCGTCCATCAGCGGTCGCAATAAAGGCAGTTAAACCATAATAACCCCTTTTTACGGCTGTTAAAATACCGTTAATATCGTGAATTGTTTCTACAAAATCTCCTATTGTAACTTCTCTCATTCTATATCACTCCTTATCTCAACATACTTCGGCAATGAAAGTATGTGTGCTTTTTGTAAATTTTTGCTCCACAAGGTTTGCCGATAACTTTGCAGGGTCTTGGTAAAACTTCATCATCTTCACGGTAATAATCATCAAGGTTATAAAATTCGTAATCTTTACCGAGGGTTGTTTCATTCATTTTTCATCACCCTTTCCCTCCATTTTCGCACCACAACTTGGACAAAAATCAAAAACTCTGTTCCAAACTGAATCACACCTTGTACAACGATAAAAATCATCTGCAAATTTACTAACTACCCATTGAGCGTGTGCGGTATTATCAATCTTTTCAATCTTAATCTTTATACGGCTGATTTTTTTAATGTGGGATAACTTAAATACACACCTATCAACCACATTATCACCATAAGTACAAAAATAGCGTAACTTCGGTATCGTCAAATTAGGGTCGTTTTCAAAGGCTTTTTCACCTGTCTTATGTAAAATACCCTCAATTACCGTGCCGTCAAAAAGGATAACTTCAACATACTCTCCTAAATGCCTTTCAAGTTCAATCCTTGTCATTGTTTTCACTCCTTTTCTTTCTTCTTTCTTCAACCGCCTGCTTATGTTCCGCTTCTCTTTTTATCATATTGGTATATTCTTCTTCGCCGATAATTTCTTTGAAACAGTTTTCACAATAATCTAAATTAAATCTTCCACCGTATGTTGTATATGGTCTTACGGTTAATTCAACTTTTCTATGGTCGCCGAATTTTAATTCTTTTCCACACTTGTTACAAAAAGTCTTAATCATTCTTCCACCTCGCTTTCAAGCCATTTTTTGACTGCATATACGCAATCTATTCTAAGGTTGTTAGATGTACAATGCGGTGCATAAAAACTTTGATGTGAACAATGGTTGCAGTATGTATAATGATTTTCACTTTCATCAAGCAACATTTCCGCCATATCCTCAACGCTCATTGACTTGATTTTTTCATAATTGGTCATTTGGTATTACTCCTTAAATTCTGCCATTTCAAACGGCTTTTTTTTATCATAATCACTCATAACAAAAGTTTTTGTATTAAGGTGCGTTACTGTTTTTTTTGCTCCAACCGCAGTTACAATAATTGCGTCTGTTCTATCATCTACAATAAGTTTTATTTCTTTCATTTACTTTCACTCCTATTAAATATGATTTCGTAAATAACTTCGTTATGGTATTTCCCACATCTATCCTTAAAAAAGTCTGTAAACACAAACTTTTTGCCGTTATAGTGTTTACAATAGTTATCATAATGCCCCTCAACAGGGTTTCCTTGAACCATTCTCCACTCCATTCGATGAATATGGTAGTCGTTGATTATCTTTTTTAGTTCCTTGTAAACATCAAATCCAATCGTGGTATTATTCCTGTCAAAAGCGAACAATCCAAAGTTATAAGCACAAGAAGAATACCAATCAATAGAATATGCAAAATACCCTATTAGCTTGTTGTCCTTGCTGATAATAGCGTATTGATAGACATTTCCGCTACTATTTTCTTCGATTTTAGGCAATTCATTGCCCAAACACCCCATATAAAAAAGCATATTGTCGGTATAGCTATATTCTAATAGCTTTGCAAATATTTCATCTCTGTATAATATTGCAGGTTTAAGCATTATTTTTCCTCCTTTAATCTAATATCCATTTTTGCACCTCTCATAGTTTCTTATAAAACTCAACCACCGTGTCGTAATATCCGCTTTCCTTTGCTGATTTCAGATAGTCTTTTATAATTTTTTCATCTCTATCTAAATCCTCCGCAATCTGCTTTACGCTGTCACCACAATAGCTATAAACACAAATCAAATATCCTGTATCTTTAGTAAATGGTCTGCGTCTTGCTTTTTCCTGTTTTTCTTTCTTCTTTTCAAGTCGTTCCTGCCGCTTTTTTTCAATAATAGTATCTTGTTTCAGCTTACAGTTCGGACAATAAAGGGCGTTTGATGAACCCGCTTGAAACGGCTTTGAACAAATTTCGCAAATGCAATCAAATATCATAATCACTCACCTTATCAAGCCTTTCTTTTATGCAATCAATGCAGAGTTCTTCCCCGTCGTATTCGTAAAGCTGTTTTTCTTCTCTGCAATTGTCACAATAATAGTGTATGACCTTGCTATATGGGCAAGTTCCCCCCGCACAACCAATTTCTGCGGGGCAACCTACACATTCGTTTTCTACACGCTTCATTTTTCGCCCCCCTCTAACATTTTGATTTTTACCAACGCAAACAAAAGTAAAAGACAAATAATTTCGCATATCATTGTGATATTAAACGGCACTACCGCCTTATCAAATGAATTGATGAGGAAGAACATTACTGCAATGTCAACCGCAATTGCTGTTTCTGTCAGGTGTGACGCTACAAACAGTACCGACCCTATCAAAACACGGTAAAACTTTGTTTCGCTTGCCTTGCTTTCAATCTTATTTAAGCGTTTCATATCTTGTTACCTCTTTCTATAATGTTTCATTTTGACGCATTTAGGGCGGTTTTAATGCCGCCCCTCTGCGTTATTTTGCTTCGTCTTTCGCCCTTGTTGTTACCAACAAGGGTAGCTGTCAGACAAAAACCATTCTTCGCCTGTGGCTTCTTCGTGTGCCTTTTCATAAGTTGTAAAAAACTCTTGCTCGGTACACGGTGCAATTTCGCTGTGCACCTTTTCTCTGATTTCGTCGTTCATAAAATTTACTGCGGCGTCAAAATCTAATTCATAACCATTTTTGTTTACTACTGTCATAAATAATACCTCTTTCTTTTTAACCGTTTCGCCGTTCTGCGGCTCGTCAGTAACACGCTTGTTAGTGTTATACGGCGGGCGGTTAAACCGCCCTTCTTATGCTGTGAGGTGTAATATCTGTCTGTCGCCCTGTTTAGCGATTATTTCAACATTCACATTATTGTATTTGCTTTTTACATTCATCAACATTTTTGTTGCCTGCATAATAATATCTGTGTCATTATTTGAGTACATTTCAAATGTCTTTTTTAACGCTTCTTTGCCTGCACTTGTATATATGTCGTATGTTCTTTTCATTTTGATTACCTCTTTCTTTATTGTGATTATATTATACTACAATAATGTTAGATAATCTATTCGCAAATTGTACAAACTTTCAGTTATTTTTTTGTGTATATTTTCGTTCACTTAACGCCTGTACTGCCAATGCCACCCCTGTCTTTGTTGCCAAGTGTTGCAACATTATCAAAGACAACTTCTTGCATTTTCTTGAATATCCTGAATTGACAAATACGGTCATTCTTCTTGATAATCGTATCTCTCAATGCAATAGCAGGAAAACGCCAAATATCATTATCACCGCAATAGCTTTCATCAATAATTCCAAACGAATTTGCACAAATGATACCAAAATTCTTAAAGGTGCTTGAACGGGGTGCAATGTGTGCTTCATATCCCTTTGGCAACTGCATTGATACACCAAGCAAAATTAGTTTATATTCGCCACATTTAAGCTCTACATCTTCGGCGGCTCGTAAATCAATCCAATCTGACTTTGCACCTCCGATATTACACAATTTGATTAAATCCTCGTCGTGATACTTGATTTTAATAATATTACTCATAAGTAATAACCTCCTTTTCGTTATATGGTTTTATCTTGACTGTTACGCAATCCTTGTCACCGTGAGTAACAGTATGAAAGATTTGTTTTATGTATTTTTGACTGTCGTTTTTTAGTACCTCGTTCTTCACAAGACTATCCAAAATAAACTTTGTGCTACTCTGAATATTATCTACATCACGCCGCCTTGATTTTTCAACAAAATCAATCCATATAATACACGGCTTGTCTGTAGGGTGTAGCGTTCCTTTTGCTCTTGCCTGCCTGATAGCCCAACCAATAGCTTCCTCAACATCACGCTTGAATTTTGCCGCCTGATATTTGTTTCTGCGGCAAACATTCACATAGTCATTGAGCGAGGGCAACTTTAAATTGATAGTAAAATAATTTTCCATTGCATTATCACCCTTAATTGTTCTTTATCGCTTCAATATCGGTTAATTTACAGATTAACAATGACCTACATTTTAAATCTTGCAATTCAGCTTGATAAAAAAATCCTTTTTCATTTTTGCGGATTATACAACCTAACAATTTGTACTTTGCATTGTTGTATAATACTTCGTTGTTAAGATTTTTCTTTACCTCTGCTAATTCCATTTTTTCACGCTCCAAAAGTCGCATACATTACCTTGACCTGTCTAACGCAATCCAAATACAACTGCTTCAACTGCTCGTCGTTATAATGGTCGTATAATCCTGTATTCAGCTTTGACCTGAAAATTAAATCAACATCTTTTTCAAAATCGTTCATTATTTGCACCTCCTTTACAATTCAAGTAAATTTTTCATATCGTCATAGCTTTCCCTTATAGCTTTTCTGCGGCGGCTCTGCCCTGAAACTTCAATAGGGAAACACCTTTCAAGAATACGGTCGTAAATTCGCCCGTTCTCTATATCATCAGGTTTTTTAATCTTATCTATTGATAGATTGGTAGTAATAATCATTGGCAATCCTGCTCTATACCTTGCGTCAATCACATTAAAAACTTGCTCTTTTGCAAAACTGGTGTCCCTTTCTGCTGATAAATCATCAATCACAATCAATGAAAAACGGTTAAAACTGTCTATGTATTCTTGCTTTTCAAATGTTGACTGCAATGTGTTTATTATTCTTGCAAAGTTTGTTACTAATACGGGATAACCTTTATCAATCAAGGCATTAGCAACTTCACAAGCGGCGTATGTTTTGCCTGTTCCAACATTGCCGTATAACAATAAGCCTTTGCCCTGCTTTTTCATTTCGTCAAAGTTTTCAACATATTTTTTCATAGCGTTTGTTACTCGGCTATTCGTCATATCGTCGTTTTCAAAAGTCCATTCCTGCATATTACTTTCAGGAAATCCTGTACGCCTTAAATCTTTTATTTTTCTGCCAAAGTCAGCCTGTTTTCTTTCGGCTTCCTCTTTATCTCTCTTTTCAGCTTCGCATTTACAAAGGCACATAGGACGGCGTATAGTGCCAAATAACATTACTTCTGTTTGCTTTTTGGTGTGACATTTACCGCAATATAGTAATCCGTCCTCGCCTATATAATCGCAATCGTTGGTAGGGATAGCCGTTTTACTTTTCTCTATCAAACTTTCAACAGCGTTTTGCACACTCATTTATTCATCATTCCTTACTTTACTTTACTTGATAAAAGCTAAATCATCTTCCATATCAGGGTTAAAGCACCAACCGTCATTTTTGCTTGTATGTGTTGTCTTGTTTGCATAATTTCCGTCAAGCACTTTAGCAAAGTTGCTGTCTTTTATAAGCCAATCAAAATTTGCTTGCCAATTACGGTTGTTTGCCCCTTTCAAAAAGTCGCTTGCTTCTGCCTTTTCAAACATTTCTTTGAATTGTTCAGCAGAATATGTTTTCAATCGTGCTTTTATTGCCTGTTTCCTCTTGTCTGATAATACAGTTAAGCGGGGGAACGATATGCAAATATCGTTATACATATCAGCTATTTGCTGATAATTTATTCTTTCTCTATTCTTATTCTTTTCTTCTTCTTCTCTTATCTTCTCTGTGTCATTACATTCCATTACAGTAACATTACTGTAATCATTACATTTTTCTTGCAATGCAAGTTGTTTCTGCTTTTCTCGGTGTGCGGCTACTCTTTTACGGTTTAATTCCTTGCTTCTTTCTAATTTTTCAAGGCTTTGGTGTTTTTCCCAATTTGGTATAGTTATAGCACCGTCCACAATCTCAATCATTCCGTACTGCTCAAATACCTTTAAGGCAAGCCTAACCGTGTTAATGGGTCGCCTGAAAATCGTTGCTAACATTTCATCAGTATATGCAATTCGTTCATTCATCATAAAAACGCCTGAATTGTTATGCTTCCCTGCCATACAAAGCAATTTGAACCATATAACAATAATTGCGTCTGCTTCGGGCATACTCTCAATGAGCAATATTTTATCGTCGTCAAAAATATCTGTGCATATTTTTATCCACTTAACTTCTGCCATTTTTACACCTCACTAAACTGTATTTGTTCCGTGTTTATATTTGCGGTACACATTATATTCAATGACTTTTCAGGGTTTTCTTTATAGTATTTTTGAATATAATATTTTTCTCGTTCAAGGATATTTTCAGTTCTCGGAACAATCTCTATAACCTCAAATTTATAATCTGTTATATTCTTAATCGGAAACCTTGCCGTTTTTAAGTGTTGCCCCCAACGAAAGATAGGTGCATACATTGTTTGACCGATATAAAATTCACCTGTTGACTTTTTTGAAATCTTGTAGATATATCCTGCTATATCCTCTGTAAACATATCTTTTTGTATGTAAAATTCTTGTTCATCATCAGGTCGTAATTTTGCGTGTTCTCGCTCCTCATATACTTGTTTGCATTGTTGACAGCAAAAACGCTTATTTGCATATTCATCTATGCCATAAAATTTAGTTCTTATTTCATAGTCGTTAAAATATATTGCCCTACCATAGTAAGTTTCTATGGTTGCACCGCAACAATCACAAGTGAAAGTGATTTTATTGAAATACCGCTCTGTGTTGTAGCAATGTTCCCCTATGATAATGCAGTACAAATCACCTGCTTTTAACTTTTTCGAGTTGCGGAAAGCAATGTTTTTTCCGTACTGATTTTTTATTATCTCTTTGAATTGCTCTCTACTATCGCATATCAAGCAATCCATAAGTAGTTCAATATTTTCTGCTTTACTCGTTGAAGAATACAGACCAAAATTAATGTTCTTTTCACGATTTTTGGCGGCTGTTTCTTCGTCAGCAACTTCATATATTCTGTATAATATTTCAAGCATTTCAATAACTCCATAATAAAAACCTCTGTACGGTTGAGGTGGAAGCTCAAACCATACAAAGGCTTACGGTCATAGTATTAAGTTTGCACGCCATAGCATAACTTCCACTTACACTATGACCTTAATACATATTTTAACATATAAATTTTGATTTATAATTTCATAAAAGAATTATAAAAAGTTTCATAGTGACACATTTTATACGCCGTGTTCCATATTGATAGGCGTTCCAACCGTTCCAACGCTTCCGTCGCTGTCAGTTGCCATAAAGTGCTCATTCGGCATAGGGTACATATATCTAAACATCAGGTAATTTGCGGCGTCAACAAGGTGTTCGGTATTATGGTCTTTTTTAAACGCTTCAAGACACTTTTCAGCCGTTGCAAGTGCGTCCACTCTACCACTTGCGAAATTATCTCTTGCAGAGCCGTATTTGTAATATGATATTTCAATACGATATTTCCGTTCTTTGTCGAATTGCTCGCTATATTCACTATCAAGCATTGTTTATCTCTCCTAACTATGTGCGTATTCCCTGTATTGTTCTTCCTCTTTGCGTCGGTTTTTTGCCGTTTCAGATGATACTAAATCAGGGCGTTTTTCTTGGATTTTACGCCTACAACGGCTCACCGTTTCCCAATTAGGCAACTTATTTGTGTAGTGATTTTTCATTACTACCCAAAATGGATAATTGAGAATTTCAGGGCATATTTTTTCACAAACACATAACATCAGAACATAATCGTCTTTCCTTGCTTGTAAGTTACCTTCCAACACTTCCGATACTATTTTTTCCATACTCTGAAATTTTGGCATATTATTTCCTCCTTTTTAGGTTTAAAAAGGTAAATCATCATCTGTAGGCATATCCGCAAATCCCTGTTGATATGAAGGATTAGGAACATATCCCTGTTGTGTATAGCCTTGCTGTGGCTGTGGCGGTCGCTGTGGCTGTGGTGCTTGTTGATACTGTGGCGGTTGTTGTGGTGCTTGTTGATACTGTTGACCGTTTGCAGGATAATTGTTATAACCTTGCTGTTGATATCCTTGTTGATAATTTTGCTGTTGGTTATTCTCTCGCTTTTCACCTGTGAACGAAACATTGTCTGCTACAACCTCAACAACATAACGGTTTGAACCGTCCTTAGCCTGGAATTGACGGCTCTGGAGCTGTCCTTCAACAGCAATGAGAGAACCCTTTCCAAAGTATCGGCACACAAATTCCGCTGTACTTCTCCAACATACAATGTTGATAAAATCCGCTTTGCGTTCCTCGCCTTGCTTTACATACGAACGGTCAACGGCGATAGTGAAACTTGTAACGCTCACGCCTGTGTTTGTTGTTTTTAATTCAGGGTCAGCCGTTAATCTGCCCATTAAAATTGCTTTATTTATCATTTTTTACCCGCCTTATTTATATAATTGTAAATTTGTCTGTCTTTCCAATATTGCTCCTTACTCTTGTAAAATTTGCACTTACCTTTTGTCTTGCATAACATTTCAGTTAAAGCTGTACATTCGGTTACTTCCCCAACTGTACATTCTTTTTTGTATGCAAAACAGTTTTCGTACCATTTGCTCATTATAAATATGACCTCCCTATTAAATTTCTAAATTCTTCTCTTGTGTGTGTTTCCTCGTATTTCCTTTGACAATCTCTTTTTAACTTCAAGTCAAGTTCACGGTTAAAATGTACGCCGTTTGGCGGTTCGTTATGGCAATAATGGCAAAGATAAACCGTAAAACCGTTTAACTCGCTTTTATTTCGGTTTGAAGCCCCATAAATATGATGTTTTTCTATCCAGTTGTTTCTATTGCATACATAACATTTTGATTTGTCTGTATCTAATATTGATTTTGCCATTTATACCTCCAATTTTTGCAATCAAGTTTATATCTTCTTTACTTCCAAAAAATTCGTTACGCATAAACACAATACGATTTATGTTATGGAAATGATATTTTGTTTTAATAATATCCTCTTTTTTATGGTTACACATAAACTGTTTGCATATTTCAGGGCGAACAGGATATACAAGGCATTTTCTGTTTGCTTCATCTCTAAATGGACAAGTCATATCAACGCCTAACATTGCATTATGCCTTTGCTCTTTTATGTTATGTTTTTTGATATAAGATTTAATACGATTTACTTCAAAATCAGACATTGGCAACAAGTCGCTACAACATTCACCGCAGTTTGAACATTTGCCGTTAATCGTAAAATCTTCAACTTTAATATCTTCCATTTACTTCTCCTGTTTCCATAGTGACAATAGATTAGCAATTTCATCAGGTGTTTTCGTCTGTATTCCCAACGCTTCGCAATCTTGCACTATGTTGTTAATTAGTCGGCTCATTTGCTGTGTGTTATAGGTACTGCTTCCATAATAGCAACGAATAATGACATTTTCACCGTCAGGCATATAGTCAACTTGTTCTGTTATCCAAGCTGTTCCCAACATCTCCCAAGCGTGGCGTAGTGCTTTTGCGTCTGTTGGTGTCATATTAGGAAAGTCTTTATAAATACCTAAATCCTTTACGGCGTTTCGGTATATATCCTCTTTCGTGTATTTAACCTTTTCGTTACTTAATTTTTCGGCTAATTTCGTGCATAAAGCCCAACAATAAGCATTTGCGTCAAGTGACCGTTTTTTGCGGTATTTCGTGAGTTTAATAGATAACTTGTTACAATCCTTTAACTCGTCATATCCTGCAAATAAAGCCTGTTTTTCATTAATTTCAAGCGTTAGTTTTGGCTTGCCTGTTTTAAAATCAAGGCTTACATCAATTATTTTGCCTGTCATTTCCATTTTTATTTACCTTACTTTCATAAGTTGGAACAAAATAACAAGTCAGTAACAACCATAAAAACCAAAGAAAATTATAATTACCGCTTATCCATACAAGCCCAAAAACAAAAGCCAAAACTGATAAATATGCTATACATCTGCAAATGATAGATATTACTACTGCTTTCAATCGTCCTCACCGTCCTCCAAAATATAGCCGTTTGCTTCTGCAACACCGTTGTCAATGCTTCTTAACTGTTTGATGATAGTATCATTCTGCTTTTTAATATCCTTTAACAGATTGATAACTTCATACAGCCCTTTTAATGTTTTTCCTGTGTAGTCCATTCAATCACCCCATTTCAAACGCTGTCCGCAATCCATACAATAGGTCTGATTTTCAAACACTCTGTGAGGTTGGCTTCCAAGTTTATTTAGTTCACCTTCGCAAGCGGGGCATAGTCCCCAAGTAACAACGGGTGTGCAAATATCTAAAGGCTTTTTCGGTATTTGCTTTTCAACCGCTTCTTTAAGCGTCATTCCTATTGTGAGTTCACACTCTTTCATTGCCTGTTCAACACCGCTTTTTACGGCTTTGTCAAAATCCTCTTTTGGTATTTTAATTGTTACTTCTTTATTCATTTAACAAAATCCTTTCTTTTGCTAACAAAGTGACGCATTATGTATCTGCATATTCCCATTCTTTCGGCTTATCTCTGTTTTGGTGCTGATGAAGAAACACATACTCGCTATTTTTCTTCATATTTGCAAGCAACCATTCCGACGCTTGTGTGTGGGATAAATGCCTTTCTGCAACATTCAATTCATAGCAATATTGCCCTGCGGCGGTCTTTTCTCTTATTCTTTGCTCTAAATCGTCCTCGTCGTAGTTACTCTCTATCATATAGAGGTCATAGTCTTTTGCCGTTATTCCTTGCATATGCCCTGTGTCCGTTGCATATATAGCCCTTTCTCCGTTCAAAAACAGCCGATACCCGCAATTTTCAACATTGTGGTATAACTTGATAGGTGATACTTTGAACGCCTTATAATCGTAAATTTTGCCGATTTCATAAACATCTATGTTTTGCTTTGGTATTCCTGCTTCTATAAGCGGTTTAACAAGCCATTGACAACAACCTATTCTAATAGTCGGTCTTTCGTCCACTAATCTTTTAATCGTTTTACCGTTAAAATGGTCGGTCAGGAATGAATATGAGTTAATAAAACAAGTTGCAATTTTTTATAAATATTTTTTAATGCTTTGAATGATACGCCAACATCAATTAAAATATTGTTGTTTACAACGACGGCATTACCTTGCGAACCTGTGCTTATAATTTCATATTCCATTTTTACATCACCTCACTTTCAAATGCTTCCTAACGCCGCAATCGTTCAAGACTACGGCGTTACCCTGTGAGCCTGTGGATATGATATTGTAATTCATTCCCCCAACAATTCCTTGACAACATCATTAAGTGTTGTTGCTTTATCATCAGAGTTCACAACTTTATGTGCTAATGTTCCCGTATACAATTTATCAATCAACACTTTTATCGGAATATTGGCATTTTTGCTAATATCATAAATTGCTAACGATAACATTTCTATAATTTCTGCACCGCTACCGTTTATTTTAACCTGTGTGCCTTTTCTGTCTTTTTCGATTACAATACTTGCTTTTTCCATAGTTAATAGTCCTTTCTTAAATATCATTCATTGTTACAACATCATCAACGGGCATTGCTTCAACCTCTATAGGCTCGTCCTGCTGTATGATTTCCTGTTTCGGCTGTACGGCGTTTTCTTTTGATAAATCAACGCCCATTTCTTCGGCTTCGTACATACCGCCTAAATCCTCAATAAAGGTTTCTCTTAATGCTCTGACCTTTGCAACCTTTTCAACCATTGTTGCACCTTTTCCCTGCCAATTAGCGTTAAGGCTACCGTCTTTTTTGTGCTGTGCAACTTCATCAAAAGATACACTACAATATGTCGGGTATTCCCAATTTTTGCGGTACACTTTTGCCCAACCGCCGACAACTTTTTCTTCTGCTTTAATATAAAATGTGCCTTTGCGTTCAATGATTTCCCCTGTTTCAATCACCTGTACATAAATACCGCTTTCCATACCGTTATAAGCAGGATTAAGGATTGCTCTTTTAAGTACAGCGTCCTTGCCGACAACGATTTGTGCAGGCTGATTGCCAAACTTGATACAATACGCTTCTTTCAGAAAAGGATTGAGCTTTCTTGCCTTGCATAATTCTGTGAAGAACTTAAATTCAGGCATTGTAATTTTGCCGTTATCACTTCCTACAATGTAGTTTTGTACAATGGAGGGTGTTAATTTAATTTGTGCACCGTCAACCTCGTAAACTACTGCAATTTCCTTTTTTGTTTCTTTTTCCTTTGTTTCTGTATTACTCATATTTTTAATACTCCTTTTGTTGTTCAAATTCTATATTGATTTTCGGACACCACGAATTGCTTACTGCTGTGGAAACATTATCAATAAATGCGTCAGCAAACTTTTCATAGTTCACTTTCTTTTGAAGTTCTTGCCTAATCATTTTTGTAATTTCGGGTCTTTTTTCTTCAACCATTGCTTGCATTTCTTCTTTGACAACATCAGTGATTAAATTCTTGACATAGTATTCAAGTAACGACTGTTCGTTATCACGAGGATAACTACTTATACAGCCTTTTCTATCAACCTTTGTGTTCAAAACCGCATTAACAATTTGACTTACAATCTCGTTTTTGCCGTTCAGACTTTCGGCAATTCCTAACATCACGGATTGCTGAACAGCTTCTGCCAAATAGTTTTGGTCTACATTCAAATCAAGTCCTACAATATTACTCATAATCGTAACCTCCGTTATTCAAAAATTCTTTAAGTGCTTTCAACTGTGGCATTGTTCCACGCACTGTAAATTTCAATGTGTATGTCTTTTCTTCCTCAACTGGTGGTGCAATAGGCTCTACGGCTGGTGGTGTAACTGCTACTGGTGGTGCAACTGCTTCAACCTTTGCAACGGCTTCGGCTTTTGCCTGTTCTCTTGCCTTGCGTTCTTCTTCTCTTGCCTTTGCTTCCTCAATAGCCTTGTATCTGTTTGTTATCGCTGTAATAGCACCTGATACATTCAAAGACTGCTTGTATTCGTAAAGGATTTCGTCTTTGTGTTCCTGCGTATCAATCAAGTTCAAATCATCACAAATACGGTCAATAAAGGTTTTTGCCTGCTCTTTCAGGCTTTTCATACTTGCGGATAATGTTACATTGATATGTGCATTGTCAAAGGTTACAAAGTCAATCCCTGTCGCTGTCAGGTATTCGTCAAAATACTCTTTAACTTCGGTGCGTTTTCTCTCTTTCAACTCATTCTCTACGCCGTCAATCTTCTTTTTCAGCTCAACATCAGCCTTTTTATATGTATCTGATACACAGTCCTTATAAACTGTTTCAAAGGCTTCATAAGGTGTCATAATCGCCTTTTTTACAGCCTTGCGGCGTTCTTCAAAGTCTTTCAAGTCTTTGTTAAGGCTTGTTCTGACTTTCTTTACTGCCTTTACAGTATCTTCGGTGCAAACAAGGCTTAAAGCTGTTTTAACCTTTGCGTTTACTTCCTCTTTGATTGCCTGTAAATGTTCCTCAATTTCGGGTAACTGCTTTACAACAATAATTTCATTTTTCATTTACTTTTACCTCCTTGTAAAACTCATATCTGTTATCTTTATTGTCGTGATTGACAACACTTGCAAATTTATCTACATACATATCATTTACACTAACAACCGTGTTTTTTGACCTGTCAAGCATAAAGATAATTTCCCTGTTTTTGATTGCGTCAAGCACATCAAAACTATAAATACTTTCATACTTCGTCATTTTTGATACCTCTTTCATTGATTTTTTTTGCGAAAAATTCCACTAATCTGTGATTATGTACTTTATCACTATCAATCAAGCGGACTATCATTTTTCTTTCATTTCGCATTGTTTCACCTCGTCAAGTTTTTGTAATGCCCACATTTCAGCGTCAGGCACATTGTATGTCTGTTGTAATCTGTTCCAAAATTCGGCGTTACCGTTTCTTATTCCTCTTTCAATAAAGCTATAAGTTGCACGGCTAACGCCCAAATCACAAGCAATGTCTGTTTGCCTTAATTTGTGTGCTGTTCTGAACACTTTAAGATTAGTTCTCAATAATTATCACCACCTTTCAAGTTTTCCCCGTATAGCCGATAGGTCAGCTTTTCTGTTTTAGCCGTTGCCGTTGCCGTTGCCGTTGCCGTA
>OIEL01000117.1_pt1 | contig 63088 bp, 104 predicted proteins | sample 1581731 | NCBI WGS metagenome assembly OIEL01 (sample SAMN01760977, study PRJEB22395) | human gut metagenome | reverse complement strand
TGAAAAAGGGATATAATAAAAGTGGCAAAATGCCATTGCTTTTTCAAAATTTGATGTTTATAATAATTTATAGTGTTTAGAAATTCAAAGACAAAGGCAGGTGAATGAAATGGATAGCTGCGATGCTCACGGGCGAAGTCGCTGCATAGGATGGGAAGCAGAAAAAGCACAGAGACGCAGCAGATCCGTTTCGTTCTGAGCCTTTTTTCTGTTCAGTTCTTTCTTCTTCATGGCGATAGAGTTTCTATTGTTCCTGTCCTATGGAATCCCAATAGCACGACAAGTCAGGTGAAAAGCAGGTTGCAGAAGATGCCGCAGGCGTGGATCAACGCAAAGGGGCTTCTTTTTGTTGCGTGATTTACGCAGAAGATGGTGTCTCTGTGTGCAAGTTTGGAGAAGAAAGGAGACGGGAGAGATGGAGACAAAGGACTATACTCAAGAGATCATTGACATTATCCGGAGCAATACCTCCCCGGCGGTGATGAGCAGCCGGCTGGAGGATTACCATGCCAATGACCTTGCGGAAGTTCTCAAAAAGCTGACGGTACAGGAACGCTGCAAGCTGTACCGGATCCTGGATAAGGATATGCTTTCGGACATTTTAGAATATACGGAAGCAGATGAAGCAGCAGAGTACTTAAAAGAAATGGAACCGCGTAAGGCTGCGGCGATCCTTTCCGGAATGGAGACAGACTCGCTGGCAGAAGTGCTGCGCATGCTCGATAAAGGCAAAAAGCGTCTGTTGATCGATCTGCTGGATGACGATGTCCGCCACGATATCGAAGTGATCGCATCCTTCGATGAGGATGAGATCGGCAGCAGGATGACCACTAACTGTATTATCATCCAGAAAAATGTTACCGTGAAGGAAGCAATGAGCAGCCTGATCTGTCAGGCAGCCAAAAACGATAATATTTCTACAATTTTTGTCGTAAGCAGCCAGCAGAAATTTTACGGTGCCATCGACTTAAAAGACCTGATTATTGCAAGGCAGGATCATCCGCTTGAGGAGCTGGTTGTAACCTCTTATCCGTATGTATATGCGGAGGAAGAGATCGACGAGTGTATCGAACGCCTGAAGGATTATTCTGAGGATTCGGTTCCTGTCCTGGATAACGATAATCGCCTGTTGGGCGTCATCACATCCAGCAGCATCAGGTGGGCATCCTCGCTGTTGGCCAGTGCCAGAGCCTCCCGGCCGTTTTCCGCGCGCAGCACATGGTAGCCTTCTGCCGTCAAGTAAATTTCCAATGCCGAAACAATATCTCTTTCATCATCGCAGACGATAATGTTATACATTTTGGTTAGTCCTCTCTTTCACTTCTTCTCTCCCCTATGATACGCATTTTTGCGGCGGCGCACAAGAGAAATGCCGCAAAAAGCTTTAGCCGCGGCCCAGTTCCTTGGCGGTGACAGTATGGTGGATGGGTTTCCATTCCACCTTGACAAAGAGCGCCGCAAAGCTGACCGGGATATAGGTAAACATGAAGATGGGGAAAGTAAAGACGGAGAGTACCTTGCGGGAGATGGAAGCGTTGATCTTGTGCCATTCGGTGATGGTGGTGATGAGACCGATGGCAAAGAGCATGAGGTACATACTGAGCAGCGCCCCGCCCAAAGAGAGCAGTGCAGGCAGCAAACCGGTACCGCCAAGGATACCTACTTTTAACTTGTCGCTCATGATATTCCTCCATACTTTTTCATAGTCCACCTTATCATACACCATTTCTACAAATTTTTCAACAAATTATCAGAACAAATATCGCAAATACGGATTCAGCTTTGAGATTACATAGTTGGAAACTTTATTTAATTCACTTGTTGTATCATCAAATAGTTCCTCTTTACTGTCCACTGTACCGTCTGCTGCATCTGCTTCTTTTTGATAGGAAGTAAAACTTTTTTTCAATATCTCACACAAAGGCCTGCTGTCAATCACCAGCATTAACTCTGTATCCTGATAAGCACTCTTCATATCCATGTTAAAAGAACCGACAATTGCAAGCCTGTCATCAATCATCGCACTCTTTCCGTGGTAAGAAACACCACCGTGGTACTCAAGCACTTTCGCCCCCATCTTTAACACCTCGTCCTTGTGAAGTGCATAATCCACGGAGCCAAACGGATTTCCGTTATTTTTCACCGAATTTGTCATAATGGTAAATTCAGGGACCTCTTTGGCTATCTTTGCAATTTCACTATACATATAATCATTATTAATAATATACGGTGTGTGCCAGATAACTTCTTTTTTTGCCTGCTTCATCAGTTCGCACAAACCGTAAAACACCTGCGGTTCTTTGCTGTAAAGACAAGTCGGGTTTGAGAGCAGTGTAATCCGGTTTGCCGCCACTGTTTTTTCTTGATATGATATGGTTTGAAACCATCCAGGTTCCTGTTTTTTCAGAGAAATGTACTGTTTTTCCAGTTCCTGCCCTGCCCTTTTTACACCGGGAATTAAGCGAAGCAAATGGTTATCATTCCATGTCTTACACAGCGAATCATTCCAGATTGCTTCAAAATAGGCTTTTACCTGATAAAGGGAGCCTTCTTTTTCTCCTTCGTGGTAAACTAAAACGTCCCTGTCATAATTTTTAGGTCCGTCCTGCGCCCCAAGGAAAGAATCATAGACATTTCTTCCTCCTAGCAGATACAAAGAATCATCAACAATCACATACTTATCATGCATCCGGCTCATCGCGTGAAACGGTAACAGGGGATTGACCGGATTATACGTTTTTATCGTCACATTTTCATGGGAAGCAAGTGCATAAAAATAGGCATTTCCCGTCATACGGAGCCATGAATTGCAGCCATCCGCCAAAATCTTCACCTTGACGCCGCGTTCTGCCGCTGCCCACAAGGCAGCCAACATCTTTTTCCCGCTGATATCCGAATGAAAATCAAACGTGGATAAAACAATGGATTGTTTTGCATGCTCAAGCATTCGAATTCTTTCCGCCAATGCCTCCCCATTATCTTCAATGAGCATCACGCGGTCTCCTGCCGAGTTTTCCGATGCAAAAACTTTATTTGCAAATTCTTTTTTATATTCTTCACTCACTTTTGGCTGGTGCAGATATGGAAGTGCCGCTCCCAAAATCAGATAGAGAAAAACACCTGCCACACCCACTGCTTTATAACGTTTTTTGATTTTTCCAAACGTTTTATTTGTGAGTAATTCGATATGGAACCGAAGATACAAAATCCAAGTGACAACCATTAAAATCATAAGTACCAGAATCAATAAATTCGATACTAAAAGAGGCATGCCGGGGAATAAAATAAGAGCTAAAATCCCAAAATCCAAGCCTGCCGTACCAATTTTTCCAAACCGCTTGGCACCAAAAACCTGATTTTTCTTTCGAATCACAAGTAATCCCATCAGCCCCATATAAATTTCTTTTGCTGCAAATAATAAAAACAACCAGATGGTCGCAGGGAAATGCACGGTACACATAATCGCAAGTGCCGCTTGGGTCAGTTTGTCCGCAATAGGGTCTAACATTTTTCCCCATTCGGTCACCTGATGAAAATGTCTTGCAATTTTCCCGTCAAAGAAATCCGACAAAAACGAAAGACATAGAACAATAACCGCCCCATAAAAGCAGCCTGCATTCTCCGAATGATAATATAAAATACAAAATACAGGAATTAACAAAATCCGAAAATATCCCATTAGATTTGGAATTGTAAAATACTCTTTTTTCATATCAACGCCCCTCTCAAGCCATTACCTTTATGATACTAAATCCGGCGGAAACTGGCAAGATTTTCTTTACATAAAGAAGAACACCCAGTCAAAAGACTAGGTGTTCCTCTTCGTATAATAGGGTGGGAGTAGTAGTCAACAAAGTAACTACTGTGTTAAATGTAACAGGAAAATGTGGCAAAAAAATGACGATTTTGCTATTCCTGTAATTTTTTTCGTGCCTGCGCCCGGTATTGGCTCGGTGTCACGTGAATATTTTTCTTAAACTGCTTCATAAAAAATGTTTCATTGCGATAGCCGCACAAATCCGCAATTTCCTTAATCGAATAATTGGAAACCAGTAAAAAATGTTTGGCGTGCTCCATCCGGCTCTGTACAACATCCTGCACAAACGTATTTCCAAAATATGATTTATACAATTTCTGAAAATACGGTGTACTTAGCCCATTGACACCGGCACACTCCGATACATGCCAGTCTTTCGACGGCTCCAAATATATCTGAGAACGAAGATTCTGAAACAATTCATCATATCGGTCCGGTATTTTTGCAACCTTACGTCTTTCTGACATCTCGGAAACTTTAATCAAAATCATTTTAAATAAACATTCCATCGTCGTCTCTTTGTACTCATTCATCGAAATATATTCCTGATAGAGTTGTTTCATCATCGAAGGAATCAACGTATTTTCCGGCAGGTGAATCACCGTATTCATCGGCAGATTGATTTCATCCACAAAAGAACGGCTGTCATCCAGCCAAAAATGCACAAAATCATCTTTATAGGAATCATTTACGGCATAATAGTGCTGCTTAGCACCAATATCATATAAAATCACGGATGGCGGCTTAACATAAACCGGCTGCTCATCAAGCACAACACAGCACTCTGTATGAAAATACAAAAATAAATAATCCGGCTTTCCATACCGGGAAATTCCGTCTTCTCTATAAATATTAAAATCACTGTCGTACTCTAATTGTACCCCAACATCACGAAAGCGCATCCTACTTCTCCTTTCAAAACACAGCTTTCCCCCAAACTATACAATCCTCTTATTGAACTTCATTATAGCATTTTGGTATTTTTTTGTCAGTATTTTTTTTCATTACTTTTGTGCCACAAATTTCCATAATATTTTTCTTTTTTGTGGCAACAATATTACCAAGATAAATCGGATGCAGGAGAGAAAAACAGCATTTCAACAAAAGGGATGCCGTTTCCCGGCATTCCTTTATCTTCACAATAAATAAAACGGAGGTGAAAAAAAATGACAAACAAAAATTCATCCAAGATGGAAGTACCACAGGCTAAAGAGGCTATGAATCGTTTCAAAATGGAAGTTGCAAACGAGATTGGTGTAAACTTGAAAGAGGGTTACAACGGTGACCTTACTTCCCGTGAAGCTGGATCAATCGGCGGCGAGATGGTAAAAGTTTTTATAACCAACCATTTTTCGGTACTTTTAAGCGTTTTCTTTTTTAACTTACACCAAATTTACACCAAATACACCGTTTTACTTACATAGCAATATATTGTTCCATTTCTTTCGCAACATCATCTGGTTTCTTGTGAGTATACACATCTAATGTCGTAGAAATATCTGAATGCCCCATTACTAATTGCAATGTTTTTACATTCATACCTTTTTCAACCATGCGGCTACAGAATGTATGTCTTAACACATGAGGTGTTATTTGCGGCAACTCTCCAAGACCAAGTTCAATATGCTTTTTTCGGACTTCTCTCATTGAACCCTCTAAATTTCTTCTTGTTTTTGGAAAACCCAAGTGATTTATGAAAACAAATCCAGTATATCCGTCAATCGCATATTCGACTTTAGGTCTAACTTCTGTCCTTTTGTGCATAAATGCTTTTCTTGTTGCGTCATTCATGGCAAGTATACGATTCCCTGCTTTTGATTTTGGTGGAAGAATAACGTATTTTCCACCAATTCTGTGCAATTGCTTATTTACATTTATTCTTCTGTTTTTGAGGTCTACGTCCTTAAATGTAAGTCCATATAATTCGCTTACCCTCATTCCTGTATTCAAAAGAATCACCACATCATCATAAATATGTCGAAACCATCCATGACTGGAAATAAATTCAATATAATGATTTTCCTCTTCTTCACTCATCGAAAATCTTTGTTTTGAATCGTTTTCGATTATGTTTGATAAAGTGAATAGAAATGGATTTTTGACTATATAATCATCCTCAACTGCCATTTGAAAAGCCGGTTTCAAAAGTGTTTTTGCATTTTGAACCGTTCCATACGAATACCCTATATTGCTTAAGGTAATCATATATCGCTTTGCCAACGATGTTTTTATGTCTTTGATTGGAATATCCAATATCTGTATCTTGTCAAGCATATTTATTAGGTATCTATACTTCTGTTCTGTTGTTATGCGAACCTTTTTTAACGATAAATACCTGTCTATCAGTTCCCGGACTGTTATTTTGTTACTTTCCCAAGAAACACCAGATATTATTTCTGTTTTTGTTACTTGTAACTCTTTTTGTCGTAGTTCATTTAATGTTCTGGCATATATTGTTTGACGTTTCTTTGATAAATCAGTCCATCGGTACATATAAGTACCGTCAGTTCTTTGGCTTTCTCCTTTCTCTAATACTCTTCCTTTGTTATCTTTTCTGCTTGGCATGCACATTCTCCTTTCTTAAAGAAAAGAGCATTGTTAAAGGATAATTATATCACTAACAACGCTCTATAGCAAATAATAGGTACTTATAGGAAGTTATAAAACCATTGTCCTGTCAAGATATTCTTCCATCTTTTTCCTTTTTATAAGGTTTTTTCTTCCTATAACAAGAACAAGTTCATTTCTGTTTTCGTTCACAATTTCCCTCATTCTATCCTTTCCAATATTAAAATAAGCCGATGCTTCTTCAATAGTAAGGTTATACTTTTCACATACTGGAATTTCTTTTTTCAATTCTACCATCTCCTTTGCCTTATTTATTTTCCAATCAATCCTTGATACTCTTCTTATGACGGTTGATTCCGACATATTGCATTTCATCTCTATTTGTCTTAATGTATAGCCTTTTGATATGCATTTGAATATTTGTTCTTCATCTTCTGTGAAATTGCAAATTTTTTCAATTTCATCAAGTTCCGGCTTAGTCAATGAGGATAAATACTTTCCTAATCTCATAAGCCTTTTCCTTTCCTATAATTTTTTGTTTGGTTTATTGGCTTCATCAACCAACGCAATTAAAAACTCCTGCGTTTTTCTCGGAAGTTCACTATGTTTGATTTCCGCAATTACTTCTCTATACTGTTCTTCTGATAATCTTTCCATGGTCTATTTCTCCTTTTTAATATAATATTCCGCTCTCTTGTAATTCTCTTCTTGCTTCTTTAGCTTTTCGGGAGCGTGATTTTTCCACATTCATCTGATAGTGCTTTTCGCATACCTTATATCCATCTTTTACTTTTCCACCGCAAAAGCAACATAAGCCGTTTTCAATCCACGTTTTCTTTTTGGTGCCAGCCTTTGCTCTCTGACTATTTCTGCTTTTCTCCCTGCATATTCCACAAGTCAAGTACCCGGAATCGGCTTTTCGCTTACGGCACCGTGGACAAATACCTTTTTCTACGTCCTTCTTATATGTAAGTTTCGCCCATTCCTTGTGTTCTTGGTTATATCTCTTTCGTGCTTCTTCACTTTTGTTTCTTCGATTATTGCATTGTATTGATTCATTTGCACGGCATTCCGGGCATGATGATTCACTACTGCCGATTGGAACCTTTCTGCAAATAGGGCATATGCCAACTTCTTTATAGCATTGTTTATTTCTTCTTTCGTTCTCCGACTTTTTACTGCGACAACTTATACATCGTAAGCCGTCTCTATCTAGTGGCTTTCCACAATCAATGCAAAGTCCGTTCTGCTTTCTTCTATCGTACAATCTTTTTTGATAGATATTGCTCAAACAAACACCTCACTCATCCTCATCTGATTTAAGGATTCGGACACCGCATTTCTCTCTGACTTTATCTATGTACCAATCAACATTAAACTTTGTTGGGTCTTCATCCATCTTTAATGATTCATCGGATATACGTTCAATAAGCCGATTGATTCTTTTGTTTCCAAATCCAAATTCTTCGCAAAGTGCAAGAAACATAATTCCGGTAGCAAGTTCAAATCCCTCATTCTTACCAGTTATGTATGCCCTTGCCATAAGTTTTGTTTGTGTTGGCTTACCGCCGGTCAATTTCTCCTGCACACGTTTTTCTCTCCGCATTGCTGCTCTTTTGTTTACTGCCATGATTATTCACCTCGTTTTGATTTTATTTGTTATTTATTGGTTTGTTTATCCACATAACCCACCTTTACTTTCTCGATTGCCTTTTCTATGATTCCACGAATTGCAAAATCTTTTTTATTGAATCTATCTCTCAATTGTTCAAGATATTCTACAACCTTATCTACATCATAGGCAATTGGCTGTTTATCAATGCACCATGTAATATCATCACCTATTGCGTAATATAATTCATAATCTTGTTCTCTAAGCCAATCAATCTGGTCTAGTAAATCTTTTTTGTAATTTATCTGTGTCAATCAGTCTCATTCTTCCTCACTCTCCGTATATGGTTTAGGAAGAGGTTTCCAAGCAAGAACAGTACCAAGACCTATACCTTTTCCACACCACTTTCCGTCATTTCCAATATAACCTTTTCTCTCATATGTACCATACATTCCTAAGACACCATTGTATTCAACCATTATCAAACACTTTTCCCCTTTTTCGGGTAATCTAAATTCGCAGTTAATCCAACCGTTATTTTTATTTTTCCCCATATCTTCAAACAAGTCTTTCATGTTTTCACCGTCCTTTCCAAATCTTTGGTGTTCCATCGGAATTTACAAGCAGTGTTACATTTCCATAAGGGTAACCTGATGAACTTACGGTATACATGACTTTTGTATCTTTGTCATACATAATATCAAAAGAACCGCAATCTTCTACTCTTACAAACATTTTTGATGTGTCTGCACGTGGTTTTTCGTCCATTCCATCAGAACAACCGCTTACTGTTAAAACTGCTACTGCTAATAAAAATGCTAAAACTAACCGCTTCATAATCATTCCTCACTTTCCTTGTAAGGCTTTGGCAATGGCATCCAATAATTAACCTTACAATCATACAAATATGTATGATTATGCCATCGATTATAGCCATAATATCCAATACAAACATCATCACGATATTCTCCATCACACGTTCCACCTCTAATTTTGCCAGATAAAGCAACAAGAACATCTTCAAATTCCTCTGGCTTTCTTTCATTTACAGAAATCCATTGATTATTTGATTGTTTTTCAATTTCTGATATTACCGTTTCTACACTCTTAATATGTTCGCTCATGTTTCCTTTCTCATAACATAAATTACATTTATCACATTTTTCGTTATTGCAATCTTCATAAATGCCTTCAACTTGTTTCTTTTGGCATTTAAGGTATGCTTTTAGCTTTTCTATTGCTTCATCTAATTCTAGTTCCATCTTATTCGCCTCCTTCCAACAATTCCGGATTGTCAAAAATGTTGCCGATAACTTCCCATTTACTGGAATCGAAATCTTCAATTAAATCAACATCTCCATCTGCCGAACCACGAACATCCGAATTTTTGTATTTGTGTGTGCATATTCCAAATCCTGTAATATCATCACACCAACAAACCTCTGCAAAATAATCATGTTCTGAATCCAAACCAGAAAGGTACGGATAAATAAAACCATCCATAAGGTCATTTTCAAAAATAAGGTGATTGTACTTATCCCTTTTCCCTATACATTGGCAAATGGTGGATGGGTCAATCTCGTATTCGACATAATCCGCTCTTGCAGTTTCAAATTGAAAAATTGTATATTTCCCAACATCACATCGAAGACTTCCATGAACCCACACGCCATCTTCAACATCATTGTTGTATGTTCCAACAATTTTTGCGGTTTTTGCCTTAAATAAATATCTATCGTCCATATTTCCTCCTATTCTATTTTTGATTGAAGCCAATTTAACATACATTTTTTACATCCATCTTTACCATTCGGATGGACGCACACATCATAGTTTCCTTTTTTCCAATTAACCATATGTGGACAAGGGATGGTCTCTGCTAATTCTTCGTCCGTCATGTTTCTTATCCTGTCTGCGTTAGTCATTGTTATCACCTCCAATTTCTATAATCAGCAACTTTTCAGCCTTTGGATTGCCTAGTTTCAATTCTTTGATTTGAAATCTATACTTATAAGCATCCTTTCCAATCTTTTCAAATAGTCTCTTTCTTGCTTTTGTTTTGCTTGGTTCACAAATACCAAATTGAAATTCTTTCTTTTTGGTGTTCCAGACACCATAGCGTTTCTTACGATTCATTCTCCACCTCTCAATTCTTCCAACTTCTTAAATTAAGTCCGCCGCACCTAATACAATAAAACTTTTTATATCCTCTTGCGTAGTCACACAAATAACCACAATGTCCGCAATATTCATTTCCATTACTAACTGATATTTTTTTAAGTTCTGACACATTTTTCCTCTCGAACAACTCTCCATGTTTGCATCCTATACAATAATCTTCTTTATGCTTGCAAATATTACAATCAATCATTGTTACACCTCAATTCTTTCAGTTTTGTTTCTGCTTTGGATTCTCCTAATTCAATGCCAGCAAGACATCTACTTGCATAAGCCTCTTCGTAACACCAAAAATAACTCCGTCAATGGACATTCAGAACACTTACACTCTTCGTGGTGACAAGTTGCTTTAGTATGAACACATTCTCTGTGTTCTACTTTATCATCAGCAAGTGGCAATTTAAGAAGTCTGCCTTGTTCCTCTAAGTCCTCATACTCTTTTAATTTAAAGTACACTTTCCGCCAGTATTCAGCATTATCAATCAACGTAGGTATTTCTTTTTCGCTATTAGTCAATCTTTTCATTGTTTACTCCTTTCTACATTTAATCATCTAATCAACCTCCAAGGTTAGGCATTACGCATTCCCATACATAATCATCATATGCAGTTTCTTTATCCTCTTTTAAGTTACCGTTTTCAATAAGGATATATCTGCTAAATTCCATACCTCTTTCAAATGCTTGTATTTTTATATCCACATTGTATGCTTTGGATAATTCAATGTATGGTTCACTTTCTACATCCCAAGCTGCTTTAAACTCCACAGCAATACAGGCATTTCCATCTTTTCTTTTATAGACAATTATGTCGTTTGGCTCAACAAAGTTTCTGTGAGTACCTTTTATATATGCAGTCTTTTCAACATATATAGCTTTATCTTTTCTGTCTATCTTAATAGCTTCTTTTTCAAGTTCTTCTCGCATATCAAATTTTGGTTCTCTAATGATAACTAATTTCCAAACTTGAAGATTGTCAGCTATAAGATTAAATACATCTTCCTGCTTTCCTCTGATTTTTAACATTCCCTCGCACCAGTTCGGCATATCAATTCTCCTTTCTTACAATTCCATTAAGCTAATTGCCATTTCTCGAAATTTTGCAATCATTTTTGTATTTCTGCCACTTTCGTTCGTCAATCTTTTTCGCCCACAAATCTCGCTCATATTTTAGATGCTTGATAAATCCGTCAAGTGTATCAATATCACTAAAATATATTTCTGCTCTGACCGTAGACATTGACTGTTTTAATTCATCGTTGCTTACATTGTGACCTCTTGGAAATTTTTTCTTACTGTCCAAGATTGCAAACATCAAACCGTTTTTAAAATTTGGGTGATGATATGCGGTTAAAATCTTTGTTCCCAAACCCATCATTATTGGATATTGTCTTTTTAACATTTATTTGCTCCTTTCTCCGTCAACCCTTTTAAACTGTTCACAAGAAACATCTAATAAACAACCGCATTTTTCAACTTCCATTCCTCCCCAATATGTTTTGTACCTGTAGGAATTTTTACACTTGAAACAAAACTCTTTACCGCTGTTTACCTTATAACTCGTTTTCTTGTCTCCTAATTTCTCTTCCAAATTTCTGTTTACTCTTTCTAGGTCTTTGCACTTATCCTTTAATTCTTTAAAATCGTCAAGTAACTTGCTATACTTCTTCTTGCTTAAAATCTTCATCCAACCACTTCCTTTCTCAAATAATCCATATATCCCTTTGATACGCTTAACACATAGATAGAAATTGCATTTGTCATTCTTTGCAAGAAATCATCATCTTCCTTGTAATCTTCGTATGACTTGAAAACAACTTCTTGAATCTGTGCGTATTGTGCTTTGCCTTGGCTGTTAATATAAGAAGTTAAATCCATGACCTTTCCAGTTTTTATTTTTGATTCTAGGTACTGCGTCAATTCAATTTGACCGTTAATTTGTTCCAATATCATCACCTGCTATCTATGTTTGATTTAAACAACTTTTCCACATATAAGTCCATTGAATGGCACAACTTAACGCAATTTCCGTGCGACGCATGATTTTTCCATGCATTGTATTTCTCATAAAATTTTGTTTCAGTCATTCTTTCGGACTTAACGAGTTTTACCCACTTTCTTATCTTTTTACGGATTTTTCTCTTGTTTTCACCTTTTAGCCTGCGTATATACTTTCCATCCTTAGTTATGTAGTGGTGGAACCCCAGAAATGGTATTCCACACTTGAACGGAACAATTTGCGTTTTACCGTTTAGTGTCAAACCAAGGCTTTCTACAAACTGATTTATGCAATCAAGACACCATTTCAAATATTCCTTGTCTTGGTGTATCAAATAGAAATCATCCATATATCTTCCATAAAGATTGATTCCAAACTCGCCAGTAACCATATGGTCTAATCCGTCAAGCATAAGCAAAGCATATATTTGAGCCACTTGATTTCCTAATGGCACCCCGATACCATCTGTGCTATCAATAAGCAAATGGTTAAGCCACATTGTGTAACTGTCCGGAAAGTAATAGTCAACTATATCTTTTAATATCTCGTGGTCGATACTATAAAAGAATTTAGTTACGTCACATCTCAAAATCCATCCATCTAACTTGTGTTTTTGGTAAAACTCTAACATCTGTTTTTTCAGACAATCCATGCCGAACAATGTTCCTTTGTTTTTCTGCCCGGCATAGTTTGTCTTGATAAACTGGCTTTCCAGTCTTGGATGTAAAATCGTATCAGACAAGCAATGTTGAACAACCTTATCCTTAAACGAACAAGAACGTATCAATCGTTCTTTAGGCTCGTAGACCTTAAATTCGTTATATGGATTCATCTTGTAGGTTTTGTTTTTCAACTGCTCTAGCAAGATATGAACGCCATCTAGGCTCATTGTTTGGAATCTAGCACAACTTTCATTGCGCCTTTTACCTGCCTTAGCACGTTTATAAGCGTTATAAAGGTTCTCAAAATTGCATATAATACTTTTATCATCCATAATAAAAACTCCTTTGTATTTATCCTTTTAAGAAAGGTCATGTGCTTTTCTGTATCTTTCTCTGATTTCGGCTTAATGCCTACTCTAACTGTCTGTTTGTCACAGAATGGGCGCACGCCGTTGTTGTTGTTGCAATTGTTGTTGTTGATGTTGCCGGACGGCGAAACAACCGATTAAGCAGCGCATAACCTATGATTTTATCTTTCTTTGTCTTTTGTTCTCCATGCGATTGCCATATGCTTTACATCGCATACCATTTTCGACCAATGACCGACACATTTTATGTTGATTAGTCCTAAACTGTTTGATAACTCTATGTAATACAAAAGTTCATCACAATGCGTTATTGCTCTTGTCTGCAACTCTAATCGTTCTCTCTTATATGTTTTTATATCTGTCCTATTTGCTTCAAGCAAACATTCGTAGATTTCAAGCGACTTGTTCTGCATCTTGTCCACAAGAGAAAATCTAAATTTCTTTGGATAGTGATTACAATTTGATGTCTTTTCCAAAGTGTGCTTTGCTAAATCTTTTGCTTTTAGAATTACAGTAAGTTCTTTACTTGCCATAATCATCACTCCGATTCAAAGAGATTAGGTGAAAAGATACAAAGTGGGCGCACGCCGATGTTGTAGCCGCAACTGCGGTCGTCGACGTGGCCGGACGGCGAAACAACCGATACTTGCGTTTCATATCCGTTGCAAGGTGTACTCCAAGGAGTGAGCAGCCACCACCACTGTTCATTATTAGGAATCAATTTTCTGTATAGTCTGTAATCGTCAATGGAAAGAAGAGATACATAATCCGTGCAATTTCCATATTCCGTCTGTCCATCAAGAGACAATAAATCTCTTCCAAACGGAAGAATATTTTTTTCCATAATCTCATCAGCAATTTTCTTATAAAAATCGTTATTGAGATATTCACGCAGACTACTTAGTTTCCAATTGTTTGTTTCCGAATCAAAAATTTTTCTTTCCTCTAATGCATCTGAAAGACAAACATATCCGCAAGGTTTGATGTCAAGGATTCTCCATTTTGTTCCGGCAACTTCAAAATAATCGCCGACTTTCAATCCAGTAAGCCGTTCTTTCATATTTTCACTTTCCAATTTGTCAATCCGCTTTTCAAGCATTTCAACTCTTTTTTCTAAGTCCATATTATTCTCCTTTCGATACAAAGATATTAGATTTTAAGATACAGAAAGGGCGCACGCCGCAGTCGTAGTAGCAATAGATGCTGCCGAGGTCGCCGGACGGCGAAACAATTACAATAGCATACTTCAACCCTCTTTCAGCAGTAGACCACGGTGTAATTGTCCAATAGTAATCTGTCAAATCTTCATTCACAAGCAAATCATTGTATTCTCTGGCTTCGTCAAAAGTAATAGGGCGAACCTCACAAATACAATCATTAAACTCGTTCTGATTATCAACACTCGTCAATGGCACGGAATGCTCAACAAGATTTCCAGCACCGACATTTTCCAAAATAATAGGCTTGATTTTTTCGTCAATATACTTTTTCAAAGCAGATTTATTGTAATCTCTTGTATCTCCATCAAACCGGACATTTTCAGCCATAAGGTTTTTGGAGATTACGTTTGTCGTTTCGTAATTCTGTTCCAAAACAATAAATTCATGTTTTCCAATCATGAATGTTTCGCCAGGTTTCAAGGAATTCAAAACAACCTTTTCCTTTTTCTCTTCGCTCTTCAAAATTTCAAGAGCCTTTTCAACTAATTTAATTGCTTCTTTCATTTCAATACCTCCGTTGATTTCAATTTTTTACTGCGATTTTGCACATCATTAAAAATTGCAAAAATAATCTCATGCGATAATTTAGTTGCATATTTTTCTCCTATTGCAATGCCAGTTTCTACAAACTCTTTCCACCAAGAATCATCATCTTCCGGGTAGTAATATTTCTTACGCCAATTCCAAATATCAGTCCACATATGCTGTTCTTCTGGAATCTGCGATGCATTTACGCTTCCCATATAAACACCACCTAACTAAATATTGAATTATCGTAGTCCTCGACAAATCCACCGCTTTCATTATCCCAACCAAGACAAATATTCAAATCATCGTGGTCTCCGTAGATTCGTTTGGACTTTTCATCGTAGTGTACTTTCCAACCTCTGTATGAAGTTCTTCCAAATACACGATTTTTAGTAACCGAAATTATTCTCGGATAATTTTCCATCGTATTCTCATCTTTATTTACGTTGTAGTGAATAATCACTCCTGCCGAATTGACAATATCTGAATCCCCACGAATCGAATCGTCCATATCTTCATCATCAATTCCGCTATCTTTCCTCTTGTGTGCAACTAAGATAATACAAACATTGTAAAATCTAGCCATATCCTCTAGTGCGTTTGAAACTTCGCTCTGTGCTTCTAACTTACTTCCCTTAACTCTTGTTTTGTTTATCATTGTCATTAAATTGTCAATCACAATAACTCTCGCATTTTGGCTTACTATCATACGTTCAATCGTATTTAGCAAGTCAGTATCTTCATCTTTAACCATAGTGCGGTCGTAAAGCATACATTTTCCACGATACCACTCTACAATCTTATCTTTTGCAGATTTCCGAACGTAACGCTTTATGTAATCTCTCCTATCTTCTTCCACTACATTTGCCGGTCCAGCAATTTGAAAATCAATCGCAGCCTTAAAAAGATAGTTTGGCATTTCTCCGGAATATACAAAAACATTGTCACCTTTGTTTAATGCTCTTGTTATAATCTGTCCTACGAAAGTTGATTTTCCTTTGCCTGATTTCCCAGTAACGATAGTAACAACACCAAATGGGATTCCTCCGCAAAGCAAGTTATCTACATCCGCAACACCGGTCGGTATCTTCTCAATGCTGTATGGGTCAAGCTCCTTTACGTCTGCCAAATCAATCACATTGTCAATTGGCAACTTAACCGATTCTTCAACGCATTTCCTAACCTGCTCTGCTCCGTATTTGAGAAGTATCTCGTTTGCGTCCTTGCAGTCTTTGTAATTGTCCTCTCTGACGTGTTCTACACGGTCTTTTAGACGTTTTGCAAGTTCATCCAACAAAGATATTGAGCCTTTCTCAAAATCTCCAAAAACGATTATTTTCTTCCATTTGCAAAGCCAATCCCAACAATAGGGAATCCATGTAAATCCTTTGGCACCGGTTGGAACAGACACTGCGTTTGGTATTCTTGCCGTAGCAACTGCTAATGAATCGCAATTACCGCTTACGCTTATCCTGCCGTTTTGTCTAACAAGTATCATGCCTGTATCAACCGAAACACAATAAACTCTTTGGTCTACTTCCTCAAACCTTTTATGAGTTTCAAAGCTCTGTGTACTCACATAACTTTTTCCCAAAAGAACCGATACTTTGTAGCAATAGCTTTTTATAAAATTACCGTTTCCGCCATTTTGCTTCGTCATTATCGTTGACATATAGCCACAAGACGATGCTATAAGTTGCATTACGTCAGCATTGTGTTTTAATATCGTTGAATACTCGTATTGATTTCTTCCTTTTACCTTATTTCCATCCCACTTTACCATTTCCTCAATTATGAATTTCTTCTGTTTAACGCTTGTTCCAGTAGCAAATCCATACGGTAAGTATTTGGATGTAAGCCAATCCGGACAATGAAAGCATATCGAATCATAGTTACGTGAATCCTTGCTGCACGAGTATGTAATATTTAATCTCTCCAAGATTTCTTTTAATCTCTTTGATTTTCGCTCTAATGCTATTGAGATTCTTACATACCTATCTGTTTTTGCTTTTATCTTTCCAGTGTTTTTTCTGTAGTCGATTGTTCCATCGGCACTTATGGCTATATACAAGGCAAACATTTCATCTGTCCAATCCTTGTATTCTTCCAAATCAATACTTACAGTAGTTGGAATCTTATATCCTGCACTTATCTTTTCTCCTGCTTTTTTCTTTACTACTTTCCCTTTTTGGTTCAGAAGTACAAGGTTATGGTCGTCCGTGGTGTACGTTTCATAATTTCCACCAATTTCACACCTAACCATCTTTCCGATGTGTCTCTTGATTATTAGTCTTTTTGGTCTTATAAACGTACCGTTCATTTTCTCATCTACTTGCAATACGTTTTGACCGGAATAATTTTCAAAAGAAACCCATCCATCCGGAGTTAATATTTCAGCTTTTCCATCAAAGCACTGCCCCTCTGTGACTACAAGCGTATCAAAACTATCATCGCATTGTTTCATTCCAAACAATATCGGTTTTGTGCTTGCTTCGCACCACTCCTTGTTGGCGTCCTTTGTCTTGTCAAAATCCGTTTTTCTGTACTTGACAAATTGCAGTACACCTTTTTCGTCATAGAACGGAAATACAAGAATGTTTGGATGGCTAGTCTGTACGGTAATTTCGTACTTTTTGGCAACTTCTTCGGATATACCACGGCTTTCCAAATACTGAATCGCTTCCGGCTTTGGTTTAATTGCTTCTTTTGGTTGCTTCAACCGCTTGTATCTTTTCTTTGGACGGTAATACTCGTCAACCTCGTTGCCAAGAGAAAAATCAAAATCCTTTGAAAGCGTTACCATGTTGCCGGAGATTCCACAACTTGCTCTTAAACACTTAAATTGTCCAGTTTTAAGATTTATGGAAAAGGTGCGAACATTTCCCCTTGTTGCTCTTGGCTTGCAATAAGGGCAAGTCTTAAAAAACAGTTCGCCACCGTGTTCCTTAACCTCAATTCCAACATGACGAGCAAAGTTGTAAGCATCATCCGGGTTAAACTCGTAAACTTTATATCGCATTACCAGTCAGCACCTACTTCCTCTTCCTCAACTTCCGGAACAACTTCTTCCGGCTCTGCTCTAGGTTTCAAAATCTTTGGAGCATTTTGAAGATAACTCTCAAACTTCGTTCCAAACAAAGTTTCGGGCCGCAAATACTCTTTCATCTTCTCGTCTGATTTCCAATCGTTACATTTACTGTCTATTACACGTTTGAAATCTTCCAAAGTAAATTTTTCTTTAAGCCTTGCATTGATAAGGTTTTGTGTCTTTTTGGTACTGTATCTGTAACTTGCACCAGTTTTTTCGTTCAAGTAATCAATGATTTCTTTCACCAAAGAAGCGTCAGTCGTGCTTTGCTCGACAATATCACTTTTCTTTTCTTCTCTTACCTTATCTTCTCTATGTTCCACTTTGTTATCAACTTGGTTACAATTCGTTTCCAAGTCGTTATCTGTACGTTTTACTTCCGTATAGTTTTTGTTGTCACTCTTGCTACAATTCGGGTACATCTTGCCACATTTTAAGGTGACTCTCGACCTTTCATCTGTATACAGTGTTGGCGTGTACCGGTCCTTTGCAATTGAGTTGTGCAGAAACCAATGTTTGATAAGTACCACGTTAGAGTTTTCAAACGTGAGTATGTATCTCTTCCTTTCAAGGATTTCAAGGTCTTTTGGAGTTGCCTGACATTCTCTTACAATTCGGTTTGGAGCATCTACAAATCCATCATCATCGGCTCTCATGCACAGATGAAAAAACAATCCTTGTGCAGTTAATGGCATGTCCAAAAACACATCCGAACTAATCAATTTTCTTGAAAACATTCTCTTATCAGCCATCTTATATGTCTCCTTTTTTAGTTAAATGGCAGTCCATCCTCAACACCATCTGGAATGTTCATGAAGTCATTATTTCCAGATTTATTATCATTTTTCTGATTCTGTTCTGCCGTTGCCTTGCTTCCAGCAAATTCGCAATTATCAACAAAGCAATCATTTGTATATACCTTGTTTCCATCCTTATTGGTATAACTTCCAGTCTGCCAACTGCCATCAACCGCCAACTTTGTTCCTTTTTTACAATATTTTTCAACAAATTCAGCCGTTTTTCTAAAGCAAATACAACTTATAAAATCAGCCGTAGGTTGATTGTCTCTTTTGAATCTGCGGTCTACTGCAAGAGTAAATCTTGCTACTGCCATTGAATTTTCTCCCTGCGTATATCTGATTTCTGGGTCTCTTGTTAATCTGCCAATTAAAATTACTTTGTTAATAAGTCATTCCACCTTTCTTTTCTGTATGCATCTTAATCATAGGGTATCTTTCATTCTCTCTAATCTTCATTTAAATATTTTTCTTCATTTAAATATTTTTTTCTAATACTCAAAATATCTGACAAAGGAAGTTTCCCGCCTTTTGGAATAATCCTTTCAACCAGCAAATCCTCTTTTGGAAACTGATAATAAAAATCATTAGCATATTCTTTTGTGATTTTTCCAACAAGCACATCCATCAAAAGAACTAAAGCATTATCTTTAAATCGTTCCAATACCATTTCAGCTGTTTCGCTAGAAGAATAAGTAGCCATCAAAATATTGTCATCATTTCCAACAACACGGCAGTAAATAACCTCTTCCTGTCTCCAAACACAACACATATCGTATGGAACATCAATTGTTCCGTTTTGGCTTATAATTCTCATAATTATTCCTCGTTTTCTTTTAATCAATTTCCTCAATTTCAACAACAACTCTAGGGTTTGAAGCATCTACCATTGTATGAAACTCCGAATCAAGAACATCATCCCATCCGTCATTTCTAATCACTTTTGCTAACTGTAATGCGTCCAAAAATGATTTTTCAACCGCACTGCAAAGATTTCCTCTGTCGTGCCTTTTATCACTTGAAAATATCCAAAACACACAACGTATAGTCTTTTTAATTTTAACGCCTTTAAGAGTACGTTTAATGGCTTTCAAGCATATATCATCATTTGCTTTCTTTACTGGGTTGTGGTACTTTTTCAATCTTTGATTGTAAATTCTTCCACCAAGCAATTCATTCAACCCTTTAAGCGGAAACTTTTTCTTATTGTTTTTTATAGTTACGCGATAAGTCACTTTTTATCTCCTTTCGTTTCTTTATTTTCTTGTTTTTTTTCTTTTTCAGCTTCTTTCAAAAGTTCCGTTACCTGCGATGCAGTTTTTGGTTGTTCAAACCAATCGGAAACAACTGTCTCTTTCTGCTTTAATCCGTTGTAAATCCCGATATACTCCATCAATTCATCATCGTTGATACTCTCAACTGTATGATTAAGACGCTTTTCAAGCATTTCTTTAGTTACGCCAAGTTTAGCAAAACCAGTAATCATATTCTTTACCTTATCAATCAAAGGAATATCGTTTTGCCCGGCAATCGTTTTCTTACATTCCTTAATGCAATCCTCAACTAAATCTGGAGGAAGAATTGCAAGGATTCTACTTCTTAAACGTCTTGCACCATCATTGGCTGTCCTTTCGTAAATATCACGCTGACTAGTAAGTTTTCTGTTGCCCTGCTTTGTCTCCATTACGTGTTCAACAGTAAAGTTCTGGCTAGAAACTGTATTGTTTTCTAAGTCCCAACAATACGCCTGCATTTCGGACTTTCCTTTTTCATGGGACATTTCCTTGATTCCATATTCAAGATTGCCGTAGCATCGTGCCATTTCCTCTGCAAATCTGATTGTTACTCCTGTTACCGTCTGACCGCCACGTGGATAACTGAAAAACGCTTTGTCGGCAAAACCTTTTCGTTGACACGCTTCAATCGCACTTGCATATGATTTTGTGTAATCTCTTGGAAACTGTTTTGCCATAATCAATTTCCCCTGTGCTTCTGCAATAGCACGATTACTTTCTACTGCTACTGTTCCTTGGTTAATGTTATTAAAACTCCCACCAACCGATTGATTGTTTCTTACTGATACTTCATTTGACATATCAATTCTCCTTTCAACTGTCTATAATTTTAAAATCTTTCAATATGCACTCTCCACAAACTTCTTCGCCATCGTACTGATACAATGCTTCTGGTAAAAATTCATCTTTACAACGGTCACAATAGTAATGCGTTCTTTTCCTATTTGGACAACTACTACCAAGGCAAGGATAAGCTGGTGCTGCACAACCTAAACATTCATCTTTTACTATTCTCATTTTTTATACTCCTTAATGTAAATTTGCTTTTTTGCACACTATCTCAAACTGTTCTTTTGTTAATCCAAAAATTTCAATGTATTCATAAGATGGACAGTAATTAACCATAATTTCACCATCATAGTAAATTGTAACCATACTATCTCCAGCAATATTTCTAGTATCAAAAGCCTGTACGCCATCTGGAAATCTATCTTTCAAAAATTCAATCAATTTATTCAATTTATTCCACCTCACTTCCTAAAGATTCATACTGTTTCTGTAACCAGTTCGGCAATCCAAGACTGTTTACTTCATCTTTCATATATCCGTACCAGTTACCAGTTTCTGAACATTCTTTATAGAGATTTAAGTATTCCCTAAACATATCAGCACCAGAACGCATATAATATTCATTTGGTTCCATAATGTTTACACAGTATGGAGCAGTTTTCTCTTGTGCGATAAAAACTACCGTATGCTCAACACCAAGTATTTCATCAAGAATATGTTTGTAATATGCCATCTGCATATCATACATAAATTTGATTGAATCACGCATAAATACATCCGTACTAGCGTCATTGCATGTTTTGTAGTCAATCAAAAAGTGTGTTCCTGCTACTTCTGTAAGACAATCTGGTCTGCATTTCATAGTAATTCCTGTTTCTGAATCTTCCGTAAAATACGAAAGTTCCTTTTTGCCAGTTAAAAGAGTTCTTGCAAATGAATTACTATACAAGACGTAATGCATATCTTTTATTTGTTGAAAATCATCCAATGAAACAATGTCTTTTCCCTCGTTTTGGTCTTGGAATAAAAGCCACTTCGCTTTTCCATCTTTTGTTCGTCTGTCTATTTCTGGTGCTACGGCAAACTCTTTGTAAAAATCATCTTTTTCCAAAATGTATTTGTGAACCGCTCTACCAAAAAGCAATGATGGCGTATCTTCTTCCGGATTGTCTTTCCAGTATCGAAAATGTGCCGGTGATTTAGCCATTTTTTTCAAATCGGAAGAACTAACTCCATCCATAGCACGATATTCTTTGTTTGGAATCAAGATTCCATTTTTTCTTTCATCCACTTCTTATATTTCTCCTTTCTTTCATTTGCTATATCATAAGCAAGTTCAGTTCCAAGGATAAACAAAATATCAATAACGGAAGCATATTCTTCATTCATAGCAGTTTCGACAGCAACATTTACTCTTTCTTCCAATTTTATAAGTTCTTCAAACCTCTTCTGCGGTATTTGAATCATTGCTTTCCTCATCCTCATTCTCCTTTCCGATTTCTTTGACTTTTGAAACTGATACTTCAAAAGCGGTTTTTACTGCTACTGTGCCATCGTCCATCTGCTTGTGATATTCACGGCTCTGCAATCTTCCGATAATTTCCAGATGAGTACCTACATCGCATTTTGAAACGTATGTAGCATATCTCCCCCATGCTATGCATGGAATATAGTCGGAGCCGTATTGTCGGTTGCTTGCGACAATGACATCACATACTCTTCTATTGGAAGCAGATGTGCGCCGTAAATTAGGTTGAATACAAATATACGCATCCATTTTTACTTCATTTACGTCCGACAATAAATTTACCTCTCCACCGCACATGGCATCCTGCACAAATACATAAATGTGCTTATAATTTTTCCTATTGATAGTCCGAATTTCTCCTTGGACTTCAATCTTCTCGTTTTCTTTGATTAAACACTTTTCCAAAATAATCTCTGGAACCAAGCAGATTAGAATATCCTCTTTCTTGCTTTTTCTTTCGCTTTTTAAGCGAAATTCATAAAAGTTCTCACCATGCGACGAATGAGAGAATTTAATCTTACTCGCCACGGTACCTCTTAATAAAATTGTATTCATCTTGACTTTTCACTCCTTATTTGATAAAATGAGCGCAAATAACATATAGTTATTTACTACTGGAATAGCAGTTTGATTTGCGGTCAAGGGTGCTATTCCTTTTCTTTTCTGTATGTTCCCGGTTCATTTGCATAAAACTCTCCGTCTTTCACATAAATTGCACCAAGTTCAATTAAATTTGCAATCAATTCCGGTGTTGCCGGTTTAGCATCTGTCTTAATCATTGTCACTCATCCTTTCCTAATATAAATACTGTTCTTCTTTGTACTCCGAATCTCGCTGTATCTGCGTGAGATTCAAAGTATATGTCCAATTCGATTTCCCTTTATCGCACCGCCGCAATCCTCGGCTATAAATGTTCCAAGACCTTTGATTTTTACCTTGGTTCCGTACGGTATGACTTTAGGGTCAACCGCTATTGTTCTTCCCTGCTTCGGTATCTTGCCAGTAGAAGTTATCTTTTCGTACCCCTCTGAACAATCGCAACAAGGACAATATGCAGTTATTAAGAATTGAACTCCTTTTCTTTTCTTGTACTTCTTTTTCTTTTGCTTTATGTATTTTGCGGATTCCAAAGAACTGTTCATATTTGCGTTTGGAATCACATTTGCCTGCGGTTCTTCTGTTTTTATAAATAACGTATCTTCTTGTGCATATTCCGGCTCGTAAGCGTATACATCCTTAAACACGCTTGTTGCCACCGTTATAATAAGAAGAAACGTCAGAACCGCCAATATCATCTTCTGAATAATAGGCTCACTCCCTTTCTTCCAAAAGCAGACGGAATGTTTCTTTTCCCTTTGGAGTGACATACATCTGCTGTCCTGCCCAACCGTTCTGCTCGTTGTGCTTGTCCTTTAAGACAAACAAGCCGTTTCCGCTCTCTGCGTATTTGGCATATGGACGCAATTTTCTATGTTTCCCCTGTCTGAAAACATATCCTTTTTCAATAAGGAAAGAAACAAATGCTTTTTCTCCAACACCAAGTTCCTTTGCGGTGTCACGGATGTTGGTATTTAATTTCTTATCTACCAAAGCGTCAAAGTAATTTGCCTTTGGTGTCATTTCCTCAATCTGCTTGTCCTTTTGAGTTATGATGTTCTGTGCCACAACTAGTGCGTTGGCTACAATCTGTTCTGGAGTAAGATTCTCCTGATTGGCAATGTAACCGCCATTCTTGCGAATAGATGGAATAACCTCGTCCGTAACCCAATCGGTAAACTTTTCAGCAGACGGTTTTCTACTTTGAAAGATAACCTTGTAGAGATTTGCTTCATTGATAAAGGTTGCCTTCTGCTTTCTTCCCATACTGTCTATGACCTCGGCAGTACCGACCCCATCTTTCTTCATCCGTTTCTTTACGTCCGTAACGTGCGTGATTTCTAATGCCTTACACACATCTGCCAAGCAAAACATAGGCTCATTATCTTTTGTGATTGTTCGGATTTCTCCAAACTCTTCATTATTAAAGATTTGTAATTCGTTCACGCTCACACCTCGCTTTCTTTCATCCATTCATCAATCGGAATGCCTGTTGCCAAAACAATCTTATGCAATGTTTCAAGTGATGGATTTCCGCCATCTTTCCACTTGCCTACTGTTCCGTTTGCAAGACCGCATTTCTTCTCAAACGCAGAAACAGATAGGCTGTTTTCATTGCAGTATTTTATTATTTTGTTATAAATCAATGGGATTTCCTCCTCTCTATTTATTAGAAAAATAGAGAAAAGTCTTGACATTTATTAGAGAATTATCTAAAATAAGAATTGTCCAGAAACTTATTTTTGAGAACTCTTTATTTTATGTAATTTAGGCTTTTCTCTAAATCCTAATCTCATTATATAGAGTGTTCTCTAATTTGTCAAGCACTTTTTTAGGTTTTTCTCTAAAAAAATGGAGGTACAAGAGATGAACGCAGTTGAGAGAGTAAAAGCAATATGTAAAGAAAGAAAAATACCAATATCAAAACTAGAATCTGATTGCGGATTCGCCAATGGATATATTGGTCAATTAAGAAAGGGTGTATTCCCAGATGATAGGATATTAAAGATTGCTGAATACCTTAATGTATCTGTAGATTATCTTATGACTGGAACAGAAAAAAGATATTCAGAAGAAGATGCCCTTTTGGATGCTCATATTTCAGAAGATGTAGAACTAAAAGAAGCCATTAAGAAATATTATACCCTCGATGAGAAAGCCAGAAAATATATCTTAGAGGGAATTGACCTGCTTTGGATAGCAAACAAAACTGATACTAAATAATGATACCATTCATTATTGTGTAAATAAAAAAGATTGGAGATGTGTTTTATGAAAAAACTATTAACAGTAGCAACAACGCTAATGCTTACTATTTCAGTATGTGTTCCAACAATTTCAAAAGCCGCTATACCGGCAAGGACAATGGGAATATTTTCAGAATTTGCCGACGGATTCAAAGAGGGATGGTCTGGCAAGAAAGAGCCATCAAAGAAAAAATATAAGAAAATGTGTAAATCCTACAATTATTCCAAATTGAAAAAAGGCAAGTACAAGGGAAAGAAAATAAAAATCAAGGGTAAAATAGAAAATGTAAAGGAAGATACATTGGATAGTGACTTGACCGTAATCGTAAAGTCTGGTGGAAAATACTATGAAGTATACATGAGCCAAGGATACCAAGAATATTATGGCTACAGAAGAGGTAAAACGCTTTCCGTGTGGGGAACTGTAAGAAGAACCGCTTATTATGTCGTAAAGAGAGATGGAAAGAAAAACAAAAAAATGACAATACCATCTATCAAATCAAGATACGACAAACTGTCATAAAAAAAATGGAGTAGGGTTTTTATCCTACTCCATTTCATTATACCTTATAACTATTACCTTTCAATCTTTCTTTTTCTGCAATGTACCCGTAGTAATATCTCAACGAATCTACGTTTTTCATCTTGGAAATAAGTTTCTTTAACTTTCTTCTATATTTCCTGCGTTCGCCTATCATAAATTTCCTCCTAGCATATAATTGCAGGGAAAGGGGAATTTGCAACCCCTCTCCCAAACCGAAACTTGATTACATGGGATTGCCATGTAATATATTATATGTAGGATTAAAAAATATTATTCATCCTTTTCGGATTTTTTCTCTTTTTCTTCCAACTGTGCTTTCAACCGCTCGTTCTCTTCCTGCAAAGCAAAAGCCTTAAACTCCGTCTTTGCAAGCAGAACCTTAAGTTCTGCAATTTCAGCAGACAATTTCTTCTCCACGTAGTCAATGATTGTGATTTTGTTTTCATCCATTTCTTTTACCTCCTAAATTTCTTTATATCAAACGGTACAGCACTTCTACCGTAGGTTTGAAATTATTTTTTGCACTGGAAACAGTGTTTTTTAACCTTGCGTGTACGACGTTACTGGAATCAAAATAACAATTTATCCAGCAGACATCCGTGGCAGCACTTGTTCTTGGAATAACTGCAAGAACTACATATCCGCTTACACTCTCTATTGTTCCGGTGGTTTCACCGTCGTAATTACCAGCAAGCGACATAGCATTAAGCGTTAATGTTCTTGTGACTATAGTTGGTGTCGTTCCTTTAAAGACGCCAATCAGTTCCTTGTTTGCAATTTTAATACTAGTGCTATTCGCACCACCAAACGTCATATTAGAAGAAGCATTTCCAAGTTGAACATTTCCACCATAACTATTTAAGTACAAATTGGTTACTGTGTTATCTTTTGTAACCGCTTGAATCGTTCTTTGTCCAAGGTTCATGTGGTTTCCAGTAGTAGACGAAATTTGTAAGCCGTAATCTGTCAGTGATGCATTATGATTAGAGTTTATTTTAAGTGGGGAACCGACCATAAATGGGAGTTCTTTCGAGAGTTCTCCATTTTCGTATAAACTATTAGCCACATACCCTAATCCATAACTAGTTTTTTGTCGCACTACTCCGTTTGATGTTAATTCGGATATGGTTATATTTCCAGCATATGAATCAGCAAACTTTGTCCTATACCATTGTTGTTTTACATTTGAATTATTTAAAAACATATACTGGTCTATTGTTAATGTGTTATCAAAAATTGATTCATAAATAACTTTTGTACTGTTATCTTCCCATATTTGGCTAGTTCCTTTAAATGAAGGAATACCATTGCTTGATATGTCTAATTCATATGAATCTTGCTTTTCGGAAGCTTCACTGCTACTTTTCGTGTATGCTTTTGATATTCCATCTTCCTTTATATTAAATCCACCAATCAAACCGTTATCTATCTCTGCGTTTGCACCTTTTAATGTTGCACCAGTGATTGTTCCGGTTGCCGTCACGTCTTGCGAAAATATTTTTTTAATAACAGCAGAATCCGCAAAAACCTTTTCAACATCAAGTTCATTTGCTGTTATGCTTTTTGCTAAGATTTTATCTGCATTTACGGTCCGGTCAGTAAGTATATATCCATCCAAAGTATCAACTGTTTTACTTTGAAGTTCCCCTAAATTATTCAGCGAATAAAGCAAACCATTTTCGCCTTTTAGCAATATTCTGTCTGCCACTAAAGTGCCGGCCGTAATGTTTGCGGCGTTGACTTCAACACTGTCTAAAAAACCAGTGATATGTCCTTCTACGATTGTTGCTCTATCAATAAGACCAACTTCTGCAAATAATGTAGCAATATCTGCAACTTCAATATTGGATAATTTGATGTTTGCATATTTTAAATCTGCACTCTCCGCTGACAAATAGCCTAGGTCTGCTACCTTTGCACTAAGGTTTTCTGTAGTGATAGCCTTTGAGGACAATGTATCTATCTTTCCGTCTACTGCTTGCAGTGATGTAATAGTTGCATATGTCAAATCAGCATTTTCGGCAGTAATATATCCAAACTCACCGATAGTTGCTTTCAGATGTTCAATATACGCATTATCTGCCGTTAAATCCGTAATAAAAGATTTCGACACCTTTTCCCATTCAATCGTAGCATCCGAAATCTTTGCGTTGGTGATTGTAGAATCCTTAATCTTGCTATTCTCAATCGTGGAATCCGCAATTTTACTATTTGTAATAACTCCATCCTTGAAAATAGCACCAAGGATTGTACTAGTAACCGTTCCGCTTGCCTGCGCCATTGTTCCACTATTGTAACTACTGGAACCACTGCTACCAACTGACGATGAGTTTGATTCCTGCACTTCACACGGTGATGTAATCTCCGCATAAAATCCACCATCGTAGTGAAGCGTCATTTCTCCGACAAGCACATACTTCTTAACTCCGTCATAGTCCTCGAACGTAAGCATTTCACCAACCGACATAAGAGGATGCCAGTACATTGTTTCGATACTCGCTTTATGGTAAACAAACGCTTTGTTCAAAAAGGATAACCCTGTTTTCCACTGCATTGGCGTAACTTGTCCTAAATACGTATGAACCGTATTTCTGTCAAGCGTTTCGTATAATATCCAAGGTGTTTCAATCGTCACTGGATAATTCTCTACATTCGATACACTGCTTGCCTTGTCATTCAATACGACCGTGGATTCACCCTCGTAATATCCAAATCCAACATAGTCACTGTTTGTCTCGTAAAAGTACCAATTATTAGCCTTTACAGATACGTTGTTTGGACACATAAGGTTGTTTCCGAAAATCGCATTAGAATCATAGGTATCTCCATTAAATATAGGTCTGTAATTGTTATCTGCTTGCAACTCTGGTAACTGCTTAATATAAAAAGCACCGTTTTTTTCAATCACATTTGCACGTAACAAAACTGCTATACCAGACAACAAATCTCTCCATGTGATTCTGCTTTCCCAATCCCAATCGTAACCATCCTCATCATTGTCCGCAAAATTTGATAACATAGGAATCATCAAATGGTACAACTTATATTGTTTGATTGACGATAAAACATCTTTCCAATTATCAATGTATAGCGGACATCCTGTGACACGAAAAAAGTCTTGCGGCAAATACTCCCAATAATAAACGTCGTCACGTGTGTAGATAAACTGCAATTGGCTAGGTACGTATTTTTCTTCCAATTCCGTTTTGTGATATTCGTTTAGCGAACTAATGACAATTTCTGCTCTATCCATGTATTCGCTCATTAAACCGTTTCCAGTAAATGAAACAGTATCACCGTTGTATGTTGGATTTTCTTTTACAACAAATCTTCCGATAGGTACCGGATATGCAAATTCATTTCCTATAAGAATCCATGCATTTACAATAGTTCCTTTTAATGTATTATCGTAATATGTCTTTGCAATAAGGGCATCCGTAAAATCGTTATTTTCTGCATACATTTCACAACTCATAGTAGGACTATAAGTAGAGCCATAACTGGCAAATGAATCACTAACACAACCTTGCGATATACTTACAGATATTAGCGTTTCTTTTCCTCTTGTGCTTACACTATCCGAATTTCCTGTGCTTATACTCAAATATAATTCTGTTGCTATGTCAGTATAGGAAACTGCACAGTCTCCAGTAATATCTGTTTCATCTTCTGTGCAGAACACGTACCAAGACATGTACCTATAATCATCCGAAATCATCATGCTTTTACAATCAATCGTATTTACGCCACGTTTATACACACTTCCGTTATTGATAGCGTATTTTACGTAGTAATGAGTTCCGTTATAGTCAAAATCCAAAAAAGACAAACTAAACGAATCTCCGATATTTACATCTTTTACAAGTGAATCATATTTCAATGTATATGTAGGGTCGCTTTCCAAAACATAAAAGACTTTTGCTGTATAACTCATCGCTCCACCGCCTGTATCTGTATGCTAGACCAAATAAACTTTCCATTAAAAAAAGTCATTGCGTCAAAACTAGGGTTTCCAAAATAAAACTGCTTTGTTTCTTTTTCTCCTTTTTCATTGGTGAACTGTATGTAGCCGTACCGGTTTGATAAATCATCCGGGTCTGCGTACTTCATCAACTTCTTGATTTCGCTTGGCGTCAAATTTGCCGGAAATGCCATGTCAAGCGTTACTTTCTTTGCAACTATCTTTCCGTTGTAAAGTGCTTTTGAACTTCTTCCTGCTTTTGCGTTCCACACTTTTTCTCGTGAGATTTTCCAACCCTCATATTTTGGTGTTGGCATATCTTCTAAACTGTCCTTAGTCCAACCAAACTTCAACGTAAATGCCATATGACACCTCCTAACTTTTTCACATAAAAAAGAGACCCATTCGCATGAGCCTCTTTCTTTAAGCCATGTTCCAAGAAATTCCTTTATTCTTGGAGATTTTCTTTGCGTTGTTCATAATTGCCGTTGTTACTTTTGTTCCGTCAAGGTAAACATCACCGCCACCGACATTTGCATTTGATAATTCCTCTTTGATTGCCGCCTTTGTAGCCGCATAAACAGCCGGTGCAACCGCTTCGGAAATACCGGTCGTAATCTGTTTGTTATTTGCAACAACGGACTTACCATTGTCGAATTTACCCATCATTTCGCCGTGCTTTGCACGGAACCATCCATCTTCCGGAAATCCACCGTTAGCATAAGTCTCGTAATTCAATCCGTACTTTTTCAGCATTTTGATTAGTGATTTTTCTGCATGACTTACGAATATCTGTCCTTGCTGACCTATTGTCACTCTGTTTTTGGCATTATTTATAGCAGCAGTCAATTTTCCGTAATTTACTTTTCTTCCATCCATTGACTTGACAGATGATTTCAGCTTACCTTCCGTCACATTGTTAATCGAAGCATTGACATTTAATGAAAACTTTTTCTGTTGTAACTGTGCTTTAACTGCGTTATACCAACCTTTACGGAGTTTAGGGTCGATATTCACATTTATATCACGGTTTTTCATGGTTTTCATCGAAACACTTAAATCTCCAAGATTCTTAATACCAAAGGTCTTTACGCCAGCAGTTACCGTCTTGCCTTGCAATCCGTTTACTTTCCCCTGCAAACTATCAACATCATCACCACCAGAGGTTTCAGCCTTGATTTTTACTGCTTTTGGCTTCAATGAATCAATTTTCTTCTTCAATGCATCTGTTGACTTGTAGTTCTTATCTGTTATCTTTCTGTAATCTTCCCATGTGATTTCACCATTTTTAAGTTCGGTTTCTAACGATTTCAAAATACTCTTTTGTTCTTTTGCTGGAACATTTAATTTTTCCATCGTAGTTTTTAATTTCTTTTGTGCTTTTTCGTAATCTGCTGTTTTTTCTACTCCATTTATACCAAGAAGATTTTGCAATTCATCCTTTTTTATTCCCTTTTTTCCAACTGCATCTTTTACGGATTTTTTTGTAATAATACCTTTTCGCAAATTTTTTCCTGTTTTACTTAAAATACTATTTTGCGTAAGAGCGGCAATGCCAAGTTCATCCATTTTTTTCTGCAATTCAGTTAATTCACTTGAAAATTCACTGTATCGTGAAATTGTCTTGTTGAGGTCTACATCACCACCAGCATGTGCGTTCCAACCATACGTTGATTGATAATCACCACCAGTAATTCCTGAAACCGTAGAAAGCAATGCAGCGGCAAAACTTCCACCTTTTTCTCCGTATATAGTTTTTAAGTTTTTCGTAAGTTGTTTGCTGTCACCGCCAGATGCTTCAAGCAACTTATCAGTAATTGCGCCGGCAATCTGAAAAGCAATTTCAACAACCATAAGTTTTCCAACCAGTTTTCCTAATTTTGTTCCTATTGTACTAAATTTCTTGCTCCATGCTGACGCTATTTTCTCCGATTTTATTTCTGTTGCTGATTTAACCAGAGAATCTTGTATTCCCTTTCCAAACATTATTTGCAATGCGCCCCATACGGCTTTGAATTTTTTATAAACCATAAATCCAGCAATAACCGTTGATAACTTAAATGCAATACCTAATGGGTCTCTAGCAAATGCAGAAATAGCCACTTTCAAGGCACTAAACAATGCTTTGACTATTATTTTCCCTACTTTCAAAAGTGTTTTTCCCCATTCTATTTCAGAAAGAAAATCTCCAATTGCTTTTCCAACTTCCGACCAATTTACAGTAGAAAGTGCGGTGTCAATCGTATCAAGTATTCCAGTAATTCCATCACTGATTGTCTTTCCTAACTCCTGCCATCCAGTTAATCCAGTATTTTTTCGTACTTCTCCCATCTCTTCAAGAAATCCATTGATGTAATCTCCAATTTTCTTTCCAAGGTTTTCGTATGGGAAATTTACCATAACTCCAAACGCAAACTGAATCATACCACGCAACTTCGCTCCAAGCGATTTTCCTGCTAAATCACCGTCAAAAGTATTTATGGCAGCCGTTATACCCTCTTTAATACTTTGACCGAATTTGAGCCAATCAAACGTCTTGAAAAAGGTGTATGATGTTTCAAACCATGTATTCAATCCCTCGGAAAAGTTTTCTCCAAGTTTTGTCCAATCAAGGTCTTTAACAAATCCATTCAAAAACGTAGCAAGAGATTTAGCAATCTTCTTCGTAGTCTTTTTAATCTTTGTCCATGGGATGTTTCTCATTCCCTTGTTAATCCAGTTAGCAAGTGCCGAACCGAGAGAAGTAAAATCTCCACCTTTCCATGCGTCAAGGATTGCTTTCTTCATCTTCTTATACAACTCAACTGCCTTGTTTTTGTTGCTCTTAAAAGCATTATCCCATATCTTTTCATAGTTCTTTAATGCGTCACTAATATCCTTAGAAAGGTCAATATTAGCATTCTTGTCGTCATCATCATCGCTATCACTATCACTGTTGTCCTGCAATTTATTTACAATATCAAATCCCTGCAAATTGTCGGCGGCTTTTTTTGTCTTTTTAGCCGTCTTGTCCATGTTCTTAGCAACTTTATCCGTATCGTCTGCCGCATCGGAGTAGTCCGGTACCTCTGGTGTTTTCCGTGAACCATCCGTATCACCAAGTTTGATTCCTGCCAGTTTCGCTACCCACTGTGCGAAATCCTGTAAAACCATAACCATAGCATTCATATATGGGTACAATTTCTGAACAATCGGCATAAACAAGGAGCCAATCGACAAAGCCAGTTTCTTAAATCCAGCATTCAACATCTTAAGTTGATTGTTTGGCGAATTAATTGTTTTGGCGAGGTCGGAATATGCAACCTTTGACTGTTCCAACATAGTCAAAACACGCAACTGCATTTTGGACTGTTGCGAAAGGTTCTTAATACTTTCTGTAACACCGTGATTCATCGCAGTTTGTGCTAAGCCAGCGGAGGTGATGTCAAGCCCGTATTTATAAACTGCCCTGCTCTGGCCGACGAGAGCTGATTGAAAGTTTTGCATAACGTCAGCGGTGTCTAAGTTTGCTAAAGACGCCCAATCTGCGGATAACATAGTAAGTGCTTTTGCGGAATCAATCGACGTTTCACCAAGCATACCGGCAGAGTTCGTAATCTGCGCAATAGCGGCATTGTAATTCATAACCTCTGTTAAATCCAAGCCAAGGTTGTGTGAAAAAGTATTTGTTGCATCTCCAGTATTATAATCAACATCATATCCAGTCAACTGCTTTTGAAGTTTTCCAAATCTTTTACGGAAACTTCCTGCATATTCTTCCGCACTATTATAACCAGCTTTCTTAAACTGGTTAGCACTGTCTTTTCCAACCTTATCAAGCGCAACCGAAAAATAGTTAAATTCCTCAATGTAGTCCTGCGCCGAACCAATTGCTTGACCAAATTTCTTTACAGCACGAATTACCAAAAAGAATTTAGCATAAAACATACCGATGCTACTTACAAAACCTTTTGATGATTTATGTGCGCTTTTTAATTTGTCTTTTAATGAACTAAGTGCATTTCCAAGTTTTTTAGTGCTTGTTGATGCTCTATCAGAAACAGTGGAAATTCTACTACCGCTTGACGCAAGGTTTCCAAGACCTTGAATTGTGTTGGCTACGTTTGAGTTGATTTGAGGTGCATTTTGCAGTTTTTTCAGCAAATTTATTACACCGTTACCAAGTTTCTTAAGGTTTGCAACTGTTTCGCCAACACGCTTTCCTGCATTTGCAAGTTTAGCAATACCCTCTACAACTTTTGTAATGCTAATATCAATTGCATTTGCAGAAGATAATTTGCGTACAAGTTTTACTACTTGCTTTCCTAATTTCGGAAATTCTGTTGTTACATTACCAATATACTGACCGCTATTAGAAAGCCTTGCTAACGAACCAACAACACGTGTCACAGTGCTTTCAATTTCAGATACACCGCTAAGTTTGGTTGCTAAATTTGAAACAGAATTTGCAATCTTTGTCATTTTGGATGTATCAAACCCATCCATATTTACTTTTGAAAGGTTTTTAACTGCATTTACGGCAGATGTAATACCACCAAGATTCTGAATGTTCCCAAGATTGTTAAGACCATTTGCCAGTGTATTCAAACCACTGGCAGTACGAGATAATCCACCAACATCAATTTTCGCAAAACGCTCAAATCCTTTTGCAATTCTATTGTAGTCGGTTGCCTTTACTCCGCTTAATGTTTTGGTAGCATTTCCAAGTTTTGATACTCCATTTGCAAGTCCACTTAAATTGCTACCGTTAATCTTAGACAGTGCAGATGTTAATACATCAATTTTACCAACAAGATTTGTAATCTCATCTTTGGCACTTTTTGCCGTTGCATTTATTTTAATATCCAACGATTCAACTGTTTCTGACATACTAACACCTCACTATCTATCATTTGCATTACGCAAGATTTTTCAATCTAATAAAACCGTACTTTCCTGCATACTCAATTTTGGCAACTCTGCTTACTTTTGATTTCCACAGAATCCGTACGGTTTCACCTTTTTTGATTATCATAAGTTTTTTAGACGTAAACAAACGTCCTTTCCTCAAATATGTGTTGCAACGTAATTTACCGGTCCATGTTTTCTTGAATTTATCAAAAGAACCATACGTTGATTTTAATTTACTTGTTGTACTTCCCCACTTTCCAAGGTAAAAATGCGGAGTATCAACAATGGATTTCCAATCTCCTCCCCATTTCAAACCGATTTTCTTTGATTTTGCAATCTTAGCAACTTTTCTAATCAGTTTATCGTTATAAAGCAGTTTAGAATCATTGATTGCAATATCAAAAGCAATACCCCACTGGTGTTGAGAAGAATACGCACTTCCGTTAGCGTTTGTTACTATCTTGCCCGGCTTTGTTCTTCCCTTTGCATAAAGCGAATCTTGATATGCTTTTGTACGAAATCCCTCTGTTATAATCAGATAGATTCCATTTTTTGCACACTCTTTAAGTAAAAGTCCAAGTTTGTAGTTTAACCATGGATGTAACTTTTTTCTGTCAATTCTAATTGAATGTTCTCTTTTCATTTTTCAACACTCCTTATATGATTGTTTCTGGCAATCCCTTGCTCATAGACCTTGCCATCCACTGTTTTTCAATTTCAATTGCTTTCTTTATCTCTTGTTCTTCTGTTTCTTTTTCTGCTATATATTCTTCTTCAAACATTTTTGACATAATTGGACTTTTAATATATTCCGATTTTGCTGATTTACCATTCAAACAACTGTCTATGGCTACAATCAAAGCAGATATGCCATAATTGCCCCACCACATATATTGCAATTCATCTTGTTCTTTTAACTGGAGTTCATGCGCTTTGTCATATGGATATAAGTCTTTTGGACAACTTTCCATAATCCTATCGTAAGAAACTCCATAGGAAAGATAATGAGGTATTGCATCTTCATATATAAAATCCGAGTATGACTTATTTATTTTTTCTGTGGCTTCTTGTGGTCTTGCGGAAGTTTCGTTACTTTCTCCGATGCTTCCTCTGTCTCCCCAATCTGGTTTAACAGGTCTCCCAAAAAACCCTTACTCATCAATTCCTCCGTCAACTGCGTAAACAAATCAAGGATTCCTTTATCTGGCGATTCATCGTGGTAATCGTCAAGAATATCTCCTACTTCCTGAACGCTTTCAACTGGATTTTCTTTCTGAAATCCAACGTAAAGCAAATCACGAACACAGCAAAACAATTCTTTAACCTTGCCAATGCCGCCAACATCACTGTCATTTTCAACTTCTTCACTGTCAAAAATTCCAAGCAAATCCTTTGTTCTGTCCATCAAATCTGTGTCGCAGAAACTGTTATATCCAAATCTAACCTTGTATTCCTTACCTTTAACCTTTAATTCCATAATGATTTATCCTTTCCCCACTTTTAGTGGAAAGGAGCCACCCCGAAAGGTGGCTCTCTTTTTTACTGCATATATTATTCGAGTTCCGGTTCGGCTGTCTCTTCATCCTCGCTACTCAACACAGCCTTTTTAGTGTTTCTTGTTGAATAGCTTGTTACCCCACTTTTGTAACAGTGAAAGTACCATCTTTGTTGTCAACGACTGTAAGTTGGTCAGTAACCCATTTAGGCACGGTATTCTGAACAACGGTAGCGGTCATTTCAAGAATTTCATCTACGCCGCCTACATCATTTACAGTAGGTGTAATCTGCCCTACATATGCTGCTTTGGCAACACCACCAACGCCATCCGTTCCATACAACTGAATAATGTCGCATTTTTTACCCTCAACATTCAAAAGAGCACTAAAATCATCTTTTTCAAGGTTTCCTACAAACTCTTTTGCGTCAGACTGTTTAATACCCATTTCAAAAGTCTGTGCATCATCCTCCATCGTGGTACTTTCTACAGTGTTCGGTGCAGATGTTGGCGATGGGATTGACTTTGCACGTAACATCAATTTGTATGTTCCTGCAAATCCATCTTCGCTGTGTTCTTTGTAGATAATTCTTGCCAAATAACTTGTTGAAGCCATCTTGTTACCTCCTTAAATTTAATAAAAAAATAAAGCCTTTCGGCTTGTATTTACGTCAATATACGTCATTCTTTCCGATTGTTCTGCTAAATCTAGCAGTTTGCCGGTAAGTGTCTTTTGTATCATCTTGCGTAGGCATTGAAGAACCACGAAAACGCATTGTTTTCATAATTCTCTTAACTTCTCTTATAACTTCTTTTGCTCTTGCTTGTGATTTATTATCAGTCACATCAATTTGAAAAGAAAACTTTTCCGCATTGATTTTATCACCCTCTAAATCTTCTCCGATTTCTGAACCGGGCAACAATTGCAATCTTACAAAAGGAAAAACCGCTGGTGTATTACTACTGCCAACGGAAGAAAAGTTTTTATCTGTCATTTTGTATTTTTTTTTCAAACTATCGGAAAAGTTTGTTTTTATCCTTGTGAATACAGTAGATGGCACTAATTCATCCCATTCCACCGACATATGCACCACCTACTTTCAAAATATTTCTTTCGCCGTTTTTATGATTTTGCTTCTTATATCTTCTCCGGCTTTATACATAGGCATAGTGGCTTTTACACCATGCGTAGGCATCCATTTTTGTTCCTTTTCATTCCAGTACCACCACATATCGTCATAAGCGTGTGTCTGCCCCGGAAATGTACCAACGCCATAAGGAAATTTACTTCCGACTAATGGATTTTTCGTTGGGTTAAAATGAACACCTGCACCAAATTCAATAGCAAGCAAAATACTAAACGGTGCATAACCATCTTGTTCTTTTACTTGCCCCTTGGCAAGCAATATACCATTACACCCAATCTTGTCAGCAGATATGTTTGTCGAAACCGTAACATACTTTCCTAATGGACTCTCTGATATATTCGTTTCAGCGACCTCTACACCACTTTGTAATAGCCTAGAAACAAGTTGTTTACATTTGATAGGTAAATCATCTCTATACTGCAAAAGTTGCTTTTTAAGGGTATTTAATCCACTTACAGACAAGTTTGCTTTAAATGTCTTTATTGCCATAAAACCACCTACATAATATCAAGTTCTTGAAACACTTTAAAAATCTTTGGAAATTGAATCGCAAACCAATCAACTATTGTTTCTTCGTGACCAAATTGCTGTGAATGTTCAAAATTGGATTGTAAGCCACTCTCACTTAAAAAGGCATGAATTATCTCATGCCTTAATTGTTTGTTTTGTAAATTCCTAAAATTTCCAACATTGTTAAAGTTGTCAGAACGAATAACGATTGTATGATTTGTGCAATCGCAATAACCATCGCAATCAGCATCTTTTAATTCCTTTTCTTTAACCATATATTCTGTTCCAAGAATATTTACTTTTTGTTTCATTACTTCACATTCCTTTTTAACAAGAACAAGTCCTCATTTAATCCCTCGTCCGCAACACCTTTTACCGTGTAATCAGCACTGCTTTCATCTGGAATTGTGTTATCATCATCCTTGTATACGATTTCTGACTTCTTCCAAATCACGCTACCGGATTTCAAAGGCAAATAACCTTTACTGACAATGATTTGTGCATAGTTTGTACTATCATCAATACCATAGTCTTGCCATACAACTTCATTTAACTTATTTGTGATGTTTGCCTTAAACTCAACTGGTTTTGTATAACCAATTGTTGTTTCTCCGGTTTCAATCTTGTTTCCATCATCATCCGTAATGTAAATTACATTTCCCTCTTCGTCTGTATAACTTTCGTAAATTGGAATTTCATCATCTTGTAAAGAATAAAACATTCTTTGTTTGTTAGATGCCAACGTCATCAAGGCAACCACCTACTCACTTGATTTAATCTGTTTAATGAGCTGATTTCCGTATACGCTCAATCCGGCAACAAGAACACCCTGAACAATTGATGTAAACACTGCCATAAGCATTTCTGGTACTGTTCCAATAGATGTATTTGCCATTACCCAAATGGCACAAAGCAAAATACCAAGTACACCTAAAATACAAGGAATGTACTTATCTTTGATAACATCCATTTTTTTAATTCCGACACCGATAATATACAGAACAACTGCTACTACAATCAGTTCCGGTTTTACATAACTCATAATACTATCCATCTTTTCTTACTTCCTTTCCGTTGAGACGTTCTTCAAGTCCGTTAAGCCTGTGATGAGCCTGCTTGCAACTTTCTTCAACTTTAATAATTCTGTCATTGTGCATTTTAATATCTTCCCTCATGGATGATATTTCTGATTTAATCGCTTTAGTATCTTGACCTATATCATCAAGTTTTACATTGATTCTTGTGTTGTCTTTTACGCGTTCTTCTATATCTTTTGTGTCTGTCCGCTTATTATTCTTTAGTCCAAAGTAAACAGAAAAACAAACGGAAATAACGCTAATAAGTAAAGCAATCTCAATATTCATACCTTACCGCCTTTCCGCAAATTATAGTGTTTCGTTGCCCTCCACCGCTTACACGAAACGCCCTGCGAGAAATTTAGATACTCTAAACAACTCACGCACAATCTTCTATAAGACCTGCACAAATGGATAAACGCATTTCAAAATATCATCACGACTAACCCAAGTCCTTGAAATTGAATTTTCGCTATGACTACTTTCAAATGGTGCGCCCATCTGTGCAAAATCATATACTGCCAAATTCTTAATTACGGAATAGTAGTTATCGTAAAGGTCTTTCTCAACTTCATCATCTGTGTAAGATGTTGCCTGATAGTTTCTTCTGCTCTTAACTTCTCGTATAGCATCTTTGACCTTTACTAAAATTATGTCAGCATTAAACGTAGGCTCATTTCCATATTCAATTGTCAAATCTGCAATAATTTCTTCTTGCAGTCCTACTTCCATTGCTTCATCCATAATTCAAACTCCTATAATCCGAATTTTTCAATCAACATTTTCTTTAAATCTGCGCCGCTAATTTCTTCCGCTTTATCAAATCCCTGCTCGTTAGCAAGTTTTTGTAAATCAGCGGTAGACATACGATTGATTTCTGTTTTGGTATAAGATTTCTCAGCAGACAGATTTGTATTTTCAGAAAAACTAGAGGTGGATTTCTCCACCTCTTTTGAATTATTTTCTGGAACATCTTCTCCTGCTTCATACCAAATACCATTCTTATTTACGATATAGGGATATATCATGCTTAATACCTCCTACTCTTGTGAATGAACCTCAATTACAAATGTTGAATCCATATTTTCATAAGATGGAAGCACAATCTCAGAAGCGGTTACAGATGTAATAGCTGGTGGACCGTACTCAACTTTCTTTGCTACTGCAATTCCTACTCCGTACATAGATACGTCTACATCAGCCACCTGTGAAGCTGTTCTCTCTTCCGGTGTAGTACCAAACCATGTGCCGCCAAGAGTACCGGATGGAAGTAATGTAACCTTATCATCTGGATAAAAATATGCTTCCTTGCCATCATCCCCAATGTACATCTTGTCATAAAGAACAATGGTAAGTTTTGTTCTTGACTTAACGATTGAAATTACATTATCGTCTGTAAGTTCAATATTTGCTGTAAGGTTCTGGGCAAGAATTGCATTTTTAACCTGCTTGTTCTCTAACAGATAATTAAACGTGTTAGAGTTCATAAGAACATATGTTGCAATCTTACCAAGTTTTGCAAGTGCTTTTCTTGCATTATTAAGGTCGGTAAGTGGCTTTGAATTTACTGTGTCGCTCCACATTGCTGTGTCCTGCAACTTTAAGTAATGCTTAGCGGTATATTCTCCGTTAGGGTCGTAGTCATACTCATACTTTACGCCATCAGATTTAATTCCGATTGCTGGATGCCCTTTTGCTGTGGCAAGAAGAGCCATTCTCATTCTTTCCGGAACAACCTCTGCACCTCTTACAAGTTTTGTTGTATCATCATAGATACTTTGTAATGCTCCCTGTAAATATGGGTCGTTTTCATCCTTAATTCTGTCGATTTCCTGTGCATCTTCCTCTGTAATAACCATCTGTTCACGGAAAAATGCCATCTGTGTCTTTTCTGTTTTTAATCCCTCTCTTGCTCGAATGGCAGGCAATGCATCAAAGTTTGATGGTTTTAACGATACCGGAAGTCCTTTGTGTGTTTTAATCCACTTTAAATCAAGTCCCGATTTCTTTCTTTCCGGGAACCACTGTAATCCAAGATAAGGAATATCATTGCTTGCATCGTTTGTAGCTGCAAGTGCAATAGCCTTTGTATCTACTACTTCATTTACTAACATTCTTTTTACCTCCTGTTAATTACTCAAATACAATCATTGGCAGTGCTGTCTTAACTGCTGCATCAATGGTTACACCCGAATGATTTTTGGCTGTTGTTTCGTCAATATAAGCTTTCTTAAGCAATGTACCCTGTGGTCTATCTTCGGTTACATCATGAAGCAAAATACCAACTACTGTTGCTGTGTTGTCTGCAACTCCTGTCTTTCCGATAGGTGTTCCAGCCTTAACAACCTTTTTCCCATTCGCTAATTTGTCTGTTACACTTGTAAAATCAAGTGTCATAGGAATACCTTCAAACGGTTTTCTTTTGAGAATGTTTACATCACCCTCGTATGCTGTCTGTTCAAACTGCATCATTTTAATTACCTCCTACATAATGTGATAAAACGTCATTATTCTGTTTCTGACCGCTGTAATACTTCTCTACAAGTTTTTCAGCGTTTGTTTTTTCTTCTTCATTTCCACCTGTAGAACCACCCGGATTAGGCGTATCATCAAGTTTCTGTTTCTCATATTCAGCGATTGCCGTTTTTTTACTGTCGGCAAAAATCTGACCGAGAACCTCATAATCTGTAGCACCATCATCTGTAACAACTTTGCTCGCCTGCTCTGCTGTTAATCCAAACTTTTCCATTGCATTTTCTCTCTGTGTGCGAACTGTGTCTTTCTTTTCAAGTTTTGCAATTTTTTGGTTTGCTGTTTCAAGTGCCTTTGTTGCTTTTTCAAGCTCCGTCATGTTCTGGCTATTAAGCTCGTCAAGCTGTGTCTGCAATTCATCTGCCTTATCAGCTTTTGCTTTATAGCCATCTGCTCTTTCTTTTTCTTTCTTTGTTTCAGCGTTGATTGAATTAAGTAAATCTGAAATCTGCTCATCCGTTGGCTCTGCAACTCCAAAAGAAATAAGTTTCTGTTTTGCCTGTTCTCTAGTCATAATTACCTCCATCAATTCACGTTTTTTAACACGGTTTGCTCCGCTTGAATTGTTCTGTTGTTTTACGCACAACTGCAATTTTTTATAAAATAAAAGAGATAGTCTATTCGACTACCTCTTTATTTACTGGATTGTTATTTTGTCCGACCACATCTGTATCTTTGCTTGTCGGGTACAGATATTCCATTCTCTCCTTTGATTCAAGAGCAACCGCTTCACTGTCACTAAACAAATCAACGGTTTTAATTGCTCTTTTGTAATCAACCCCTGCTTCAAGAAGCATCTTAAGTGCTTCTGATTTTGTAAGCAGATTATCTATTTTGTTATGGTTGATATGTATTTCAATGTCGCTTGGCATAAGCGTAAAATTTCGCTTTATACGCAAACGATTTAGTATAATTCTAAGAGACATTCTTTCCGATTTTTTTAGTATCGGTTCGTTGATTGCCGTTCTTAGTCCTGCATCATAATGTCCGTTTCGTAGGTTTACTGCATTTCCAGTATCACCTCCAGCATTGTTGTTGGAACGATTAGCCAATCCTTGGATACTCAAAAACCTTTCAAATAAATCATCAAAAACAACTTGGCTTTCTGTTTGATTCAGTTCATTTGTCATAACATCAACATCGGCTTTGTTTTCGCCATTGTTTGATTTAACAACTAAAGCACCTTCTAATCTCATCTGTGAAAACGTTTCATTGTCAATCTCGCAATTCACAAATTTAATCCATGCAGAAACAAACTGCTCAATGCCGTTTACCCGGTCAGAAGATAATGTATTGATTGAATCCGTAATAGGAATTGTAATTTCAATATCCGATAATCTTCTTGCATTATTTGGATATTCCACAACCGGAATAGCGTTATTTCCGTTCAACCCACTACTTTTAATTTTTCCGTCAACAATTTCAAAATACTCTCTTTCCGTATAGCAAAAGTATATTGAATTATTGTTTTCATCTTCTCTAATTTGACAAGAAAATGCGGGTTTTCTATTTGAGTAATAAACAACAAACGTATAGCGTGGGTCTTCCGAAAACAAAGCAAAGTCGCTTTCGTCAAGCAAATCTCCGTTTCCGTTGTCATTTCCAACAAATCTATAAGCCGTACCGCAAATACTTCGCCAACGGCAAATATCAATGTCTACTTCTTGCTTGCTTTCAGAATCCATCGTAACATTTAGCTCCGTAATCTCTTCTGATTTCTTATCGTCTGTTCCACGTAACACATATTGAATAGGCTCTGCACATATTTCAGCAGTTTTACGCTCAACAAGTTCATAAGCAAGATTTAAAACAAGTTTGTTGTTTACCTCCGGTCTATTTACTTTTTTACGGTATAAAATAGGCTGGTCTCCTCTGTAATATCTATCAAGGTAATTGATTTCTTTTGCATTCTGCGTGTGAATCGAAAGTGCCTTGCTTAATTCTTCGACAATATTTAATTTTGTAATTTTGGATTTATTTGTAGAAATTACTTTTCTTCCAAAATTGCATTGATTTACTGCCGTAAACGGTCTTATGTTTTTTCCATAATACTTAAACATTAAAGCACCTCACTAACAAAACGTCATTCCACTCGATGTTGTCCTTTGTACTATTTTTTTCAACTCTGTAGTTCCAGTATCTACATGGTAAACAACTCTTTTTCTGCATTTTTTGCAATTCACAGAAATATTCATACTGGAACGTCCATCCCATGTGGCTACTTTTCTTCCACATCTTGGACAATATATCGTTTTTGGTTCCGTCATAAAAACCTCGTTTCTTGCAATAAAAAAACACCGCCTTTTTTTTGGCAGTGTTTTATTTTGATTTCCTCATTTTATATTATATAATAATTGCGATATGACATACTATGACATATTATCAATCTTTGTATGTTTTTCCATATAACTTTTCAAATTCCTGCAATGCTCTTCCGTGTATTCTAATTGTTTGCCTCCATGAATACGTCATTTCATCTGCAATTTTTTCAAATGTCTTTTTCTCAACATACCGAGCAAACAAAATATGATAATAAGTTTCGTTATCAATTCCATCAATTTGCGAAACAATAAGATTCTTTTTATCTACATAGGTGTCGATTAAATCATCCAATTCCTTTTCCATCTTTTCAATTTTGCAATAGGTAGAACCCATTTTGTCAAAGTTAGGACTTGTCTTTACTCTTTCTTCATTTTTTACAGCAGAAACACTTCTTGCCAGTTCTCTAAATTGCTGTATTTCAGATAACTTATTGTTTATCATTCGGTCAAGTCTACTAATTTGCTGTAAATATGTTTTAGTATCCATAATTTCTATAACCTCCTCTAAATGGGTTTTTTGGCACTTCTATTTTTGCCATACTCCAATTTCCCTCAATGAAGTATGCTAAAGACGCAAGGCAATCCGCCGCATCCTCATGTTTGTTTTTTCCAGTAACCGTAAAGCTATATAAATTTGTCATAAATTTTCTGTATTCCTGACTTCGACATCCAACATCACGGAAATAAAACTCTCTAATACTTCCAGCCTTATCCCATATCCTTTGTGCTTTTCTCATATTTGTAGGTGCATATTCAGAACGTAGATTTATTTTTCGTCCTTTTTTCTTTAGTAATTCTTCGATTTCATCCTTATATCCCTCTCCACCTTGGTTTGCTTCAAAAAATGCACTTCCAACGTCATTATCAATAATCATGTTTGCAACTTTAGGTTTTGTTATTTTCTTTTCACTGTTGTCGAAAACAACATCGTCAATGTAAATTGAACCATCCTCGTACATATAAGCTACCGCAAATGCGAGGAAATCTTCCCCGCCTAAAGCAACGTCACAAGCAGCACATATTCTGTAAGGTTCTTCTTCCGGCAATACACCATTGTAAAATCTCATGTGTTCTGGATTAAAAACTGCACCGTCTCTTTCAATTGGTTCCTGCTGATACTGTGCGTACCAAGATGCCATATCGTCGTTTTCTTCAAACTTTGCTCTTAACGTCCGATAGTATTGCGTTGTATATCCAACACCATAATCATAATCAAAGTTGCTTTCATCGTTTTCATCCAAAGCCGGTATCTTCAAAATTTCATATCTGATATTTTTTGCTTCTGGGTTATTCTGTAAGAAATCCAATCTATCACTATAAAGGTCGTGCAAACTCCAAATTGTACCATTATGGATTAGTTTGCACTGTTCCTTTTTACGTGACATTACATTATTGTCAAAGATAATCTGCTTTCGTTTGAGTGTGTCCGGGTTAAGCACATCTTGAATACCTTCAAGAATATCATCCAATACCATCCAGCCGTAAGCGTCATATTCTCCATTAAGTCCACTTTCCAATCCTTTTCCCGAAAGTGTTTTGTACTTCTTTTTTCTCACAAGGTCTACTTTATGATTTTTTGAATCCGTATCAGCAACTTTTACTTTTGGAAATACATCGGAAAAACAATATGTTGGGTCTGTCCAGATTTCCATGACACCAGTTAAAAATGCTCCGCCTAATCCCTCTTTGTATGTCACATACAAATTGCTTTTTTCTGCGTCTTTTGCACAATGCCATGACATAGCAAGCGTTATTATCTGTGAATTATGAGTTGGAATCATAGTTTTTCCAATCATATATAATCCATCTTCGCTATCAACTGTTATGCAGTTACCAGGTTTATGTTCGCTCTCTTTAATATCACAAATAGCAACTCTTCTTTTTTCAGAAAATTCGTAAATTTTCTTTCTATAAAGAGCACAAGGGATATGTTCTGTTGGATTAAAAGATATATTCCAATATTTTTTTCTGCCAACTATTCCGCTTGATGATGTTCTTGGCTCAATCTTTTGAGTGCAGCATCTCCATCCAAATGAATTTATAAGAGTTTCAAAATCATTTTTCAATAACTCATCAGCGGTCGTAAATTGGTATCTGTTTTCTTTTTTTATAAAACAACCGTCTGTATCAATAAGGCCCGCAAGTAATTCTAATCTTTGGTCTATTGACGCAGTTAAATAATCAACCGGTATGTGTTTAGGCATAGTATGTGTATAAAAACACATATTATAAAATCTTAATCCATCTACAAGTTTTCTTCCAAACCCATACGTAACAACCCCCGTTGTTTTATGTATGTACTTTCTTTCTACTTTGTAACCAAGCCTAACAATTTTATCTATTATTGCGTGGTCTTTTTTATCACCCGTAATAAATGGTTTTCTATTTGTACCATCTCCAAGCCAGGCACCAAGAACATAAGGAGGTACTTTAAGATTTTCCTTATACTCTCCATCCATCATTGGTTTGTGTGGTAACATGAAATTATTTCTATTTCCGTTTTTTAAGTGTCCGATTAGTTGTTTTGTCTCTACTGTTCTATATTTTCCGCTTCTTCTGTCAAAAACCGTCCATTCGTGGTTTTCGTGACAATCTATACTTTCTCCATTTGAAAGAAAAACAGTATGCGTTGTGTGGTGTTTTGGATGAACGCAAATTACCTTTACATATCTACCATCCAAACCAACAACCAAATCTCCAACCTTTAAATCTCCGTGTTTTTTCCAACCTTTACTCGTAAATACTGGTGTATCATCCGAAATAAGTTTTCCAACCCTTGGCGGCATGTGAATAAACAATTCGTCAAGTTTTCCATCTTCAAGTTCCTGCAACTTATCGGCAACTTGTTTAAGGGTTTTTCTTCTAGGCTCGTAAAATCTTTCTTTCTTAGGTCTGTTTTTTTCTATGTAAAGAATGTAACTATCAAGAATGTAAGGTGCTTCATAAAGCAGTAAATCGTAATATTTATCTAAAATATCATACGACTGCTTGTTTTTTTGAGATTGTGTCTCAAGCCAATTAAAATCAGCACCATTTGTAATTGATTTTATATACTCAAAAATCAGTTCTTTTGCTCTTGTAGAAACTTCCAATCCATATTCACGGTCTTTTCTTCCGCAAAGTATAATTTTACTTGCTTCGCAATATGCATCTATTACACTACGGTCTATACCATTCCGTAATATGTATTTTTCGTATTCTTTTATATTTTTCTCATCTTCAATTGTATGCATTAAAAAAGCACCTCCACACAAGCAGAGATGCTATAATAGGCATCCTGCCTATAATTTTTCTAGGTTAGCGACTAACTCCGTTTGTTAGCCGGAAATTTAATTATTTACTGTTCCACTCAAATCCAAAATCCGACCTTTTAATTTTGCATTGAGGAATACCGTCTTTCCAAAATACCAAACCCTCTATGTAATGTTCGGATAGATATTTCTTAATTCCATCAAATGTTCTTTCAACATTTATGGTTATTGTTCCGTGTTTTACTATCGTATCAAATCGTAAGTTATATGGATTTCCTTGAAAATGAACTCCAATCGCTTCATAAGTTCCATCTTGCATTTTGGGATAAATAAACTCTCTGTGTTCGCTTATTTTCCCGCTCGCAAATCCGCTATTAGTGGTTTCAATTTTTCCAGCATCAATAGCGTTCTTGTATGCTTCAATAAACCATTTATCTTCCGGTTTCTTATCATCAACTTTTACCCAACATGGAAAATGCCCTGTAATTGGGTCTGCCTTTTCCTGACATTTAATAGCTCCTTTTGGAACTGGTTTACCGTTCTTTGCGTCATATCTCTTGTAAAATTCTCCGTTGATAATCGCGCAACATGAACCATCAAATTTTACCGTTGCGACTCCATCTCCATTCAAAACCCATTCCATACCTTTTGTTACAATCGGAAGTGTTTCTACAACGCAATTGCTTATATATTTTCTTTCAAACAACGTAGGTATCTTTTTCATTTTTACTTCACTATCCTTTCCTCCGATAATCGGAAATTACTTTTCAACTAATTCATCTGCACGCCTTGTCATTTCAATTTGTGTTCCATTTTCATCTTTTGTACAAACAGAAATATATCTATTACATGAACTACGCACATCTTCTCCAAGCCATATTTCCGTTTTATCATCATCAAAACTGTAACACTCTCTCATTTTTTCAATGCAATTATTCATTTCTGTTATTTTCATAATGACACACTCCTAACAATTTATCTTAATACCTTCTGTTAAAACTTCCGTCTTTTTCTCATTTAACATTGGTACATTGTTTTCATCTGTTTTTATCCAATTTGCATCAATTACAATCATTGGTTCTTTTCCTGCATGGGCACTGAAATGTAATTCAACATCTTTACCCGGCACTTTTTTACCATCAATAAATAGCTTTGCGGTTTCTCCGTCAGATATTATCTTGATTTTTTCTTTTTCAATTGGCTCGCATCCATATACTGATTTCAAAGATTCATTATACCATTCATCTATTTCCGCTATTACAGCCGATGCACGATATGTAGGCTTACTCATTGTCTTTGTTCTTCCACACAAAACCTCTTGATAATTCTCAATGATAAATTCGCAATCTTCTCCGTTGTACTCATAATCCTTGTAGAATTTCCAAAAAGACTTTATGTTTTTTATAAATCTAAATAGCATTTTCATTTTCACTATCCTTTCCAATAAAGCAAATCAACAACGTATAAAGGATAATCATATTCGTAACTTCTTTCCACCGCTTCCATTGCGTCTTTGTATGTTTTTGCAATTGCATATGGCTTTTTTGTTTCAATCGTAACAAGAACATATCTGTATTCTCCGTTTTTATCAAAATCTTTTTTTAAGTCTTTTAATGTTACTTGTTTTGATTTTCGTTTTCTTCTTTTTCTAAACATAAAACGCATAATTATCCATCACCTCTTCAATACCCTTTCTGTGATTTCTTCACTAGGCAAAACAAAATTTTCTATACCACAATCATGCAATTCTCTTAATGCTTTTACACCCAAACTCAAAATCGCATTACTTTCCGAAATCATATTTGCAGGTATTCTATTATTTTCGTTGAAACAATGAACCAATTTCCGTGAATCAATCTTACCAACCAATCTTACATCACTCATTTTCCATAAACACCTCAAAATCTTCCATACACTTATTACATAAATCGTAGGTAATATTTAATATGCCATTTTGTGTGATTGATTTCATACACAACAGCCCTACTTTTATCTCTTTCCCACACCTGTCGCAAGTATACCATTCCTTTTCATGTTTCATAATCCACCTCAAACAATCTTGTTTAAATAATCAACACCGCTATTTCTCAATGCCTTTACAACACCATTTACCATATTAGCCATACTTTTTTCAACTTCTTTTAATTTTTCAACATCATTTCCACATTGCATAGACAAGTATCTTTTCTGCCAATCATTTGCATTTAAAACTATATGGTTGTGAACATCTTGCTGTGTAATCATCAATCCACCAACTTCCTACCACACATAGGGCAATTATTGATTTCATAATCAAAATCCATAAAACTATCTCCGGTTGCAAAATGTATATAAACACCGTGTTCATCTTTGTATATGTAATCTTTGTATTTTGTGCTTGTGTAATCTTTGGTATAAATGTTTTTGCAAAATTCACACATGCCTAATCATCCTTTCCAGTTATCAACTTGCTATGTGGTAATTTTTCAATAAAATCACAAAATATATGCCAATCTGGTAGTCTGTGATTTCTTCTCTGCTTGTAAATCGTCTTTAACTGGCGATAATTTGTTGTCATCCTCGCAGTCAACTCAAATCCAGACGGAATATTGTATAACAGTTGCAAATAATCTTCGCTGTCTTTTGTTTTCAAGTAAATCTCTTTCAATCTCTCGACTTCTGCGATAACTGCATCAGACACATAACCGTTGCACATACACTTAATATCCATTTTGCTAATACAGTGCATTGTTGACTGACTCGATACAAAGTCAATAAAGTGGTATCTTTGCAATTCCACCCACGCCTTATTGCTGAATGTCAAATCAAACTGAACAATCACTCCGTTAAGGAAATTGTCATGCCCTGTGCCTATGTCACATCTTCCAAGATTATCAATTCTATCGGTAAATTCGTCATTCACAGCATTTATATCTACTGCAAACGGATATTTGCTTGCTTTAAAACTATCTTCAATTCCAAAAACCTTGATATTTTCTATTCTTGCCATTTTACACCTCCAGTTATATTCGGTTTCTTGTGTTGGAAAGTATTATCTGGTCACTTATTACTATTCTGTCCATACTCTACTGTCATACAACCAACACAAGCATTTTAATTATTTCAGCAAGGAATACCGAAACGCTTGCTTATCCGGTAGCGAACCGGAACATTGATGTGGTGAGGAATCGAACCTCACATGATGCCTTTGTCCATATCCTTTCGGCTCACTTTGGCATTGTACTTGTGGTTTCCTGCGTCTACCCTTTGCGCCACACATCAGCAAAGGCACCCATTCAAATGACTAATGATTATATCGCAAAACAGGAAAATTCTAGGTACCTTTGCATTGCATCATCCCCTCTATCGGGGAAATCGGCAACCGTGGATTTGAACTACGATTCTTTGTGTATAGTGGGATTCTACACAACGCATTATCCATTATGCTATTGCCGTAAGTACGGATTGGCATACATGCATCTGTGTTTTAATCCGCACTGTTGCGATTCTTTTGCGTCCGGCTACTTTGGACACTGGGAACTATCGCAACGAAACCATAAACCCCACCGGACCTTGTGACGGTCCTTTAATCAGCTTTCCGCTAGTGGACGAAAGAAGGTTCATGTCAAAGCAAAACATGAACAAACCATATACACCGAATTGCCGGTGTTGTATTCCGATTCGCTCTCGGCTAGAACGGATATACATTGCCCCTCTTTGTGATTCACACTCCTTATCACGTTTAAGAGTTCAAGGGATATGGTAAAACTCTTAATGAGTTATAAAATATATCGCCACAATGGACGCACAAAAATTGATTATTGATATTATTCTCTCACGTGGTTTTTCGCCTAACACTATGTTCAAAAACGAAACTACCACCATGAATCCAAAATAAACCACAGCAATGTATCGAATCAAAAAACTAATCATCACGGCTCCTCCACTCTTCTCATCTGTGGTCGTATTCGACATAATCAGATGCATAGTCACTGTTCATATTCTCGCACACAAAACCATTCTCACGGCTATATGCAGCATATTTACAATTTCCACAACACAGTTTTTCGTTATCGTCCATCCTTGAAGTCCTCCATTTCTTTTACACTCATTCCAACAATTCCTGCCGAACCATCCGAATCCGTATTCTTGAAATACTCTCCGTTCTGTGGAAACATGAAACGGAACATTGCGTAATTTGCTACGTCGCAAAGATATTCCGTGTTCCCAGTCTCTTCAAACTTCGCAAGACACTTTTTAAGACTTCCAATCGCATCCACATTTCCGGTTGCGAAATTTCTACTTGCCTTGCCGTATTTGTAATAGCTCTGACATATCAACGCTTTCCGCTTATCGTCAAACGCTTTTGAGTATTCTGTTTTCAACAATTCATTTTCCATTCTCAAAAACCCCTTTTTTATTTTTTCGGGAGTATGGGGGACTTAGTAGGCGGTTTTTTAATCCCCCAATAGAGGGGGAGGGGGTGCGTTGCTAGTCCTCTCTTTTGCTCGGTTCGTATAACTACAATTATACGAACTTTTACGCTTTTCCGTTGTTTATCCGTCTTTTTATTCGATTTCAATGACTTCTTGTTCCGGATTTGTCAACTTTGGAAGCTCGCTATCTGCTAATGCTTGGCTGTTTTGATTGCCGACCTGCACCGGTGCCGTCTCCGCCATCCCATACGCCGCCTTTGCAACAAATATCAAATTGGCGTTCGTGCCGCTCTGGTTGTGCAAGCGATTAAGCGTGAAAGATTTACAAACATCGAACCATTTTTTGACTGTGATGCCATGCGCGCTATTAACTCTATACAACCCATTGGCCCAATCAGTAAAGGTGGTTCTGTGTATACCAGTTAAAAAACTAAATACCTCCAGTGTTGGTAGTACTTTATATTTAGCACATATACGAACATAAATACTAAATAAATTATCAAGTAATTCTATATCGTCGTTACTAGGCTTTTGAATATTATCAGCAATGTAGAAAATCATAGATACAAAGTTATCTCCAACACTTTCAGTATCTCCATCTAGTTCGGTATCTATGTACTCATCTACCAACCTGAATATATCGTTCTGGTATACCTCAATACCTATCTCGCTCTTAACAAAATTATCTTTCACAATATCATCTCCAAATATTCAAAAAATAAAAAAACGCCAACACAAGAAAAATAAAAAGTTATCCTCTTGCGTCAGCGTTTATGCTTCCGACTGTGTGCTACTGTTTCCAGTGCAGTATTTTAATATCTGCCCTTACTATACACGATATATAACACAATGTCAATAACTAAATTTATAATACTTATTTGTCGAGTTCGAGCCGTTTTTTATAAATCCAGGTGTGGCGTCGGGGAATCTGCCCGACTATATATATATACTTATCTTCTCTGACCTAATCTATTCTATTCTATGTTACACTTTGGAAACAGATTGGTTACAAGTTGCTGACATAACTGTATACAACATGTTTACAAGTTGATAACAAAAACGCACAAAAAAGACGGCTAAAAAGCCGCCCTTTCTCTTTCTGGAATCTGTTTATAAATCTACCCATTGACCATAGAAACCGCCGCCAATCTCTGCGACTGGGTCATCATCATCCCCCGGCTCAACGCCGTACCATGGGAGCGTTGCGACAATTTCCTCTCCCTCTCTGTCGAAGATGTCAATTGACTGTTGTGTATAACAGATACCAAGTTCAGCCAATTTTTTAGCTTCGTCAAGTGAATAGGCATCCTCATTGCCTGCACCAGTATTATAATTAACCATGTACTTCATTGGTGCAAGGTCAAAGTCGGAACCCTCAATAAATTCGCCGTTTTCGTCTGCCTCGAAATATTCAAGAGCGTACTCTTCAATATCCGTTAGATATTCGTTATACCTAACGGATTTACAGCAGAACTTGGAAAGTTCTTCTTTTGCTTCCTCCGCTTCTTCAATTTTCCATCTTTTCAATTCTTCCGGGCTGGTATCGTTGCCCCAAATTGTGTCACCTTTCTGAAATTTCTTAAGTTCCTCATTTGTTGCTCTGCACTCCCCATGCAATAATCTAATTGTATTCATATTTTCCACCTTTTCACGGTCTCCCGTGCCTTTCTTTATTTGATAAGTCAATTATAACCTACTTTTAGAATAATGTCAATGACTTTTTTCTAAAAATATTTTATTTTTTCTTCATCCGTCGGAATTACTTCCAGAATGTCGCCCGGTTGACAGCGGCACATAACACATATTTTATTTATGGTATCTAAATTTACCATTTTACCAGTTCGCAAATTTGCGTTTGTTTGTCCTGAAAGCAGTTTTTCCTTTTGTATGCGTGTTTGATTGTATCCGTGTTTTTTTAGCAACTCCAGAACATCGGTTTTATATCTTATCAAAGTTCATCACCTCCTAGCGTTTTAATTGTATCATATATATAGGAAGAAAGCAAGAAAAAATATTCACAAAAAAGATTATAAAAACGCTTGACATTATTCTAAAAGTAGGTTATATTATATACAGAAACAAAAAAGGCGGTCGCCCCTACCAAGAACGAACCGCCACCAATCAAAAAAGAAAGGTACCTATATTATAACATATAGGAAAGGTGAAAAACAATGAAAAAAATTAAAACTTTAGAAATTAGCGGGAAAAGATGGTTTCAGAAATCCTACGGGAACACGTACCACACAACAACGGTTGTTGTTAATGGCGAAAAGCTGAAAAGCGATATAACATATGGCTACGGAAACCACTACCTAATGACAGCCGCCGAGCTTCTCCGTGAAAATTGCTTTGATGTTCCGGAGAGCAACGACAAGGCATACCATTATATGCAGTCATTCGCTCATTCAGTGGAAGACGTAAAAAGGAAAAAAGATTTGCAGGAGGTGGAAAAATGAAAATCAATAAATTATCGTGGGCGGTTGCCTACAAGATTGACAAAAGAACACAGGACGACGGAACAACGAAAGTTGTTACCGTCGCAAAGTTCAACACGGCGGAAGCCGGAACAAACTTTATAAAAAAATGTCTACCAAAAGATACAAAAGAACGTTTTTTTGTGGTAGACGCTGACGCCTTGGAGGCTTGCGAGGATGCGGACAAAATAAAGCGCCTTGAACACTCCGAGGCAGCTAGATTTTTCGCATATGTCGAAAAAGAAGGGGGGTATTGATATGTTTGTATCAGTTAAAAGCCTTACGGCTCTAATCGACCAAGATATACAATATTATATTGATGGGGTAGCAAGCAAAGAACAGCACAGCCCGGAAGAGTTTGAAAAGTGGCATAAGTATATAAAAAACCGGCTCGTAGAACAACTTTCCAAACTGAAAAAAATAAGTTGCAATAAAAAAATGGTTGCAACTTATGAGAATAAAATAAATGAGTTATTGAAATAGCCGAAACGCTCCACCTCGGAGCGTCCACCGCGGGACGGTCTCCCGGTGCTGATGATGGCAGACCAGAAAGGCGAAAGAAATGATATTATATATTGATGATGGCTTTTTGTTGGGTTGGTATTACTCAACAGACGGCGCATATATCGGCGATGGAACGCTAGAAACAGCGGAACGAATCGAACGAGAACGCCAAGAATAGCAACCGCAAAAGATTCACGCCAGTTTTTTTCCGGCGGTTTCTTTTCTTGCATTTTGAAAAAATAAAAAAGATTGGAGGCGGTGACATGATGAAATCACTGCGAAAATGGCTCAAGAAATCCGGTTATAATCCGGGAAAAATTAAACTTTTCGGAGGTGGCGAAGCGTTGGAGGTATCAACGCCATACCAAGGACAAACACCAACGGCGGAACAATTCGCGATATTGTCAGAAATCCGGCGGCACGTGTCAAGGCACTATGCCGGGATAAAGGTTGAGCCGCGCGGATTTTATTCATCAATTTACATTTATTATCACAATTAGCCGGATGCGTTCCGGCTTTTTGTCGTGCGCTCTGCCTGCTTTTGGTGGGCGCGCCCTGCTGCCGTTTTGTTTTTCGCAAATCTCCGGCGGTGTGTTTGCGATACCAAAAACAAAAGATTGTTTTTCCCCTGCCGGATGCATTCCGGTTTGGTTTGGATGTAAAAAACACATAGCACCTTGACAACGCTTTATATTAGCCGTATACTGATTTTATATATCTATAGTAATAGTTATAGGCTCATGAGATAAAAAGGCAAAATATAAGCCTTGGAACGTCTCACAAGGGAAAGCCTTTATTTAGTGTATCTAAAATCAGCAAAGCAAAAAACAGTGCAAAAACTGTTAATATAAATCAATTTGAAAAAATTCACCATGCAACTATAAAAATTAGCAACCCCGGGGGGTATTAAAAAATTTGCATTATCGGGCGAAAATTCCGAAATCGCAAAAAATCTCTCTCCAACCTTGAAAATTTGAAAGGTAGGGGGGTATCAAAATATTTTGCTTACCGGGTGTAAAAAGAAAGGAGTGTTCAGCATGAACAAAAAAACAAAAGCATTAGACAAGGAAACCTACAAAGAAATCATAACCGCAATCCGCAAAGGCTTCAATTACGGTGAACACGTATTTAAGCCAAACAAACGGCTTGCTACATTACTGGTAGTGCAAGCCAACATCGGAGTTAGAATCTCTGATATACTGCACCTTACGCTTTCAGACGTGGTATACGAGAGCGGTCGCTATCATCTGGATATTGTAGAGCAGAAAACCGGCAAGGGAAGAAACTTCACGGTTCCAACTGAATTATTCCAGTTCTTAAAGCAGTACACCGAGGATAACGGCATTGCACCAACCGCAAGAATCTTTCCAATCAGCGAAAGAGCCGTACAGAAACAATTGAAAATCGTAGCGGATTTCTTTGGAATTGACGGAATATCAACGCACAGTTTCCGGAAATTCTATGCTACGGAAATGTATCTAAATAACGATTATGATATAGAGTTGGTGCGTCATTTACTCCAGCACTCATCCAGTTCCACAACGCAAAGATATATCGCTATCAGTGAAAAACGTGTTGAGAACGCATTGAAAAACCATTTGTGTATCATCTGATTGTATGGTACACTGTAAAGGTCTAAAGCCAATATAATACGGCAACCACTTCTTCTCCCCGGTTGCCAATTAGACAAAAAAGTAGGAGCCTTTTCCATAATTTAGGCTCCTATTTCTTATTATTATATTGCAAGTTGGACTAATCTTGAACTAATATTGGACTAAAACAACTAAACTTTCTTAAAGATTAGACCATTCTTTAAGCGTTCTCAATGAATCCTTGAATTGCTTACAGAAATCACGTGAAACAGAACTATTTCTGTCCGTAATTTTTTCTAAATACTCTTCAACCTTTTCTGGGTCAAATTTTTCCTCATATGTTTTCAATTTATCAATTGCTAATTCCTTGAGGTCATTTCGCTCCTGCTTATGAGCTTCAATGTTCTCCTCTTTTGAAATTTCGCACGTAAAGAAAAATGAGGACGCTTTATCAATATCTCCATACAACTTACGCATTGTGGCTACAATGCTATCCTTGGAGTGTATAATGAAAAGGATGCCGTCGTAGCACTGTTCCCTTTCATCTTTCACGTGAAAGTATTTTTCATACATACGCTTCACGTATTCATCTGATAAGCGTTCTCCGCGCTTTTCTAATATTCTGGCATCCTGCAAACCAAGTTTTTCAGATTCTAATAACATTTTCATCATTTCTTCTTTGCTCATAACATACATCCCTTTCTATTTCTTCTTATTCTTTTTCCTCGCAACTAATTCCTGCAAAGAAATCGTCATTTACTTATAAAAATCTATTACATACTTCTTCAAAAAAATCTAACTTTGCCAGTCTAATTGCTTCAGCTAAAGTAAAGTCTCCACCTATATTTTCTTTGATTTCTTTTGCATAAGGAACAAAACTTTCACATCTTATTCCTTCATTTTTTGAAACAACATAATCTTTATAAATCAGTGATAATTCTTCGTTTGTCTTATCGCTATATGGAATTTTCATTTTATATCACCTCTTCTAATCTTTACTTCGATTTTGATTCTATTCTTTTTGCAATTTTTTTCAACTCTTTTATTGTAGTAGCGTCAAATTCCGTTCCATCATCAAGTGTTACAAAATAATGTTGATGTCGATTTTTGTCGTAATCAAAATCGACATCAACATCTACTCTCACGACTCTATCTCGGATTCTTTTAGGCAAATAGTCTTTTATTTCCATTTAATCACCCACTTTCAAATCAATCTTTCCTGCCGAAAGGCATTTACAAGCATAAGAAAATCCAGAAATAAACGCATTTTCTTCCACCTCTGCACAACTGTCACAAAATGTCTCATAAATTTTGGAACTTAAATTAACACTAAGTATTTTGTCAATCTCTTCGTTAAGTTCATCTCCCTTTTTAAAATATAAATCTCTATCAAGGTTGTTTTCTCTCCACTGCCCATAAATCATTTTTGCAAATGCTTCCATATTGAATACCTCTTTTCTTCTTAAAATGTTTGATTTTCTGTAAGAGGTATGCTATAAATATAAATAGACATATCTCTTGTTTGGTGTGTCATTGTAGCGGTTTAGGTCTGTCAAAACTTTCAAACCGCTACTTTTTTTGTAAAAGCAAATGTATCCCTTGTCGCATTGCTTCACCTTTGGTTATCTTGTGTTCCTCGCAGTATTTTTTTAACTTTCGTTCAGTTTCACTATCAAGGCATACACTAAACCGTTTAGTTTTTGGGTCATTCACCTTGGGTCTTCCTACTGTGCTTATTTTTTTCACCCCTTTCTAATTTTAATCACACCTTTATTATATTTATATCACACCAAAAAGTCAACCCCTAAATGCAAAAAAAATAGAGACAATATAAAATTATACTGTCTCTATCCAATAAATCTAGTTATCAAGCATTTCATTTACTCTCTGCATATTATCTCCAGTATCATACACAATCACGCATGACCTGCCAAAATAAAAAACTGCTAAGAATATAACGCAAATCAAAATAACTATCAAAAGTCTTTTCCACATATGAATTACAACCTTTCTCTATACTAACTAAATAAAATACCGCTCTTCATTATATACCAAAACACAGAAAAACAAAGGATAATAAGAAAAGCAATTAAGTTATCTTTCGTAAGATTCTTATAATATTGAACATCATATCCCTCGTTTGCTCTAAATGAGCTATAGCATTTGAAACCAAGCGTCCAGGCAAGCGGAATAAGTGCCAATAGATAATATTCTTCGACCAATATTCCAACTAAACTAATAACATTGGTTACTGCTGCTAACATATTTGCAATGAACGAATTCTTCAATTCCTTTGATTTGCAGATTATATAACCACAATGCGGACAACTATCTGCCGTATCACTTACCTGGCATTTACACTCCGGACATTTTATCAATGACATTTCCGAATCCCCCTATTCTATTTTATCAAAAACCTAAAAACAAAAATATTTAGCAAACCAATCACAATAACAACCCAATCATCAATAATGTATTTGTTCTTCCCCTGCCTTACTAAATCAATTATCGCCAATAACATAGCAAGAACGGCAAGTATCGTAGAATATCCAGGTGTTGGAAATAATATTGATATTCCGCACATTACTGCACTGACTATTCCAAGTGGAGAATGTTTCTTTTTTACATACATGGGATTTCCACAATTTGGACATTTGTTTGCATTATCACTTATTTCTTTCCCACACTCCGGGCATTTAATCAAAGCCATGAGCAATCCCTCCTCTTTTATTTTTGATTGTATATTATCATATTTGACTATATTTGTCTATAATGCAGTTCTTAATGTTTGGAATACATTGTTTGTTATGCTAATTATTTCATCTGCGTATGTTGCCAAAAAGTCGCAAAACATTTCTTCCTGCTCCAAAGTCATATCAATTCCGTATGAAAACATTGCGCTATGGCATATCTCATGTAGCAAAACTTTGCGTAAAAAACCGCCACGCAAAATATTTGATATATAAATTGTTTGATTATTTCTATCGCACATTCCGCAAGTATAACTTCCGTCACTTCTTTGTAGCATATTGCTATACGGTGATACTGTTACTATATTCCAAACAAAACCATTCATAGTATACAATTTAACCACTCCAATCAAAAAGGGGCAATTACGCCCCCTTAATTTGTTTTTGTTAAAACTTCTGCAACAATGTTTGCATTTTGGTTTTAAGTAAATTTTTTTCTTCCTGCGAACTATCCGCAATCATTTCCGTAATGTCTTTTGATAATTCACCCATGTACTTTTCTAACTCTTTCATTTTGTACTGCTTATCCGCTGGTGTGTCTGCTTTGTGCATTTCTTTTGATTCCATGTACGACATACGGCTCATTCCGCTTCTGCCCTCTCTGGAATCTCTCATCTTCATGTTTTTATCCATCCCGGTATCAGTGTAATACATGAGACCGTCTCTGTTTTTATCCATATCTCTGTACCATTCCGGGTCATGTTCCCGGTACATTTCCGGTGTCATATGGTAGTATGGTTCGTCATATCCTCTACGGTACGTTCCACGTCCTTTCGGAGCAAATCTTCCGTCAGCGTATCGGTATTTGTCATAAAATCTTCTTCCGTCTCCGTAACGCTCAAACATTTCAAGCGTTTCCTCCAAGTTTGATTCATCCATTGCCTTTGTCAAGGTTCTGTAGTACATTGCTTCCGACAAATCTTTCATCATGTCTACTACTTTTCCCATTTCGCAAGTATCAACATTTTCGATTCCAGATTCCATTTCGCTTTTGGCACATTCGGAAAGTTTTTCAATCATACAATGCATTCTTTTAATATCCATCTCAATCACCTCCACCGGTTGTAACAAGAGTTCCATCACCGTTTATTGCATTTAATCTGTTGTTTGGAGCGCAAGCAATTCTTCCAAGCAATTTGAAAACCCCGCTATTTGACGTGGTTTCAACTCTTGTACTGTATTTTGTTCTTGTTCTTATACTACAAGCCGTTGCCTGCGTACAATCACATTTTGTCAGTGGGTAAAGTACCGTACCAGTTCCAATCTGGATATATACAGGAGCAGAAATTGTTGTTTCTGCCGGAATGCTCTGTGCCACAACAATGCAATATTTTGAATCATCGTTATAACTTCCTTCCGGGATTTGGATAACAAGACCAGTACCGGCAGTAAAATTTACTGCCTGACTTATAATCAATTTCTTGCAAAGTCTGCATACGTTTTTACAATTACTCATAATCTACCTCCTAAAAATCAATATGGGATAAGCCATAGACCTATCCCATAGAGTAATAATCAGCCTAGTTCGGCGAGTTTTTCTGATATTCTGTTTTGATTCTTCTGCATATTAGCAACAACCGCAACCGTTGTTAAGACCTACTCCATAAGCGGACTGGTAAGGTGAGCAAGTGATGTAAGCTGGTACGGCAGTAGGTCGCAACTGGCTTACAAGATACTGGTTCTGCTCTGACTGTGAAGCCGCCAATTTAAGGTTCTGATTTTCAGTCTGCAAAGTAGACAATTTGTCGTTTACAAGGAAGTCAAGGATGCTTCTTGTGTTTGCGTTCTGATTGTCGATAATATCTCTTGTATTGTTGCACATAGAGTTCTGGAGTGCGTTTGTCTGCGTTGAAATGTTGTAATTCACGCCCTGAATAGCTTCTCTTGTTGCACAGCAGCAGTCGGAAATCTGATGAGATACGTCATTGAATCCCTGCTGGTTCTGAAAACCAAGCGTACAGATTGAGTTATCAAGAGTTCTGAAATTGCTGTTGATTGTGTTGTTCAGCGCATAGTTACTGTCTGCCAGTCCGTATGTCTGCTGGTCGAGTTTGCTAATAAGCGTTTGCTGGTCCACTGCGGCTCTAACATCTGCCTGTGTAGCACAAGGAACGGATGCTCTGTCACCACCGTTGCCGTAACCGCCGCCAAATCCATTACCCCATCCGCCAAAAATAGCAAACAAGATAATCAAGACCCACCAGCCGTTTCCATCGCGCCAGCCGTCTTTGTTGTTTCCTGTCACTGCCGCAATATCGGCAAGACTAGGTGAATTTCCGTTAAACATTTTGTTTACCTCCATTGTTTTATTTACAAATGGGAAACTAGTTTTAAGCGCACAACCCAAAATGTACTAACGTAAATTGCATCTTTGCATAATTGATTTTCTTATTTCATCCGGTGTGGTTCCTTTTTCTTTGCAGACGTTTTCTGCAAATTCCTGTAATCCTTTTGAATCTCCATTTCTATACATCTCAATAGCATTTTTTGCCATAGGGTTACTCATAACTTCATTGCTTTTTGTAATTTCTTCTAAAAATTTCTGTGGATTTCTCATTGCTTTCATAAAACTAATTGGATTAAGCATCTGTATCACTCTCCTTTTTAGTCGTAGTCGAAGATTTAGTGCTTCTAGTCGAAGACTTAGTCGAAGTTTTAGTTAAAGACGATTCCAAGTTAGAGATTTTGTTTTCCAACTCATCGAATCTTTTCATAATTACTTCTGTAACCTCTTCTGATATGCCTATTTTGCTTTTTGTGTTGTCCTGTGTCGGATTTTAGGTTCTGTATCTAAAACTGGCTTAAAAGTCAAAATATGAGTTCTTCCATTTGCAAGCCATTGTTTTCCGAATATTTCCGTTCCGTCTGCTTTTGGAAAATAATATATATTCCCATCCATCGGAATGTCTGTTGCTTTTACAACGTCAATGCTATCAACAACTTTTCCAATAAAACTTGTCTGTTGTGATGTTGCCTGCATTTGAGAGTTCTGCATAGGCGGTTGTAAGTTCTGCTGACAGTTTTGCAAAAAGTTCATTCTTTCTGCGTATGGATTTTGAACATATCCATTATTCATCGGATAAAAGTTCTGATAATTTTGCATCCGGATTCTCCTTTCTTATTTTACCAATAACATTTTCAAACACGCTAACGGCTGTAGCCTGCGTTCCAATAGGTATTTTCTGCATTTCTTTTTCGCTAAAAATCATTTCAAGAATCTCGTCTTTGAACATATCAATCACTCCTTACAATTAAAACTTACACCAAAAAAAGACGGATAAACCGTCAGAAATCATTCAAAATTTATTCATATGTATTATTGGAAACAATGCTCTTTTCTTACAATCACGTACTTTGTTAAGTGTAAAACAATGTATTAAATTATTTACACCATTTATACACCATTTTCCTAAAAAATATAGTTATTTATAGATATTTATGCGAAAGTTAAAAATCCTATATGTACCGAAAACAACGCATTTTCGCCATTTTGAACATTTCAAATTTCAAAGGCGGCGAGATGGTTCGTCAGATGATTAAGAAACAGGAAGAGAGCATGAAATAATCGCAGCCTAAATGCGAAATAAAATGAGACAGCCGCTTCGCCGATGAAAATCGCCTAGCGGCTGTCTCTTTGTTCTAAATCCATTTGTATCTGTTCTAAATAATGGACAAATGTTCCTGAATAGGTGGAAATTTCATATGCAGGATCTAATTCCTCATATTTGAAATGCTTTGCTCCACCCTCTTCCATCCGTCTCCAAAATTCATCTAACTTTGCATACGGCAGATACATAAAGGTATCTTTTGCTTTGAAATAAATCAATAAAAAAGCAATGCCGTCCTGCTCCTCAAACTCTTTCATAAAGCGAATCTGATGTTCATGCACATTCGCAAGTGGAAACCGATCGGTCGCACATTCCTTCGCATCAAAACATATCGGAATCCCCTGAACAACCCCGATGTAATCCACCGTACTTTTCTGTTCAAAGTAAGCAAGCGTAATATGTCTTGTTGTCTGGTCTATCGTAATCGGTTTAATCGGCGTTGGCACCTTCTGTACAAGTGCCAGTTTCTGCGAGCGGTATTTGTCATTCGTCATATTTACAAGTTCTTCCAAAAAAGAACCGCGAAGTCCTCTCGAATTCCAGGTTGCCATTAATTTTTCTCCCGGTACACAGTTTTATGTGCAATTTCGTCTGACTTTTCTTTTCCCTCAAGCAGCTCCAATAATTTCAAGCCAAAATCCATCGTTGTTCCAAGACCGCGGCTTGTCACAATATTACCGTCAACAACGACCGGCTCACGAACTACCGTTGCACCAATCAAATTCTT
>OIEL01000114.1_pt1 | contig 66256 bp, 85 predicted proteins | sample 1581731 | NCBI WGS metagenome assembly OIEL01 (sample SAMN01760977, study PRJEB22395) | human gut metagenome | reverse complement strand
CAGGCCGCGCTCCGTCTCCATCTGACAGACGATATGCTCGAGCATCTCTTTCTCGTTTTCATCGAGGGCCAGCTGCTCCAGGATCAGCGCATCGCCCTCTGCCAGCTTGCTCGCCGCAAACCGCACCGGAATATCCGCCCTTGCGGCGTGATCCTCGATCAGATGCATGATCGCATGCAACGCACGGTGGACGGCACCGCCGTGGTCATTCGCCTCACAGAAGTCCTTTCTGCCCGGTTTTTCCTGGTATTTGGCCACATGGACAGCATGGGCAACCAGTTCATCGATTCCCTCGTTTTTTGCAGCGGAAATCGGGATAACCGGGATGCCAAGTCTCTCTTCCATCTGGTTCACGAGCACAGAACCGCCGTTTTCGCGTACCTCATCCATCATGTTGAGGGCCAGTACCATCGGAACGTCGAGTTCCATCAGCTGCATCGTCAGATACAGGTTTCGTTCGATATTTGTCGCATCTACAATATTGATGATGCCGCGCGGATGCTCGTTCAGAACGAAATTCCGGGTGACGATCTCTTCGCTTGAATACGGCGACATCGAATAAATGCCGGGAAGATCGGTGACCAGCGTGTTTTTCTGGCCGCGGATTTCACCGTCCTTCCGGTCTACGGTCACGCCGGGGAAGTTTCCGACGTGCTGGTTGGATCCCGTTAATTGGTTGAACAGGGTGGTCTTGCCGCAGTTCTGGTTTCCGGCCAGCGCAAAGGACAACAGCTCTCCTTCCGGCAGCGGATGCTCCTCTGCCTTATTGTGGTACTTTCCGCCCTCTCCAAAGCCGGGATGCGGAATTGCTTTCGCATCCGGCTGCTCTTTTTCTTTTACAGCGTCCCGCATCTCATCAATGGCAATCCGTCCGGCATCGGCGAGGCGGAGGGTCAGTTCATAGCTGTGAATCCGCACTTCCACAGGGTCTCCCATCGGTGCATACTTTACCATCGTCACTTCCGCCCCCGGAATGATTCCCATATCTAGGAAGTGCTGCCGCAGCGCGCCCTCTCCTCCTACCGTGCGGACGGTCGCTGTTTTGCCGATCGGCAGTTCTTTCAGTGTCATATATTTCACTCCTTATTTAATAGACTCCAAAGACTCCAAAAATCTTTTGTATTCCTCATTGTAAGATGTTATTTCAACAACACCATCGTCAACTAAAACGCTTAACATACAATGGTGACAGTAATCTAATCCATTATATCTGTATGAATGATAATATTCATCAACTAAACACCCACATTTATTACACTTCATGCCATCACTCCTTGTATTTTATCTCTTTCTCTTCTTGTAGTTCCAACCATAATCAGTAAACATCACTCGTTCACACTTATTACAATAGTAGTTTCTCCAAGATGTATCTAATTTCAATGGTGAATATTTCCAGTTGTGATTCATGGGGCTTAATAAACTGCCACACTTGTTACAATGATATTTAAAATTCTTCGGCTTTGGTCTAGTCATCTTCTTCACCGTCTTCGAACAGATAAAAACGACCTAAAGTTTCTACCTCTAGTGGCTCTACAAACCCATAAAACACGTCATCTTTTATTGATTGTGCAACCTCTAGGTGAATGTCACCTTCTCTTTGAGCATAAATAATTGATTCTTTTAACTTATTCTTTTCTCGTATTTCTTTTAATGACATATATGTATCTCCAATCTATTTATAAAACAATTCTCTTATTCGCTTTCACTTTTCAGTTTCCTTATGTATTCACTATACATTTCACAAGAGTTCTCTGAAAGAAACTTCATATTTGCTAAAACATTGTCCTTGTTTGTTGCAAACATATACTTCGACTCTTTGGTATCAATCGTTTTAATCACACTTCCATTTTTAAAATGAATTTCTGTCACACCATCACTCCTTTAATAACAATAAAATGATTCATTTATCGCCAAGATAGTCGTATTTCATGTTCTGTTTTCGCTCCTAAATCTTTGAGCTTCTTGATTGATTGTTCAACTAGAACAATATTCTTGAACACTTGCTTCTTTTTTAATGTTAAGTAGTAACTATTACAACGTCTACATCTTTCATGTTCATAAGTCTTAAAGATATAAGTTCCATCTTCTTGAATATCATAGTCATAACCTAGTCCTAAATATTGCTTACTACTACAAGTACAAAATATTACTGCCATATATTACCTTCTTCCTCCTTAATGTCCATAAACTTCTGATTTTAATTACTTTAAACAATCTTCATCAATAGCAACATACTTACACTGTTTTTCGTCTTTGTTTAAAACATCATACTTTTTAGACAAACCACATTTAAGGCATTTGTAAAAAAATCCTTTCTTTGCAACCATACAAAAACCCATTTTAGTGCCACAAGCAACACATTTCATTTTATCTCTCCTAAATGTATTTAAAAATTTAATTTTATTCTTTAAATTGTTTATCAATTTCTTCTAATAATTCATTTGTTACTTTTAAAATATGCTTTGCTCTTTCTCTTATTGGCACTATTTCACCATTGTAATATATTTCATCTGATACCATAGACCATATAATATGTTCCATACAAAATCTAATAAAAGATAATTCACCACACGTAAATTGTTTAGAATGTCTGTGTCTTTCCATGTGAATACCTCCATACAAACGTCCAATTTTATTTTAGATGGACTTCTCCCTAGCTAATAGGGCTTTAACCTCTTGCAATTCCTTCTCTAGAGCATCAATACGCTTGGGTAGATTCAACATCTCTTCCTCATGTTTACGTTGTTGCTCTTCTTTATGTTTCTCTAGAATCCTAGTGTTTATCTCTTTGTGGTATCTGATGAGCTCTCTAACCTCCAGAACCTTCTTATGGTTATTTAAGTTCAAATCAGATAGCTCCTTTTCAAACTCATCTGTAAATCTGAAATCAGAAGAGTACGCTCGTGAGTACAATCCATTCTTCTCCCAAATTTCCATCTCTTCTATCTGCTCCTTTAAGACTCCCTTGTTTAAAGCTACTGTAAACAATGCACTCCACTTCTTTAACATTGTCAACCTCCTAAGCCAGTAACTCTCTTATCTCTTTGATGGCTCGTAGAGCACCCTCTGCATAGCATATGGACTCAGTGCATTGCTTATTCAATGCTTCATTCAATCTGTTCTCCCAATACTCCTCCATTAATTGTAGTTGAGTTAGTGTGTTTATGTGTTGTTCCATAGTTCCCATCACTGTCACCTCCTTTTATCTACAACACCCAAAATCTTGGTGATTGCCTCCATTCTATTAAGATTGTAGCGTTGAACTAGTTCATTGACCGTGCTTGTCACATTATAAATCTTAACCTCATCTTCATTGTGACCCATAAATAAATCCAAGGCATCGCCCAACTCAATGTGTTTTTCAATGAACTTTACTACCTCACTTCTATTGTTTGTGAATAGTGTGATAGGTGTACGTGTCCCTAGTCTGAACACGTTTGTTGCATAAACTCTATAAATGTTGTTGGCTCCGCCCTCTGCCATACGTTTATGTTCGGCTATCTCTGCCCTCCGAACTATACTCATTCTACTTGTTCTCATGCTACTACCTCCTAAATTAAATTAATCAATTCCCAATCGCCATTGTAAAACTTATCTAATATATAGTTTTTACCAAAATAATAGTTGCTCATTTTATCAATCGCCCACAGTTCTTTATCAACCAATATGGCACGATAAATTTCATCTTTACCTTTAACTTTAAAATAGAATTTATTTAATAATCGCATCCACCTAACCTCCTAAATGTTTATAAAAGTCTAATTTTATTTACTAAGCCATATAGTAACCACGTTTTATATTACGCTCAAACTCATCACGAGTGCCTATATATGTTTTCTTCTCTTTTGCACCATAGCAACTAACCATCATCACAGCTTCAACCCATTCGCACGTCATCCATTCTTGATGTGGTATAGCTTTTACGCTATAAACTTCAATAATATAATGTTCAAGTACATTCATCCAATTTTCCTCCTAAATGTCCATCAAATTTGTATTTTAAATTACTTCTCAAACACGTAAAAACTATTTTGTGTTTCCACTAAAATATGACTAAAACCTTCGTCTATTGAGATAACTTCGCTTGTCCTCGTTGTTGAATCTTTTGTAGTAAATACTAACCCATGACCAACTTGACAGACTTTCAACTCACATAGTTTACCTAAATCATCAAGTATATTTCCATAACGATTACTTACTTTAGGTTCTTTTGGATTGAAATCAACAAATTTCATAAACATTTCCCCTTTCAAACATCAATTTTATTTACAAGTCCATAAGCCAACAACTTCATCTAACGTAAACATTTCATTATCTCTATCTAATACGCTAAGACTTCCGTTATTATCTGTAATAAATATTGTGTCATCATCTAACAAAAAAGTACATTTGCTTACTTCGCTATAAATTTTTTCGCCACGTAAAAGCAGTTCTAAAGCATCATTAAAATTAAGTTTTTGTTTCATTTCCAATTCCTCCTTGAGTGTATTTAAAACTATATTTTTAATGACTTAAACCATAAAACAATGTTGCTAAACTCATTAAATCTTGAAACTCAGCGCTATCTATTGTGACTGACTTCCCATCAATCACAAAACTAACATTTTCATCTGTAAATCTTATTTCTAAGTCATTATTAAGCCCATTAGAATATTCTAATTTCATTCTTTCTAACATCAACATCACCTCTTAAAATTAGTTTTTTTAACACCATTAAACAATTTCTTTCCGATCTATTACCTTTCTTCACTCCCTTTTCTTGTTGTTTACATTTACAATTATATACACGTCATTTATAAAAGTCAACTATTTTATTAAATAAAAATAAAAAGAGTTGATAATTCAACTCTTATAAGGCTAAACTCACTTTTAATGCTTCATTGATTTGACTCATAATACCCTCTGAAACACGTCCTACGGTGCTTAGAATTGATTCTTTATCAACAGTGAATAATTGCTCCGTCATAAGCGTACAATCTCTCTTAAGCCCATTCTCGCAGTCTGATGGAACACTCACATGAGTTGGTAATTTCTTTTTAGACTTCGTAGTTAATGGGCTGCATAATACTACTGGGCTAAAAGCATTTGCCCTCTCGTTTGAAATTATAATAGCAGGTCTGCGACCACTTTGCACACTTCCCTCACCTTTTAATTCTACCCATACGACTTGACCTCTAGTTACTTTCATTTGTTTCATATTAAATCCCTCTTTCTATGTATTATTTATTTTATCTTTATCAACCTTCACACTTTATTATATGTAGTTAAAGTTTACTTTATTCAACTTTTTGGATAAAAATTAAATAAAATTTAAAAATATTGATTAATATAAAACAATAATTGGAAATAACAAAAAAAGACTGAAATTAATCAGTCTAATTAGTCAATAAAATCCATTTCCTCTGCTGCTTTGGCATAAATTTGAGTTGTCGCAATATTACTATGCCCCAGCATTTTAGCAATACGGTTAATATCTACACCATTGCGTAAATAGCGAGTGGCGCAACTTTTTCGCAACGAGTGCGCACTCACCTCAGTATCTAATCCTGCACGGTCTAAGTAACCCTTTAAATTCTTGTTGAAACTTTGAGGTGATGGTTTTTTACCATAACGTGAAATGAATAAGTTATCACAATCCTCTTGAGCATATTGTTGACGTACTTCTAAGTATTTGTGAAGTCTAGCCATATTCTTCTGGCTAATTCTCACTTCACGTAGCTTTTTACCCTTTCCTAAGATAGTTAAACTTCCGTCTTCTTTAATCTCACCCATTTTAATATTTAATAATTCACTAATACGCAATCCACTTGATAATAAAATCCCTACTGCTAATTGGTCACGAGTGCTAGTCAATTCAAAGGCGTCTTGTTTCTTACCTTTGACTTTTGTACCGATTGTTTCTAATAATGGCTCAAATTCATCTTCTGTTAAAAATGGTCGTTGGTAATCAACACTTGAAGTAGACATTGAAGCAACTTTAGAGAATGGATTCTTCTCAATAGTTTCATCCATTAATAAAATATTGAAATATTGTCTTAAACCACTTAGCATATTGTTGATTGTTTTAGGATTTAAGTCTTTTTGGATGATCCAATTTTTAAACATTTGAGCCGTACTCCAAGTCGTATTCATGATGACTGAATGTTCATCTACAAGATTAAATTTCTCACTCATAAATTCTTTATATGTAGTCCATGCTAAACGATAAGCTTTTAATGTATGCTCTGATTTGTCTGCTGAATAGTGCATTTCATATAATACTGCTAAACTTTCAATTTTCATAATTAACATCTCCTCTGTAATTGTTAATTTAATTATATACCATTGGTTTACAAAAGTCAACCATGAAAATTAAAAAAGAGTAGAAAATTCTACTCTCTAGGCTCTTTTTAATAATTCTCGATCTTTTAGAAAATGTGTCGCTTGTCCTAGTGGCAATTGCAACACATACAACAGAATAACAAATTCTAACCCACAAGTCAATGCTTGATTATACTTCTCAATCATTCGTACTACATTATTGAAATTGCTTTTGATCTGTCCATCTTCACTCCATAGCTTAACTTCCATATTAACATCTTTCTTGTTGTGATTCACGACAAATTCATATGCTTTTGCTAGATTAGTTGTCACAATTTCTTCTTTATAATTTTCTCCATTTACGACTGATTGTGCTTTAATTTGATAAATCATAATTATCTCTCCTTTGCTGTTTATATCCACTAATATTGTCTACTAGGGATTGATATATGTCAACCCCTAGATTGAAAATTAGTTGGTTTTTAGTTTTAATTCTAATCGAACAATTTGATTAATGTCTACTCCATATTTCAAGGCAAAAGCTTCCATGACTTTTAAACATTTGCTATATTCTTCTTGTTTGATAGTATGTAGTTTTGACACTTTAGTATTTAATGTAGATTGGCTATAAGGTTTCTTGCCTTGTTGTTCACGTTCGCTTTGGAGCTTGGCATGAGCATTATCTTGACGTACAGTTACATTAATGCCTTCACTATTGTATAAGAATTTATAATATGTAGTCCACACTTCTCCAACTTGAGTTCCTTGCTTTGAAGCTAAGGCTTTGGCACAAGCATTGGTTACACGCTTGAAGTCTTCAAATGTCGTATATTCATTCACTAGAATATCAATCGTCTGATTGACTTTGTCCAATTGTTTCTTATGTTCCTCTTGTTTCTTCATTAAATCCATCACCATAGCTTCTTGAACCTCTGGACTGAATGAGGTGAAGTGATTCTTGATAAAATCAATTTCATTACCGAACTCTTCTTGTTTACCATCATTGATATATCCACCAAAGTTCATGACGCTTGGAATAACTTCATCAAATACCCACGATTCAAACTCTTGTGCCTTCTCTAGTTTTGATCGAGTGATTAGTCGTACAACATCTCGTTCATTGATATACTTCATTCTCTGTGTACCACCATTTGAAGGTGTCATCATTTCAATGACCCCTTTACAATGATTTTTAATTGCATTGTTTGCACCCTTGCCTTTATAGCCCAAACTTTCTGCAACATCTTTTCCCACAAACCAAACTTGACCATTCAATACTACGGTTCTCACTGCTCCAAACTCCTTATGGAAAAATTCTTTTAAATTTTGACCTAAAATTTCATTGCTCATATGTATATACTCTTCCTTTCTTTTTGTGGGTTGTCGATAGTATCGACCTCCTTTATCAATAATATCGACAACCTTAACTTATCTACATTTAGAATTATATACTCAATGTTGAATAATGTCAACTGCAAAGTTTAAAAATGGTTGAATATTTTTTTGCAGTAGTAAAAGGGTATATACTAAGTATAGGCACTTGTGTAAAGGGTATATACACTGCACTATGATGTGTTATATGTTTTGATACATCACATTACTCAATGCAAGGGTACTTACAATGTAAGTACCCCACAAAATAAAAATCCAATCAATTAAGATTGGACTTTTTATCTGCATTACTACCTTGGAATTTGATTTCTAATCCTGCTTCTTGAGCAAGAGCAAATAATTTTGGCATATAAGAAATATCAGTATCTCCTTTAATCTCAATAGATACTAACATACCTTGTGGTTTAATTTCTTCCATTTCAATCACCTCTTCATTTTGATTATCTGAATCTTTACCTAAAGCCATACCGTTGAAACGATCTAATTCACGTCTTAAATATTTGGCTGATTCACTGTTGATAGCCAACTCACCTTTGAGTAACATATCTCTATGTTGATTCCAAGCAGTAGGAATCCCTTGACGTTTTAGCATAGCATAAAAGGCTTGGTTTGTTTTAAATCCCATTTTCTCGATGATTGTAGCAGTTGAGTAATTAATACGCCATAGGGTGATTCTACGTACTCTTTCCTCGTCGTTCAAACGGTAAAATTCCTCTTTTGGTAAAATCATTAAATCTGAATCTAACATACAATAACGTCCTCCTTGATATTTGTTTTATTTTTACTTGATTAACTCTTTACACTGTTATTATATGTAAATATGAAAAAAGTTATACCAATAAAGTATAACTTTTTAAACTTTTTATTTGATTATTTCCATTCCATAGTCAATCTCTAATCTCTACAAAACCAATTATCTACTTTCTCCTTAACTCTCTTAACTTCAGCAAGAAAATCATTGGCATTTAATTCATAGCAACTTTCGTTTACATCACAACAGAAATTACCCCACTCTTGATAATCCTCCTCTAAACAATCAAGAATTGCTTTAACCAATTCAATTCGTTCAATTTCAAATTCAAAAATTTCAAGTTTATCTTTTGAAGTAATGACATATGCACTGTCCCAGTTTGAAACTAAATTCCAACCCCAATCCTCTGCATCAAATTGGATATTAAAATCATCGCCAGTTAAATACATTGGATTTGTAAATGATTTGTCAATTGTATTTAACAACATATAAGAAACGTCATCAATATAAGATAGAGTGAAGGAGTGTTCAACTCCATTCACATCTGTCAAATTTAAACTACTCCATCCGTAACTTGGTTTAGTTAATATTTTAGTCATATTCATCTCTCCTTTATTTCAAAATAATCATAACTGAATAGTAATCTGCACTGTAGGGTGGGTGATTTCCACTACCACTGTATTTAATATCAATAATATCCTCATTAGAGTAATCTTTTAGAAACTCATTGACTCTCCTCTGTAAATCCCATCTTGATTTTTCTTCAATAATTTCAACTTTCATATTTACACCTCTCCATTTGATACAATATCTTCAACAATGTGAAAGAATTCCGTATATGAGCCAACATCCACTATTGTCACATTGTCTTTCTTCCACTCTCTCATGAGACGTATTTCATAATTACGCTCTGAGCAAAATTTGTTAATTTCTTCATATGCTTGTTCTGTAGTTTTCACTTCTGCAATCTCTCGTGTTTGTCCTTTGCTATTCTCAAATAAAACTTTCATTTCTATCTCTCCTATTCCACTTCTGTAATTTGATAAGTCTTATAGAAAATATCTTCTCTACATGGGTAATATTCACCTTCAACACCTCGGATGATGAAGTCACCTCGATTGGCAACCATATCACCCTCCAATGTTTTGACAATGAGTTGTAACGCAATAATCTCTGTACCCATAATGTCAACTTTAAATTCTACATTATCGTAACCACAAAATAATTCAATTTCACCTCGATTGACTCCATTCCATTGTGCTGCTTCGATCTCAATTGGTTTCTTAAATGCCTTTACTTTCATACTTTCCTCTCCTTTGTGTATTAGAATAATTTATTGACTAATTCTTCATATGTATATTTCTCACGAATCTTTTTCTCGATTGTGACAATTGTATTATTGATTGCTTGTTTACTCACTCCTCTCAACTGTGCAATCTCAACTTGTGATTTACCATCAAGGTAATATTGAATAAATACATCAATGTGTTGAGGTTTAAGATTCAAGTCTTTTAGGAAATCCCATTCTTCATTACGTTGCACGTAAATGTCATGTAGATTACTGCTCATGCGTTCGTCACATAAGATTCCATCAATATTATTGTTCTCACTTTCTGCAATCTTATTGATTGATACGGTTTTGATAGCTTTATAAGATTCATTCTCATCTAAGCTTGAATAATCAAACTTTTGCCCATACCCTCCATTAGCAAATGCTTTACTCTTACGTGCTTCTTGCAGTAGTCCATTGCGAACACACGTATAGCAATATGTATAGAAGTCTGTGTTTGAATCGGGATTATAGGTTTTAACTGCTTTAATTAAAGCAGAATGCCCAATTTGAATCTTATCATCTTGTTCATAAGTGAAATCCATAGTAATACTTCTAGCAATTTTATAAACCAACCCTTGACAATTTTTAACCAATTCATTTAGCATTTGTGGATTTGTCTTGCATTGCATAATCTCCTCTGTTGTAAAACGTCTGTAACTCTCCTGTTTCTTCATATTAATACCTCTCCCTACTGTGTTTTTTTGTAGTATGTTGTCTGCTACATTTACTATTTTATATCATTAGTTTACTTTTGTCAACCTATGTATATTAATTTTTGTAAAATTATTCTGCAATATTTTCTTTATTCATTTCTGGGGATGTAAATGATCCACGTTGTAACAATTTCTTACCTTCGTTGGCAATTGCTAATTCACTTGTTGACGTACCATGTGAATCACGATATTGGATTCTTTTCAATTCTTCCTCGGTAATTCCTGCACAGTAGAAACTAGCGCCAAAATAATTAAAGAATGACTTTTTAAAACTCTTTGTTTCAATTAATTTCTTAATGCGTTTAGTATAGACAATTTTCTTTTTACCACGCTCATCTTCAAGTTCTTTTACGATGGCAAAACCATATTTCTCAAACAATTGTGCAAATTTCTCCGTTGGTTGATACGCTTTTCTGGTTTCATACTCTGATGTTGAACCAACTTTTAAGAAAGCTTCAGTTCTCAAATAGCCATTAACACGCAAGAAATGTGACCAGTCTCCATCTGCTTTTGGCTCTACCAATAATTCAGACCATTCTTCAGGATAGGTCTCTTTAATCATTTTGAAAATTTCTTTATGGGTAACGATTCCATTATTGCAAATTTCTTTGATTCCGTTGTTTTTGCCAACAGTAAATCCCTCTTGAATTCCTTGTTTATGTTTATATTGCCCGTAGTCTTGAACAGCTAAGGCACGTTCACCTTGATCTTTAGCACGAATAATTTTCAATGTTAAAATTTCTTCTTGTGTTAATCGTGGGATTTGAGATTTTAACATTGCTTCCAATTTATTAATGTGTTTAATAGTTGCTACACGCACATATGTTGACTCTTTGTTTAGAATTTGTAATGCTCCATCACGAGTCACCTCGTAACATGACTGATTTTTCCCTTGCGAATCAGTAAATGATGACGGTACAAAATTGTACCCACCTCCTTCGATGCCCAACTCCTCCATAGTTTTAAGCTCTTTGCGAATATCTCGCATAACTGTCTTGTGTAATTTCTCTGTATACCCTTTTCCACCTTTTCCTTCTTCTTCCGTACGGAATTGGTTAATTAATTTTGTTAGCTCTAAGCTACTCATTGTTAATTGTTTCTCATTATCTAATACTTGTAATTCATTCATATGTATTTTCTCCTTTTGTTTTCTCAATTTTTCTCCACATTCATTATTCTACATTTTTAATTTACAAATGTCAATTGATATATGTCAACTTTTTGCAAATTTTATTTTGGAATTCCTATCCTTATATATTTAACATTTATGAATTTTTCTGACATTTCATTTTACAAATTTTTCTGAGAGTGCTTAAAGAAGTGCAAATTTTTCCCTATGTTAAAAAGTCAAAATTTTTCTCATTTTACCCTTCACTTTTCAAAAATTTTGCCATTAACATTTATAAATTTTTGCATAGTTATATAAGGATAAAAGAAATTGAAATTTTTTCATATGGTATTAAAAGTTGAAATTTTTTCTTATGAGAATATTTTATTGGCTAAATAAATGAAAGCAATCAATTTTCAAAATTTTTCAATACTAAAGTTGACATTTATAAACCTTTGATGTAGAATAGTAAATGTGAACAGCGAATGAATTAAATTAAATATACATAGGAGATGATTAATAATGAATGGAACAAATCAATTGGTAAATATGGATGACAAAATTTTTAACTTTGTGCTTAACTATGCAAAAGTGATGGGTATTTTAGAAGAAACAGAAATCAACCTTATGGAAATTGGTAAATCGGTGATTACTCGTAAGAGTGGGCAAAAGCAAGTAGGGATTGTTGAATTGAATGATCTATGGGATATTGTAGATGAATATTTTGACGAATTGGATGACGATGTTCGAGGATTCTACGAAGATAAAATGGAAATTTTGGAATTACGTATTGCAACATTGATGAAATTAACGTCAATTCATGGGTGATTGTCATGAGAAAATTAATTTTATCGAACACGAATCAAGTTAATAGACGATACAATAAATTAAATTCCCCATACGAATTGCACAATTTTATCTGTAAATTCAACTATGGAGGATTGGATAGTCAAATCACCTCGTATAAAGCCAATAGCTTGATTCTGAGAAGGTTTAAGGGTACTACCCTAGTGTTTATAGGTGGACATAATAAAACGTCTGTAATAAGCGAAAAACAAGCAATACAGACGACTAATGAAATATTGAAATTGATTGAAGGTTGATTAATTCAACCTTTTTTTATTTTTACAAAAATCCAAAAATAAAACCCACTATATCGTGGGGAGTTTTTCAAAAATTATAGTGTGGTAAGCAATTTTCGTGAAAATCGACACCCAATTATATACACTATATAGCCTGGGGATTTTCTGAAAAATCCATGTGGCAGGTCAAAATTTGCAAAAATCGACACCTAACCACCCACCCCAGAGTGGGGAATTTTTAGTTAAAATATTAGTGTGGTTCGATAGTCGTGGAAAATTCACACCCGAAACCTTTTGTCGATCTACCTTTATTATATATGATTGATTGATAAAAGTCAATAGAAAATCATAGAAAAATCAACTTTTTTGATCTGTTGCTGCTCTGACAATTCCACTTGATCCACTCTTTCTATATATTATATATAAGGATAGTAAAAAATAAATTTGAAAAAGTTGATATTTCTAAACTTTTATAGTTGACTTTATATGTGAGTATGATATAATAAGTACATAAGCGAAAGGCAAGTAAAGAATAGGTGGAGGTTGTTAAAATGAAAATCTATCAATATCAAAATAAAATTACAAATCGTCCTTATGTGGTGACTGAGAATGATCTGAATAGTAAAGATAATCTAGTATTATTACATGAGGATTTACATAACAATGGCAATGCTTATCCTATGAAATATATTAGCCTAAAAGACTTGCAAGAGAATTATATTTGTAAAGGCAAATTAAAACGAAAATAAAAATTAAAAACTTTAAAATAATACTTGATATTTATCAACTTATGTAGTATAATAAAGACATAAGTTGATAAACAACTAAAATAAAAATAAATGGAGGTTATTAAAATGAAAACTATTGATAATGGAATTTATACATATGTCCCAACAAAAGAATTTGAGGTTAGCCAAAATAAGCGTGTTTATAAGTGTTATTTGGAGGGTGAATTTTTAGGCTATCGTATTAAAACCAAGCCAAAACAACTAGTTAAAGGAGTTGAAAAATCAGTTGGATTCTGTTTCAAACCCTGTAAAAAAGTATATCAAGATGAAAACGGGAAAATGAGATTTATTCTTTGCTAATTAGTATTAGGAGGTTATTAAAATGGCAAATACGGAAAGCGTAAAATTTAATAAACGTCAAGGACTTATTGCAAGGTTGGGCATTAATCCGTTGGGATTGATGTCTGTACCCGTTAGCGACTTAGTGGAAAAAATGGAAAGTATGGCGATTGATTCAGAAAAATTGAATATGGATGATCTTTATTTTCCGGAAAGTTGGTCACAAAAGGCAACGGTATACAAAAATTATACTGATAAAAATTTTACTTTGTGTTATGATTATGATAGATCAATTAAAAGTGATATCTACCGTTTAAAAATTGGCAATACTGTCAAATACTATTCAAACAAAGCGTATGAAAAGCGTTTTATTTTGAGCGATAATTTGAAAGTATGTAAAACAACAGAGATTGCAGCAGCAAATTACATAATTTATATCACCATTGGAATTTCCATGATAAGAGGTAATATTGACTTATTAGTGAAAAGCCACGCAGATAGCAACGGTGAGCAACTGACATTATTAGATGAAAAAAATGTCTATTTCAAGTCGGTAACGTCGGAAGGACTCAAAAAAGAGGTTCAAAAGTACGTTTTTAACAAATTAGGATCATAAAGTTAAAAAAAGTTTATAAAGTTGATAAATATATATTGACTTTATATGTGAGTATGATATAATTAAATCAAGTTAGGAAATACATAGGAGGCTGTTAAAATGTTATTAGTTAAAATTTTAGATCAAGTTGCATATCTTATCCAGGAGGTGGTTTATTTATTCGCCATTATTGGATATAAGACTTATCAATATCGTTGTTTAATCGCCACAGTGTTATTCATTGGAGTTTGCTTTATTGGTGGATTATGTGTTTACTGTATGCAACAGTAGAAAGTCAGTTATGTAAAAAAATAAAAAAGTTAATCAAAAGGGTTTACATTTATAAAGTATGATGATATAATAAAAGAGTAGCAAGGAGCTACAAATAAAAATAGAAAAGAGGTTGTTATTTATGAAAACATTAAAAGAGAAAGCATTGAGAGAAATTCGTAGCCATGGATATTATGGATTCTTTAGAGATATGAAAGACGACGAAAAGAGATTCGCCATTATTAGAGAAGGATTTGGAGTTGTTGTATTAGAGAAAGTTTATAAAACAAAAAGTAATGCGATGAAAGTTGTTGATCTAATGAACAATAGAGACATTAAGACAATTAAAAGAGTCAGTGCAATACATAACCCGCATGATAACAATGAATTAAAATGGCACATGGTGGAATTTACAGTAAATGAGTGTTTACAATGCTGTTAAAATAAAAATAAAAAACTTTAAAATAATACTTGATATTTATCAACTTATGTGATATACTTAATACATAAGTTGATAAACAACTAAAAATAAATAGAAAGAAGGAAATTAAAATGACAAAACAAATTACTTTAAACAATATTATTAATGGATCAATCAATGGAGTGGAATTAACATGGCAAGAACGTGTCGAAAACTTTGCATTAATTAAGGAATTTTTATTGACAAAATGTCGCAAGGGTTCTAAAATGTATAATGCTATTAATAATGCGTGGTTTGAGAACATGGAGACATACGGTATTTTCAGTAGATTGTGGGTTCAAGATGGTAAAGCGTATTATTGTGCTGGTCAATCTTACACGGACGAAATTAATACAGTAAAAAAATATTTCATTAAATAGTTGACATATGGCAACTATGATGATATAATAAAGATATAAGTTGATAAACAAAATAAACCTTTTAATTGGCATTATCTCAGATAGTGCCTACTATAAAGGCTTTATTTGAAAGTCTTAAAATAATAAAAAAATAATAAAAAGGTGGTAATTAATTATGGAAAACTTAACAATGGAAAAATTAAATGGATACGTAAAAGGATTGACAAACAATGCAGAAATTGAGGTGTTTAATACTTTAGATATGGACGATATTAATTGTGTATTTAATTACGGTTGCGTTAGTGGTGTTAGTGGATTTACATGGTATTCTGAAACAGAAGCATTTTTTAATAAATATGCAGCGGAAATTTTAGAGTTGTTAGAAGAATTAAAGCAAGAATGTGGTTCACATATTTTTAATCATATTGAATTTACTAAAAATAACTTGACATGGCTATTTGTTGAAGAAACAGTGAAAAGAATGGTGTATGAGTTAGATTGCGAATAATATTAATATTCTTTAAGTAGTATTATCAAATAAAGATAATACTACTCATAAGACTATTAATACTGTAGTCAAATAATTACATAAAAGAAAGAGGTAAGTAAAAATGGAACAAATCAAAATCAATGCTTTATTAAACTACTTAGGAGAAACAACAGAAACGACTGAGGTTGAAACGTTAAAACATGATGATAATAAAACGGTTTTCATTGATGGAGCAGAATATCTAGTATTAACAGATGAAGAGGCAGATCAAGAGTATCACGAATATCAGATGAATTTAATCGACGATTTAGGATTGGATAGCTTTTCAGATTGGGCAAGAGATGAAATTTTAAACCATCATACAACGTCAGAATATCAAAACTTATTTGATGAAATTCAAGAGGAGAGCATGACTTGTTATATTGATGATTTACGTCATATGGACGAATTAGAAGAGGAAATGGAGAATGCTGGATGTGATAATGAAGATGAATTTTTAGAATATTTATGCGATCAAGAAGACAGCGTAGAATATTTCAAATTTAACTTTGGTCAAGATGAATACAATCGTATTATTATTGAAAATAATTTAATTGATTGGGATAGTGTTATTCAATGGACTAAAGACATAGACGGACGTGATTGCATGGCTAGTTATGATGGAATTGAAATGGAATTAGAGAATAACTTATACGCTTATCGTATTAATTAAGGAGGGTTTATCCCTCTTTTTATTTTGTTTAAAAGTTGATAAAAGTAAATTAAAATAAGAATAAAACCAACTGAAAGCACATATATTATAGTATAAAGAGTTGGAGGGGATAAAATGTTAAAGTTAAAATTTACAACAATGGAAAAGAGTATAGAAGAAATTAAAGCAGATCACATGGAATTATTTCAAACAGTGGAAAATCTAGGTGGTGAATTAGTAGATATTGAGTGTGAGAAATACACATCAGAGAAAGTAAGTTATGATTATTTTACAGACGAGGAAATCAGCTATAAGTTTGACATGAAAGACTATTATTTTGTTTATAAATACAGCAATAAGAAAGCCATTAAGACTTTTATAAAGCTACTGAATAATATGGATCATGAGGTGAAATTGATAGAGGGATAGGGTTAGCCTATCCTTTTATAATAAAAAGTTGATAAAAGTAAAATATTTTAATTGAAAATAGTTGACTTTATGTGTAGATATGGTATAATGAATATAGGTTAAGAGATTAGCCATTGAAAATTAGGAGGTTATTAAGATGAATAAAACGACAAAAACAAATATTATTAACTTTTTAAATTGGAATGATAAAAATGCAAATATTGATGAAAGTTATTCAAGTCATGAATTATTAGCATTATTCATTTATGAATTGAATTACAATGTGTTAGACTGTTATAATTGGTTCGACTTGCTAGAATATAGCGAGGAACAGTTGTTGGATGACGTGGACTTTGAAACGAAAGAATGTTTTAATGTGTTAGATTGTGGATCATTATGTGATGTTAGTCAATTTGATTTTATTTTGAATTATGTAAAATAAAATAAAAAAGTTTATAAAAGTAGTTGACATTTATAAACTACCATGTTATAATAATAATGTAAGTTGGTTGAGATCAACTTACAATAAATACATAGAGAAAAGAGGAAATTAAAATGTTAAAAATCAAGATCAAGACAAGTCATTCAACAATTATCGGCGAGGTAGTGAGAGAGGACGAAAATCAATGGATTTTATGTAATGTCACTATTCAAGGGATTAAAGAGAATAGACAATTTGAAGGTTATAGCGTTCCTAAGCGTATGGCATGGAGTTATGAAGAAATTAAATAGTAAGGGGTCACATCCCCTTACATCAAATACATAAGATAGGAGTTAAGACAATGAAAAAATTAATGGTTATCGGTTTAATGTGCTTTATTACCTTAGCATTTACAGGTTGTAGCAATCATCAAAAGGGTATGAGTCTAAAAGACGCTGCGGAGGTATATGGCAATGAGTATCAGGTCATTACACTTGATAATAGCAACTTTTTGATTAAGTGGGATAATACAAGCTTGATCTTCAATAATAATGAATGTATTGGGATTGTTAATGTAAAATAAAAAAGTTTATAAAGTTTAAAATAATGCTTGATATTTGTAAATCAATATGGTATACTTAATATATAAATTGATAGAAAGAAGGTTGTTAAAATGGAAAATAAGAAAGTGTTAAAAGTCGTATTCAGAAAATTCAATGATGGCGAGGTTATCGCACTATTTCCAGAATTCACAAATAAGAGAAATTACACGATTGATTCATATATGCACGTTGGGCAACATGGTGAATGTGATCCGTTAATAGTTAATGATACTAAACTAGCGACAGAGGAAGAATATAAAACTCTTTTAAATGAGATCAAAAGCATTTACCATGATTATGATATTAAAGTCATGAAAAAATTAAATATTAAATGGTAATTATTAATTAAAATAAAAGTCAATTATTTTCAATTTAATAGTTGACTTTTATCAAGTAATATGAGATAATGTTTACAGAAGGTAAAGGAAATAAAAAAGAAAGAGGTTATATAATATGAGAAGCTATACTAAGGAATTTGAAAAGAGAGCATTAAGAAAAGGAAAATATTCATTAATTGATAAAGAATTTACTTTTTATGATATGACTGATTATAACTCAATTTGCTATTATAATGATGATCTAAAACAATGTAAGGAAATAGCTAAAAAATATAACTTTAAATCTTGTGTTGTTGTGGATGTTGCTTTGAATTCTGATAGTGAGTATATGGTAAAATTTAATGACGGTAAAATAGTAAAGGTATATGATTCAAACTTATTCAGAATAATCCATAGGCAAACAGGTGAGGAATTAAAAGAACATAGCGGAGTTATTGATTTTAGTACATATGGTTTATTAAGAGCTAATTAATAAATAATCAAGACTATTGAAAAATAATCTTAATATAGTTATGCTATTATAATATTTACAGATAAGGAAATACATATAAGTGGAGGTTGTTAAAATGTTAAGATGTGAATGTTGTGGCTCAAGTGAGAATATCGTTTTAGGTCATAATACGTTATTCGGTGAATATGTTGCTATTTGTGGGAAATGCCTGGAGAAATTATCAGAATACGAAAGTGAGCCAACAGCATTAGAAAAGGCATGGAACAAACTTGATACAATAGATATTAATGAGTATGATATATTAGGTTATTTTGTTGAAGGTAAAACAGTAATGATGGATTACTTAAAAGATGGATTTATCACAAAAATGATTATCGTGGAATGTGATAGCAGAGATGAAGCGATTGAGGTATTATGTGAGATTGTATAAGCTACCTATTATAGGTGGCTTTTTTAATTGTCTTGATATGGTGTGAATGTGATATAGTAGATCATGTTAGATATAGTTAGTGCGAACGTATCAAGGCGATAGAGTTAGAACATGAGTTCTAGAATGTTGATATAGTGATTGGTGTGGATTGTTCTAAGATGTAAGGTGATATAAAGAGTGTGAATGAGTTTTTAAAGTGATAGGTGATAGATATAATGAATTGATGGAATGGTGAATAGGAAAATAGTAGAATGGCAAGATAGTGAAACAAGTGAAACAGTGAAACAGTGGGAATGAATAGTCAAAAATTCACGCCATTGCAGCATAAAATTTCCGCTGTAAAATAGCCCCTTTTTGCCCCTTTTCATTGGTTGCGACAATAAACATTATCGAAACCAGTGGGGGGTGGGTTTAAGTTTTTCGAGGGGTTTTGTGGGTAAAAAGTTGTGGCGAACACTCCCATTTTCACACCAACCATTGTTCAGTTCACACCATCTGCCATTTCAATTGCTTCAACCACCAGTTAGTTCAAACCATATCAAACTCCCATTTTATCAACCAGACAACACCTTTTACCTACTTAAAACCCACTAATTCCTACCCAAAACAACCAATTCCAACTCAATTCCCATCCAAGCCAAAATCAGCATTCTCCCTAATTTATCAACAATCACTAATTCAATGCCATTCGATCCCAACAATAATCCTTACTTTCAACTCAACTTAATCTCAAATCAACCCTAATTTATTAACCATCTTCCCATTATCACTCAAATTCGACCCCATTGTTTGCTCCAATTTCACACTTAAAACCACCATATCTAACATTGTCACCTTATCTATATACAACTTCATTTACCAATTTTCGATAATTCCATAAATCAATCATTCTATGCTAAACACTCAATAACTCTAAAACCATACGTCAGACTTACACAATCAACCCATATGGGGTGGGGGCATAGATTTAAGTAAAATATACCCCTATAACTTAAAACCTCTCAAATCGCCTAAAATTGGCTCTGAGCTTATATACAAAAAGTTTACAAATATCAATTAAAATAGTTGACTCATATTCTCAAGTGGTGTAAAATACTAAATGTAATCACAACACCTTTAAGGTGAGATAGGAGAGATGATATGAAAAACAAAACACTTGAGCCAATTGGTTCAATCCAAATTGGAGGAATTGAATTTGAATATTATGGAGATATTTATGAACCACTGTTTCTAGCTAAGCAAGTAGCTACACTATTAAATGAGCGTGATGGTTCAACCGTTGCTCGTAAGGTTCGTGAATCAGAGAAGCATAAAGAAAAAGTTGTTATTAAAGGAAAATATGAACAAGTTCAAAATTGCACTTTATTAACTGAAACAGGATTATTTTTGTCTATACAAAACTCAAACAAACTAGATTCAAACAAAAAAACGTGAAATTATTAAAGAATTAAAAGAACAAGGTTTATTTAAAAAATTAATTGTTGATTCACGTAAAGAAGTTGAATTTGTATCTCAACTAGAACAAGCATTACAACCTTTTGGTGTTAGCGGTAAATGTCAGTACAATGTCAATGGATATCGTATTGACTACTATATCCCAAGTATGAATGTAGCCATTGAGTACGATGAGAACGACCACAATGGTTATGCATACGAAAAACAAGAGTTACGTCAACAAATCATTGAAGAACAGTTAGGTTGTAAATTCATTCGAGTAAGTGACAGTAAACCACACGCATATAATGTGGGTTTAGTTATTAAAGAATTATTTTGTGCTTGATATTTAGACAACTACACACGAGAGGAAGTCAAGATTATAGGTCGTATTGAAATGACAAAAGAACTGTATAATATGTAAAAAGGGAGTGATGCATATGAGTAAAATACAAGGAGCAATACCAGACATCTTTAACCAACAAGTATGTCATGCGTCACCAAGTAAATTTGAATATTATGAAGCAATCTATTTTAACGAATATGCAATTGCATTGGAGTTACCAAAGTATGATTGGTTCGATCTTCATGAATATCCTTATATCACTATGAGAAAGGTTAAAGGTGGACTTTATCAAACAGTCGTTCAGATGTTTAGAACTAAGGAAGATAGGGATGATTATGACAAATATCATTGTCCCATTCATCCAGAAGAAGTATATTATCATGAATTGCAATCACAAGTTCATCTTAAAGACTAGAATTATCTAGTCTTTTTTGTTTATTTTGAATTATTTACCATTAAATTACTTTACTTTTATAAAACCATATGATAAACTATTGTTAACAATTGAACAAAGGAGAGAATGAAATATGTTACAAAAATTATTTGCTAAAAAGATCGAAGCTGAATTATATGAGAAATATCAAGCATTAAATGCCCAACTAGAAGAAAACACTCGTGAGTTACGTGAGTCAAATATGAAACGTGCAGAAGTTTTGAAAGATAAAGAACAAGAATTAAATCAACTAATCAAGTCATATGAAATGAAAATTACCGAATTAGGTGCAGAAGAACAAAAATTAAATGAATTGAAATCAGACCTTGAGCAACGTGAATTACTGGTGTCAACTCAAGAAGATAAATTATATGTTGAAGATTGTGGAATGTATACTGATTTGCAACAAATTGTATTTAAGTTTTCAGATTCAGAATCTTATCAAGAAGCTATCAAGTCAAATATGGATAAACAAAAAGAATTGGTGACATTAGATAGAGCTTGTGATTACCCCCTAGATTGGCACTTAAACGGCAGTAGAGCCAAGGGTGATAAATTAATCAAACAAGTAGTTGCGATGGCTCTCCGTTGCTTTAATGCAGAATGTGGGGCTATTGTAGAATCCATCTCATCTCGTAGTACATACAACTCTATTGATAACAAATTAGATAAGGCATTTCGTGCTATCAACCGTCTAAATAGTTTGCACAAAGTATGTATCAAAGAGGAATATTTAGAATTAAAACGTGAGCAAGCTCATCTAGTATACGAACAATGTATCAAGATCGCAGAGGAAAAAGCAGAAGCTAAACGTCAACGTGAGATTCTACGTGAAGAAGAAAAATTGGCTCGTGAGATTGAACGTGAAATGGAGAAATTAAATAATGAGCGTGTAAAATATGAACAAGAATTACAACGTTTAATTGAACAACAATTAGATACTGACCGTATTGAAGAATTACAAGACAAGCTAAGTGAATTAGATTTACAAGAAATCAACTTAGAGACTCGATTACACAATAGAGCAGGTTATGTATATGTGGTATCTAACCCTCTTATGCCAAATCACCTCAAGCTAGGGGTAACGAGAAGGCTTGACCCAATGGATCGTATTCGTGAGTTATCATCTGCAAGTTTAGCTTTCAAATTAGATGTTCATGCCATCATGTTTGCAGAAGATGCCTTTGCCTTAGAGAATAAACTACATCGCCATTTTGATGATAGACGCATCAATAAAGCCAATAAGTTTAAGGAATGGTTCGACTTGTCTGTTGATGAAGTTAAAGAGTATATCCACAGTGAAATTGACTCAACAGTTGAATTTAGAAAAGTTTACAATGAGGAATTTGAAATGAGTAAAACTTTATAAAAATTTACTTTTTAGTTGACATAAACCAACGAAAATTATAAAATATAAACAGTGGGGAATCTCGACGGATAGAAAAAGATAATTTGTAACGACGTACAATAGATATCGTAAAAATGTTCTTTTTATGTATTTGGTACACATATTAGGTAAAGGACAAAAAAATTGACTTACCTTACCTAATAACTATAACAACTAGATATATATAACTATAACAACTAGAGTTGAAGGGGTTGCTGACGCAACCACCTTTTAATCCACCTAAATCCACTAACAAAAAAGGAGAGAAAAACTATGAACGAAAACAATTACATCAAAGTAAGTGACGAAGTATTAAATTTAATCAATTATGAAAATGCTTATGAGATACTTTTGGTTTTGAATATTTTAAAATTAGCAAAGCCTCATAAAATGATTTGGGGAGAAACTTCATTTTTAACCACTCCATCAATTATTGTGAATGGAATCGCCAAACAAGAAGAACCTAGTAGAAAAATGCAAACTTCAATTTTAAATTCATTATTTAGTCTAAAAGACAAAGGACTTATCAATTTTGAAACCGAAAAATTAAACTGGACTGCTAGATTAAATATTGATTGTTCACATCTTTTAGAGCTAACAGATAACGCACCGATCGGAACGTGGGTAACTATATCATTGGACGATCTCAAAGTATTATGTAACCAACCAATGAAAGGACAAGCCACTTTAATCAAAAGCTATTTATATGTGTTATCTAGACTAAATACTCTTCTAGTGCAAGAATTAATTGAACATGAGGGAGAATTTACCTTATATGACTTTGAGCAAAATGATAATTTCAATTTCACTTATATGTGTGACACTTTAGAATTCATGCGAGTGAGAAAGAATTACCGCATTGAGTGCGACGCTTGGATAAGTAAAAATCACTTATCAGATACTCTAGGTGCTTTATGTGATATTGGATTACTCAAACGTGAACAACGTACAATGCCTAATGGAAGTAATAAGGCATTAGTGACTAAACGTATCTTCTACTACTTACCAATCATTGAAGAATGGAAGATGAAACAAGTGATTGATAGATACATAACACGAAGAAATTGGACACAAGTGAATGACAATACCTCTGAGAGCGATTCTTTTGACTTCTGAGAGGTTTTGTTGTATTGTCTGATTCATTTATAGGGTAGGGTTTACAAACGCTCACACGAGCGATTAGGTGGGTTATATTTGATGTGTAAAATTTATTATATGCAACCCAAGTTTAATTTATGCAAAAAATTAAAAAATTTTAAAAGTTTGGTTTACTTTTATCAACCCACGAGTATATAATAACAAGTGTAAGGCAACGAAAGAGTTGCTAAATATAAATCAAGAGGAGAGAATACATATGAACAACACAATGAACATTTTAGAAACTATCACAGAAGAAATCAACTTAAAATTTGACGATTTAGCAATTGCCAAAGTGAAAGGTGAATACATTCATTTAATTTCACAAAACAGACGAGCTAAAGACTGTTGGGAGATGGAACAACAGATGGAAGAAATCTTTGAATATGTAATTGATAAATTCGATGTGGAGTTAAATATTGTGAACTATGGACAACATACTTTGGTAGTTGAAGTTTATACATACTAGAAAATTGGAGAGGGAAGAAGGAGAGAGAAACAATGGCAAACCTATATAGCATTAGAAAGATAGTGAAAATTCCTAGCTCTATGCTAAGCGAATCTAAACCCAAATGGGAACTGCGAGTAAGTTTGCAAGATTTAAAGTCAAGTAATCAAATCATCGGAATGGCTTCATCTTATGTTACAAGAACTTTAGACGTTATTGCAAATACTGAATATTCAGAGGAAAGAGTTAGTGAGATTAAATCCAAAATCAAATCATTGACCAAAGAAAAATCAAACACTAAAACACGTAGAGAAATTGGGCAATTGAATAAAGAGTTGTTTGACTCTTTGTTTATTCCTCACTTGTGTTGTATTCATATTGACAAGGGAAGTCACTATGATAGATTAAACAAAGGATTTTCAATTTGCGTTTATGATGAAACAACTGGGGAGATTGTTAGTGATGTTGAATTTGTACGTTTCTTATCGACATCTGCTTCAATTAAAAAAAGCGAAGTGTTTTACATAAACAAAGACTACAAAGAAATTATGATGAAATACATAAATTGTGAGCGAGATGAAAGTGTTAAATTCGTTCCAGCCAAACTTAGTGCATATCAAGCGTTAACAATGAGTAGTAGCAATCCAGTAACAAATACATATAATGTTTGCGTTGTGAATGACTATGAGCATGAAATCACGACTTCTGTATTGGAATTAGACGACTCTAAGCAAGAAGAACCGATTATTACTCAAATTGCTGATTACAAAATGATGTTAAACTGTAGTGACGGCTTTGGATTTATTGATGAGGGGTTGGCACACCAATGGAGTGATGACCTACACTTAGATTATGTTCCTAGTGGATTCATTACACGCAACGCTTTTTGTAAGGGCGTGTTAGCTCGTTTTCCATTCAAAGAATTTGCTCACGAGCATGGAATCTCAACAATCACTGACATTTGGGGAAAAGTATGGAATATTGACGAAGTTGATATTGTATTAACAACCTCAATGTTGAAATTATCAAATTGCTACTCAAGTTGGGATGACTATTACGACAAGTGCCAAAAGTATTCATACACATTTAGTGTTACAAAGTTCACTCCAAAGACACATGATATGGAACGTACAACAAACTACCAATTCATTCAAGCAATGGATTGGACAGATGAGGACATTAAAGAATTTTTAAAGCCAAGCCTTGATGAAATTAAAGCTATTAAAGGAGCAGATTGGAAACAAGCTTTGGTTTATCTACGTGGTATGAGCTTAAACGAGGATAGCAATGTATTGCGTAATGATTATACAACAGCCATGATGATTGAGCCACGCATTATTGAAGATTCCTATGTACGTTCTTCAATTAACAATATGATTAAGAAACGACTTGATGATTGTAAGAAAGGGACAATCAAAGTACGAGGTAATTATCAAACGGTTATTTGTGATCCAATTTTACTTGCTCAAAGTATGCTAGGATTACCAACACAAGGTTTATTAAAAGCGGATGAGTTTCATAGTGAATTTTGGAATCGTTTAGGCGTTGATTATGTTATAGGATTTCGAGCGCCACAAACAGCCTACGAATGCACCGCTCGTATGAATTTAATTAGCAATGAAGAAACAAAAAGATGGTATCGTTACCTAGATGGAATGTTTATCTTTAATGGATATGATGCAACTTGCGCTAGGATGTCTGGCTGCGACTTCGATAAGCCGTCACAACTGTCGAAGTAAAACGAGGTGAACCCTACCAGGGGTGTGGTAGAATTACCGCTAACGGTCAACTAGATAGTAATATCAAGGTGGTAAGAGAGCCTAAGTCCCATTGGGATATGGTAATACCGTGTCAAGACTGATTAGAGTTTCACTCAAAAAGGAGTGAGACACATGGAAGGCAACCGTCAGGAAAGTGCAATACTTCATATGGTTATAAATGGTACTACAAAGAAAATTATAATAAATAATAATAGTGAAACTTTAATCGGTAAGATGTAACGACTAACGGTGATGAGTGTAGCCGAGTACATTAGCTATTGGTATGTTAATGGAAGTGCCTCGCTACTTTTTATGAAGTAGAAGATATAGTCTAGTCCCTATGGAAACATGGGGTATAAACGGGTGACACAGTATTTAGTACCGACAACAAATACATTATCAAAGGAGCAAGACGAGAAGCATTGCCGGTAGTGTGTTTACAAAAATCTGCTGACAAGGTTGTATGCAATGAACAATCGTTTATTAACGCAGATAAATTACTGCTTAGGGGTGATGTTGAAGATGTTGGTACAATTACAAACCGAGCTACCAATATTGAATCATTCAAAGCAAATTTTGAATTTGGAAGTAAAGAATGGTTAGAGCTTAATTATCGAGTGCAGTCTTGTATAGCGCTATCCCAATCAGCGATCGATGTGGCAAAGGGAATAAAAATAGAATATGGTTTTCCTAAGAGTTGGGTAAATCACAAACCAAACATTATTAATGATGATGATACAGAAGAAGAAAAACAAAGAAAAGAATTTTATCAAACCCTAGTTTGTGATAAAAAACCATACTTCTTTATCTATGTATATGACCACTTGAAGAAAGAATATAGCAAATTGAAAAAAGATGAGGATAAACGTTGTTTAAAGGCGTTTGGTAAAACACTGCAAGAGGTTATAGACAACCCAGAAACAGAAGAAGAAAAAGATACTGTTTATTACTACAATCGCAAAAAGATAGTTGATGAATCTCCGAGTGTCATGAATAAAATAGCGTGGTTTGTTGAGCAAGAGTTTAAAAAGTTCTCTTTGCCAAAAATTGATAAAGATGAATATGTTGATTTATTAAAAACAGATAGCGGTTATTCAAAAAGCAACTACAACAAAATCTTGCCACTTTACAACAGCTATATATCTGCAATGAGAAACATGAGAAATAAGTTTTCATTAACAAAAGCAAGCACAGAGGAGAAAACTGTTATTAAGGAAGCCATGTTCCAAGAATTGAAGAATCAACTTTTAGGTATTTGCTCAAATGAGGAGGAGTTATGTAATATTGTGGTTGATATTTGTTACAAGAATTCGAAAAACTCTAAACACTTTGCTTGGGCTATGTGTGGGGAACAAATTATCAGGAATCTGTTAGATAAGAATAATCACACGTTAAGTTATCCAATCATGACAGAAGATGAAGATTATGATTTTGAATATAAAGGCTATAAATTTAAAATGCACACAAAGGGGATTGGGTAGAAATGGATATTATAGCAAATGAAGTTAGATATGTAGAACGATTATTAAAGAATAAACAATTAACGCCACGCAAAGCCACAAAAGAGATTAGATTGGTAGTGCAATACTACCTCTCTAAAGGCTTTTCACAAGAAGAGGTTTTGGAGCTTGTCATTCAGTTTATCAATGAAACAAACAATGATAACAGTGGTTTCAAATGGCAAAAAACGGTTAACGGTATGATTAAAGACATCGTCAAAAAAGATGACTTAAGAATGCGTGAAGTAGATATAATTGAATTTACTAAAAAAGAGGTAGAGATGATAGGGTCGTTAGAAAAAGAAGTTCAGAGAAAATATGCTTGGGGTTTGCTAGTGTTGTGTAAGGTTGTAAACAGTGGCAAGAAAAACAAATGGTTGGCTGTAGAACATACCAATAAGTTCTGCAAAAAAATTGGTGTGAGATTGTCCACAATGAAAAGTAGAGAGCTAATATTCCATGAACTTAAAAATGCACAATTATTAAAGATTTCAAAACAAACGGGGAGTACTAGCATGGAAATTCTATACATAGAAGATGAAGGGGAAGTTGTAGCATCGTGCTCAACATACAATCACTTAACATCTGAGGAAAACTATTTTGAAAATGCAATGAAACTATATGAAATGATTTTCAATGGGGCAAAAGTTTATAAATGTAAAGTCTGTGAAAGCTATGTTTTAGCTAAAACAAGAACAAAAAAATATTGTGAAATCTGTGCTGAAGAGGTGAAGAGAGGGCGAGTTAAAAATGAATAGTTATAATAAAATTTACAAATAACAATCAAAAAGTAAAAGTGTAAAATTTCACAAACCCTTATAAACGTTGGTATTACCATGTTTTTGAGGGATTGAGTTGATAAAAATGCAAGTTTCTTTACATGGATACATATATAGTAGCAACTGCACTTTATGTATCCGACTCCTCTCACGAAAACTCTTTACTACTGTTTACCGTTTTGTTTAACATTTTATTTCATTTTAACATGACTAACTCTCTCCTTAGACCAGTGGACTTTTACCATTGGTCTTTTAAACTAGGTGTCTAGTCCATCTCTCCACTAGACACCTAGTTTAGAAGTTAAGAAAGGAGCAATCAAAATGGCAAAGTTAGAAAACTCTTGTCCTCAAATTGAATTTGTTCGATTGTTAGCTTCTAAACTTAGTGTTACCTTAGAGGTAGCTGAGTTTATCTACAAAACATATGGAGTGGTGGGGCTTGAATTAATGCAACAATATGATTCATTAAAAATCACACCCTATATCTTCCTAGAACGTAAACAATCACCTAGTCGTGAATTCTTTAACATTCATACAGGTGAATATGAAATGACGGAATCCAAAGATCGACTCTATGCACGAGTGTCGCATACCAACAAAGAATTTGATAATGCCATGAGACATATCGAAGCATATGAAGAAATGTTGGCTCGTCAAGAAATTTATGAAGCTCAAAAAGAGCAAGAGCGATTAGCTAGAGAGCAAGAACTAGAAAAAGAACGTAAGCGTGAAAAACGCAATCGTCAAGCTAGACAACGCAGAAAGAGAAAGAACCAACGTGCTAAACGCATGGCTATGGAACGTTTGATTCACTATGAGATGATTTATCATAAAGAGGAGCAACGTAAATATAGCAAGGAACTAGCTAAACGTAAAAAATAATTTGAATACAAGGAGAATTTGAAGATGGCTAAGAAATCAACATTAATCAAAAAGACAGATTCTAAGAAAGTTGAATTTGTTGTAACTGGAAAATTACAAATTGATGACGAAACAGGTTGTATTACAGTTGAAACAACTGATTATGGAATTGTTGAATTAGAGCCTGTTATTTATGAATTAGAATTAGCTAATCAAGTCGTTGAATTAAAACTTTTAAATAAAATCGAATCAATCGAGGATATGGAATATCTCGAATTGGTTTAGAAAGTCAAATGGCTTTCTAATAACTACATTATTATGGGTATTATCACCTTTACCACTGTCAACTTAATAATGTGGTTATTAGAGATTCTTTTGACAGGGAATCTACTATAAAATTATAAGGTGATAATATGATAAATAAAACAAAATACGAAGCAAACCTAGATAATTGGGAATTGATACGAATTATCCCAAAGAAAGATAATCATTTATACAACAAGTCTCCTCATGGCACATACGCATTCTACAAATGTAAAAGGTGCAATAAAGAAAAACTTGTTTTTAACGGAAATATGAAAACTCGTTCACTTATTTGCGACAACGGTTGTAACGCCACAAAAGATAGTAAGAAAGTAATAAAAGGAATAAATGATATAGCCACAGTAACTCCAGAGATGATTGATTATCTTGTTGACAAAGAAGATGCTTTTAAATACAAAAGTCGAAGCTCCAAAAAGCTAAGAATGAAGTGCATCTACTGCGGAGAAGAAAGGATGATTGCTCCTGACAATTTCATGGCTAGAGGTTTTTGTTGCTCCACTTGCTCAGATGGAGTTAGCTATCCAGAAAGAGTAGTTGGGAACATTCTAAAATACTTTGACATTGAGTATGAAAAACAAATGACTCTAGACGATAGAAAAACTAGATATGATTTTTATTTGCCAGAGTTTGACACAATTATAGAGACACATGGGAAACAGCATTATGTTGATACCGGGTTTTCAAAAAACAATAAGAGAACATTTGAAGAACAGCAAAAAAATGATAAGTATAAGATGGACTTGGCTTTATCAAAAGGTTATAATTACATAGTTTTGGACTGTCGTTATTCAACCATAGAATGGATTCGAGAGTCTTTTTTAAATTCTAGTTTATCTTCTATTGTAAATGTAGATATGATAGATTGGGATGCAATAGATAAGCATTCTTCTAGCAGTTTATTCCAAGAAGTTGTTGATTATTACAAAGAAACACAACTAGACACAAAACAATTGGCAAAAGTGTTTAACTTGGATGATACGACCATAAGTGGTTATCTAAGAAAAGCCCATAAACTTGGACTGTGCGTCTATAAACCAAAAACAGGCAAAAGGAAAGTTGTATTCATACTAAATGGGGAAATTAAAGCCATTTATCAATCAACTTTAGAAGCCTCGAAAGAACTAAATTATTGTTGTTCCACTATAGGAAATTTAGCGAGAGGTTTTGGGTCAAACAAAGACTGTGATGATAAACATGATGTCGTCTCAAGTAAGCTCGGTGGTTGCGGTGCCTTTTATTATTTAGATCATCCACACTGGGAACGTGATAGACATATGTTCGTCACAGAAGAAGTCGCTTGATGATATTGATTATTTAGAATTAGCTTAATATTTATAAACGCAAACATTAGACCTCCTAAGAGGTCTTTTTATTATATTCACATTTCCCTACTGCCAATTGGTGGTAGTGATTAAGATAGGATGGTTTTGTGGAGATTCTTGCCTATCTTAATCACTACCAAAAGTAGAATCTCCACAGATTACTGCTTAATCCAATTGGTAGATAGAAAGGAAAATTATTTTGAAAAAGAACCTATTTGATATTTATATTGACAGAGAGGTGGTAGATAAAGTGAATTTTAAAAAGAAAGATTTACTATGTGTATTAGCCTTGATGTTAAGAGCCTGTGAAAGCAGAAGAAACCGAGGAAATGATGTTGTAGTCATTTCTTCAACTCCTAGTGCATTATGGGACAATGTTGTATGGAAAGTAAAGCCAACTCACACTGACAGAAAGAATTTTATGGAATCCTTAAATCGCCTAATTGACAGTGGTTTAATCGTGATTGAGGAAGCAAGCTCCGAAAGACTGTCTTGGTCTACATTAGCACATTTTAATATTACAAATCTATTGCATGAGGAGAATAATCCTTTTATCATCTTCTGTAATGATACGTTTGAGTATTTTGACAATTGTAACTATAGTACATTGTCCTCGGCTTTGCAATTATACCTATCTATTGTTTCATACTTTGATATGTCGCAGATTCGTGAGTTTGATGAAGCCATTAGAAACAAAGAAAAACCTGTTGAATATAATTATGATCTTTATGGTAAATTAGATTTTCATATTAGTTGTTGGGCAAGTTATAAACGACTAATGACAACCAAACACAGCAAAGATAGTGAGAAAGAACGTTGGGTTTCGGACAAAACTCTAACAAAATTACTGTCGTTGCTTGAAGAAGTTGGTTTAATAGCAATTGTGCGAACAAATATCAACGGTGAAAACTTTCCCAACCACTATTGCTATCCTCGACATAAAAACTATGTAGAGATGATTGCAAAACGTATGGCTGAACAACAAATTTACAATAGAGATTAAGGTATCGCAAAAAACGTATTTTCAGATACGAAATTTACGATACCCCTATCGTAAAAAACGTACGTCAATATTCGGAATTTACGATATAATAAATAATAGAACAATAAAATAAATAAAGAACAAAATGTGGTTGGGTGCAAAGCACCTCAACCAAGTTCATCATAATTACTTTATCCAATCACTTGTCATAGTGGTTGAGATAAGTGTTTAAGAATAGAAACTTTGCTTTCTCTAAAACTGCCCCACAGTGACTTAAACACTTATCCCAGCTTCTATTACTGTGGGGCAGTAAAATTTACAAGTTGGAGAAAGTATGATTATAATGAATATTGAAAACCTGGTAGTAGGGACTACTTATAAAAATTGGGGAGTCTTATGTGAAGTGCTGGGTGTGGAATCAAAAACAGGAAATAGTAAACCTGCTCAGAAAAAAGAATTTGCTAGATACTTCTCATGGGAGAAACAAGGGCAAAAAATCACGATTACAGAGATATATGAAGAACCAAAAGAAAAAATTGATGGTAGAAAAATCAATGGTAAGAGTGGAAAGTCATTTGAAGCCTTAATGAAACATCGTTATACACAACCTAAAGCAACTATGAATGAGTATAAAATTTGTGGGGATTATGTTGAGCTTTACATGGAAAACAGTGGGCAGAAGTATACTTGTATCTTTGACACAGAAGATTTAGACAAAGTGTTACAAGAAAGAAAATACCGTGTCACTACCAACCATGTTATTTCAATTGATGGAGTATGGATACATCGCCTTATTATGGGGCTACCTAGATTAGATAGAAGAATACAGTTGGAAGATTTAGTTGTCCACCATATAAATGAAAATCCATTAGACAACAGAAAGAGTAACTTAATGGTGTTGACACAGTTAGAACACTTGGAATTACATGGCAGACTTATTACAGACGAAAAACGCAAAGAGTTGGAAAAGATTGCCTCTAATATAAAAGAAATTCTATTAAATAACGGATTCGATATGAAATGTACCGATGTCAAAAAAGCGATGAAGATGCTTGCAGTATAATTAATTTAACTTTTATCACCTATTTAGTTGACTTTTGTAAACCCAATGTATATAATACTAAATGTAAGATAACTTAATCAAAAGGAGAGAAAAGTATGAAAGACCTAGCATTAACATTTGAAGTATTAAGTGAATCAGATTTAGCTTTCAATGTGGTTGATATTTCAGCACAAGAGCAAACATTAGTTGTTGGTGATGTTGAAACAATTGTATCTCACATTGTAGAGCAATACATAGCGAGTAAGGTTAAAATTTGGATTGCTAAAACAGACTTAGGTCGATTAATTGGTCAATCTATTGAGCAACAAGGATATACAGTTGAATATTTGACTTTGTATTTTGAATAGGGGTGAATGGGCATGGGAAGAAAAGATGACAAATTTGACTATGGACTTGCCTATGAATATTTAGATGGAAGTGTTGTTGAGTTTAAGTTTAAAACAACAGAAGTCATTATAAACAAATGGATAAGCCCAGAGCTGAAACGCAGAACCAAAACAACGCCTTCAACTTTTGCAGAAAAGTCAGAAATAGAATGGGAAACAATTTTAGGAAATAATGAATTGCTAGACATGAATTGTTGTCAACACATTATTGATATTCTTAATGAATTAGAAATTGATTATATGGCTGAACGTAAAGATGCCATACCTCATACTGGGGAAATGGTTGGTCGTATAAAATTCAAAGGAGAAACTTTTGCTGAAGAATATGAAATTGGCGAAGGTAAATTCTCAATCGAAACAATTAGGGAAATCGCACTAGGAAACAACAGTGATAACGAAGTTGAGTCTGCTGAAATTATCAAATTAACAACTTACTCAGAGGTTATTGAGAAAATTAAATAGTAAATAATATCTCACCTATTTGTTGCAAGTGAATAGGTCATAGGAAGAACCAACCCACATCTTGCAAATGTGGAATCCCGACCTCGGTTCTAAGAGTCTTATAGGGTCGCTTTTATTTAATAAGGCAGAGGCGTTCTAGCTGTACTGCTTAGTCCGATAGTCATGTGAAGACACTAAACTACAATCCCATGCGTGGGCATGACAGAATAACGATACTTGTCGTTTTACTTCTAGTTTAGACATTAAACAAACGTAAAACAATTAGACATAGGAAGTGTAAGACTTGGTAGAGCAGGGTCGCAACCAACATCAAGCTGTCCTAGGTTATTATTCATAAGCACGTTAAGTTACATTATCCCGACCAGTTTGTGTCAAGTATACAATAGGGCTATGTTGTAATTGTGTGGCACTTGATTTCTAATGTGTTAATCAACTCACATTTATCCAGTGTCGGAATAAATTAAAAAGTTGAAGCCATTACCAAGCTCTAAGTTGCCGTATCGCCTTACGAGGTATAAGGTGGCAAGGGAGAAAGTCCCGTCAAGGAGTACAATAACACTACTCACGAGTGGGGTAGTAATACTTAAAAGACAATGCCTTCAAGGGTTGTGAGGGTTGGAAGCTCAACCATCACATATAAAAGACAAGTCCTTTGTGAGTGGGTGGTAAAACTCTGGAGATTGGGTAATCCGGTCGAACTGGCTAGTAGGGAGCATTTGTGGGGGTAATGACCTACAAGCGAGCGACAATCTCTAGTCTGATAGTCATTAACCTATTGGGTTTGCAGAGTCCCTTTGAAAACTACTGTATAGCAATGTGTAGACGTACACAAGCGATTAATGCTATAGAAGTTGGGTTCATAAGTCAGTAGTTCTCGAGATAAAATGACTTCCAACGATGAAATAGACAGTGATTTCTGAGGTTTGCACAGAAACTAAACCTCAATTAAATGTTATCTCTAGTGATTTATATTGGTGCAATTCCAATAGATAGCTTTATATGAATAGTGGAGGATAAAATATGAAAACTAGAATTATGATTTTAACTGTTGATAATGCAAGAATTAGAACAGTAGCAGAACATATTCATGAAGAAATGAAGGTGTGCTTTAAAGAAGATAAAGTAAAAACATACATCAGTAAAGATGTGGCTTCTATTGAAACTCCTTTTCATTATATTACAATCTGGAAGAAAAGAGGTTCTGGTGATAAAGGACACAGAGCAAATTTAGTTGTATTCGATGAATGTCTACCAACTAAAGAAGAGTATGTTGATATTTATGAAGTTACTGTATCAATTGGTGGGTATTGTATAAAAATGGAAGATTTTCGCACACCGTTTTATGTTCCTTCGTCACTATCACAAGAAGATATAGACATTATATCTAAAGGATGTTGCTTAGAGAAATATGAGATTATGGCAAATAGCCAAACATACAAGAGTAAACAATATAAATTAAAAAAAGAAATTGAAAATAAATAGTGTTTTTTAAATTGGATTAAGCGATTGTCAGTGAGCAATCAATCCCTACCATATTTTGAAAGGGAGTAATACATATGAAAAAACTAATTGGATTATTTTTAGTTGGATGTTTAACTTTGTTTGGATGCTCAACAAAATCAACTGAGGAAGATGTTGTTAAGGTTGGATTTGTATCAGACGTTGCAGGAATCGAAGATGGTTCGTTCTCGCAGTTGACTTGGGAAGGAATCAAAGAGTTTCAATCCGAGCATGATGGAGTGGAAATTCAATACGTAACACCTAAAGACACGTCAACATCTGAATTGCTTAACAACATTGACAATTTAGTTATGTCGGGGAATGAAGTTATTGTAGCATCGGGATTTGCTTTCCAAGAAGCAATTGAACAAGCGTCAGAAATTTACAAAGATACAAAATTCATCATTATTGATGGAGTTGTTGAACGTGACAACGTGGTATCAATCGCTTTTGCTGAAAATGAAGCAGGTTTCTTAGCAGGAGTGGCAACTGCTCTTGAATCTCAAACTGGTAAAGTTGGATATTTAGGTGGAATTGACGTTCCAGCAGTTGTTAGTTATGGTTTAGGGTATGTAAGTGGAGTTGCTTATGCTAATGCACATTTTGATACAAATGTTGAAGTATCTGAATATGTGTACTCTGGAACATTTACAGATTTCAACGTTGGTCAAATGTTATCGGCAGGTATGTTTGACAAAGGTGTGGATATTATTATGGCTACTGCTGGTGTTGCTACGCAAGGAGCTATTGCAGAAGCAAAACAACGTGATAATGTCTATATCGTTGGTTGTGATAGCGATCAATATTCGGATGGATTACAAAAAGATGAATCTTCTGTTGTTTTAACATCTGCTATGAAACGAATTGATGTAGCTGTTAAAGATGTATTGGTTAAATGTGTCAATGGTGAGTTCCCAGGTGGTAAGTCTATTATGATGACTTTATCTACCGAAGGCGTGGGATTACCTAGTGAGAATCCCAATTTATCAGAATCAACTATTGGACAAGTCAATGAAGTAATCAAAGTTATCAAAGATGGTAATTTGCAAGTTCCATCAACAGTCGAAGAATTACATACTTTCTTAGATGAATATAACTATCACGTAGAAGGTGTTGAATATTAATTAATAAGCATTGGAGTGAAGAATGATGGGGTAAGTTCCCATCGCTCTAATTAATAAAAACTCGTCATAGTTCAATCGGATAGAACATATGCCTCCTAAGCGTATAATCCCAGTTCAAGTCTGGGTGGCGAGTCCAAAATAAACCTTATAATCTGAATTAACCACATCACTCGAACATTTATTACCTCCTCTTTCTTGTTCGCTAATTCTCCTCTTTTCTTCTACTTTTTCACAAAAGAGTGGTGTGGCTAATTGAGGTTCTAAGGAATCTCTAATGCTTCCATAACTCAATTGGCTAGAGTACCCATCTCATAAATGGGAGGTTGTAGGATCATGCCCTACTGGAAGCACCAAAGGATTCACTAGCTCAATAGGTCAGAGCACTTGACTGTTAATCAAGGGGTTCTCGGTTCGAGTCCGAGGTGAATCGCCAATGCTCTCATAGTTTAATGATAGAACACGTCACCGGTAATGACGAGACCACAGTTTGATTCTGTGTGGGAGCACCAAAACAAAACTGGATTTGAAAGAGTTGCCAGTATAAAGATTGAGACTCGTGAAAGGGTATGATACATATGAAAAAGATTTATTTGGAAAAGCAATTTATGAAAGCTACAGGATTAAACAACTACATTATTGGTGAAATTATTGCCCACTCTAAAGAAAATGGAAGATACCAAATTAAAAAAGAAGGCGGAAATATTTTAACGGTGTTTTCACACTCAATTTTAGGTTGGGAAGAATATAAAGAAAATAAAGAAGCAGTGTATGAGTTTCGCTATTATGCAAAAGAGCTAGACGATTTATCAATGTTCTATTGCGATCTTTACAAGAATGGAGAACTCTTTTATAAATACTCATATGACGTAAATTGGGCTTATGTTTTTAATAGTTGTGAGAACTTTAGACACTTTCTTACTAAACAAGGAATCAAGACCAACCGTATAATTGATGAAAGTTGGTATAACATAAGAGATAAAGAAAAACAGGGGAGTCAATTTGAGCTTTATATTGAGAAGCTTTGTAAATGCACACCTGATGAAAAGGTTAAACAAGATGTTTTCTATTTGGTACTAAGAGATAACCAAACAAAAGAGGAAGAAGTTATTACATCAACACACAAGCGTCATGAAATAGAACATTCAATGCATATTATGGCTAAAGCATTTACTAAAGTAAATAAAGATGTAAAAGTACATATTGGAATTAAAGAGCGAGAGTCTACTAACTAGACTCTTTTATTATATCTAAAATTTGAAATATTGGGAGAGAAAATATGAATATTGAAAAATTGGAAAATGAAACACAGTTTGAATATGGACTCCGTATTATTGAAGGAAAAGTTAATCGTGAGCTAGATTTGGACTGGGATGAGATTGTCGATTTGCTCAAACTCGATTGTCATAAAGATAGTTTACGCAAGGCAACGTCAGTGACACCTTACAGTGGTGTAGCAGTTGCTAAATACTATAAAGACAAAATTGCCAACATGGTAGTAGAGGCACAGCCTTCGCAAGCACAGGAAGATTTGTTGTTGGAATTAGAAATGAAGAAAGTTGAATTACAAAAGGAACGAGTTAAAATCTCAACTTTACGAAACGAGTTAAATAAAACTATTCGTGAGGAATCTCGCAAAGAACTATTCTACGCCAACATTCGAGATGCAGTAGTAAATAACCCATTAGAGCCAATTCAATTTGATATTTGCTACGAGCAACAACCAAATAAAGAGTATTTATTAACATTTGCCGATGTTCATTACGGCTCAACATTTGATGTGGGGATTAATAAATACTCACCAGAGATTTGTCAAGAACGATTCAATCAATTATTTAGTGAAACAGTTGAGTTAGTTGAAGAAGAAGGAATTAATCATTTATACGTTGGCAGTCTGGGAGATCTAATTCAGGGAGTTTTGAGACTTTCCGATGTAAAACTTAACTCAATCTCGATGATTGAACAAGTTATGGGAATTGCTCGTTTGGTTGCCAACTTCTTAAATCAATTGTCACAATATTGTAAAATCACATACCTTCATGTAATCAATGCTAACCATAGTGAATTACGTTTACTAGGTTCAAAGAGTGGTGAATTACAAGAAGATGTTGAACTACTAATTGGTAACTACATCAAGGACTTGCTTGTATTAAACAATCGAGTTGAAGTTATCATTGGTGACGAAACTGTAATGGACATTAATCTATGTGGTTATAACATTGGTTTAACACATGGACAACATATTAAAAATAAAGAATCATACATTAGGGATTTAAGTGTAACAAGACATAAGCACTATGACTTCCTAGTCTTAGGTCATATTCATCATTACTCTTGTGTAACGGTTTCAACTACACAAGATGGAAACCCAACTCAAGTGATTAGTGTACCAAGTGTTGTCGGCTCATGCCCTTATAGTCAGAAGATTATGAAAACATCCCCTAGCGGAGCGCTATTGTTGTGTTTTAAAGAAAATCATGGTAAAATAAATACATATGAAATTAATCTAAAATAAGTATTGCATTATATAATACACTAGGTTATACTAAATGCGTACCCAACGAGGTACACATACTTATCTCTCTTATAACTCTAAGAACGCTTGTTCTTCAAGAGAATCTGTTCTTCAAGACAGAGGGGTTAAACAATTCTCTCCTTATTGTTGGTGGTTGTGTAATTTGCATAACCACCTTTTCTATATGTAAATGTATGGTCACTCAACCGAGTGGCTTTTTATTTATCCAACTTCAATCAGGGGTTGGTATGGGTATTCAAGTCAGGCGAAGATTCCTTCACTTTCATTTTCTCCTTCTCCTTAAATTCCTAGCTCATAGGCTTGACTTGAATATCGATACCAACTTCTTATTAGAGAAATTTGAAAGAGGTGAAATTTGAATGGCTAAAAATGTGAAAGTAAAGACACCTGAAAAGAATTATACGTTCGTTTGCAGTCGATGTAAACAAGTTTTTAAAAGTGACCAATTTTATAGTTTCCCAAACAATGCAGGCTTATTAAGTGTATGTAAGGAATGTATGTATGAATATGCAATCAAAGATAATGCGCTTGATCGTACTGGGTTGATTGATTTATTACGATTTTTAGATATGCCATTTTTACAGAATTACTATACAGATGTAACTAAGAAAAAAGTATCTGGTAAATGGCAATTAAGTCAATACTTTGGAAAATTGAGATTAAATAGTGCCACACATATGATGCACTTTAAGGATAGCTCATTTGAAGATATTGATACCGAAACTTTCAAGGGAATCTATGAATTGCCAGAAGAGGTAGTTGAATTGACTACCAATCCAGTTACAGACGAAGAACCAAAGGTAAGTAAAGTTGAAGAGAAAAATGCTCGATTCAAAGAATTACAAGCCAAGTGGGGTAATTATCAAAGTTTAGAATTCTTGGAGAGATGTGAAGAATTGTATCAAGAGGTTGTGCAAGGTGGCTATATCATTCGCTCTTCCATGCACGATATCGCAGTACGAAACTATTGTACTCTACAAATCAAATTTAACATTGCTCAAGAAAAAGATGATTTCATCACAATGGATAAATTAAAGCAACCTTTACGAGATGCTCGTACAGATGCAAAACTAAACCCTTCACAACTTAAAGCAGAGGACTTTTCAACTGGTGGAGCAAATAGTTTCAGTGAGATTGCTCGTTTAGTGGCTCAGAAGAATGGGTTCATCCCTTTACCTATGAAATATTACAAGCAACCTAACGACTATTTGGATTTCTTGAGTTGGGAATTAATTAACTATATGAGACACTGCTTGGGATTGCAAGAAGTGGAATATGAGGAAATCTATGAGTTCCAAGCTAAAAAGGTGCGAGAATTTAATGAAAAATATAATGCCAACATTGAAGAAAATGATTTGGGCGATTTAGAACCTGAAACTAAAGGTAATAAGAAAAATTGGACTTTAATTTAATTTTAAAGTTGACTTTTATAAATAAAAGGAGGTGGTTGAACTATGTCTACGAATGCATCAAGTTATAAATCAGAATATACACAAGAAGAACAGCTTGAAAGATGGAGCGAATTAATCGCTTACTTTCGTTGGTATCCAGATATCCTCCTTGATTGGCTACGTCCTACTGAAATTGACAAAGAAACAGGAAAAGTAAGAAAACTTGGTATCGAAATTGGAGCAGATCAACGCCTGTTACTTAGAAATATGTGTCGTTTCCCTTATAATTTTGAAGTCTTATCTCGTGGATATGGTTGACCACTGGTAAGACCACATTTGAGTTATTGGCTTTATACATAATGGCTATTTTATATCCAGGCACAACTTGGTCAATGTCTGCTCAGACATTACAAACAAGTGCAGGATTCTTTAGCGACAAACACGCAGACATCATGAGGTTTTATCCAATGTTAGCACAAGAGATTGATGGTAAAGTGAAAATCACTGACAATGCAGTTGAAATTTGCTTCAAAAATGGCTCAGTTGTATCAAACGTGACTAACTCAGGCAATGCTAAGGGCTTGAGGAGAAATGGGTTGGTTTTTGAGGAAGCTGCATTAATGAACTTCAACAACTACCGAGATAATACTGAACCTTTAACATCTGAGGAATTAAAATCACCTCGTTATCAATCAGTGTATGACCCTTACTGCTCCAACAAGCAAAATTTCGTGACTACTGCCTATTACAAAAATGAAGCATTTGAATTCTGTAGACAAATGGTGTTAGATACAATTCACTGTAAAGGTGCTTTTGTCTATGGGGCTAGTTATCGACTACCTGCCAAATTTGGTCGTGGTCGAAGTGTCGAGCAAGTAGAAGCATTGATTGAAAAGGTTGGGCAATTAATGTTCAATTTCAACTATGGGTCACGTTGGGCAATCAACAACGGTTCATGTATTGTTAATATTGATTTATTAAAATCGCTACAAACATTGGCTAAACCAGAAATGAAGCCATCTAAAGATGGTGAATATGTAATTTCAATAGACGTTGCTCGAAGTGCAAAAACATCAAACAATGCGAGTGCTATTGCTGTTCTCAAAGTTGTTAGAGATAGTAAATCTAAGGTGCGTGAAATTCAAGCAGTCAATGTGATTAAGTTGCCTAATGGTATGAACTTTAAGGAACAATCTACAATTTGTAAAAAGCTGTGTAAACTATACAATGCGCAAGTATTGGTAGTTGACATTAATGGATTAGGAAAGGGAATGCTTGACTACCTACTTGATGAGGTTGTGCTTGAAGATGGGGAAATCATGGAAGCTTATGACATGATAAATACTGACTATCGTAGTAGTTACTCAAATGCTAAACGAATGGTTTACGGTATCGAAGCACAATCAAACAACTCGGAAATGATTACTCAATTTATCAACATTGTTGAAACTAAAAAATTAAGGTTGCTTCAACCTTTTGACGTTAATAAAGCATTAGACATACCAGATGAAGATTATATGGCGTCTGATGTGTTACCTTACCTACGTACAGAGAATTTTATCTCTGAGGTTCAGAACCTAACAGTTGAACAAATCCCAGGTAGTAATAAATTAAAGATTGGTCAACTTGTAAGGGCTGACAAAGACATCTTCTCAGCTATTGAGATGGGAAGTTGGTATATTATGAAACATTGTAACTCTTCATATGAAGAAGAGGAAGAAGATATTATGTCAGTTTTAAGAGGTATGATTCGCAAACCAAAAATCAGATAGAGAGGAGGAGAGACTATGGAACAGAAACAAAGAGAAGAAATCATTGAGGGCTTATTCAATTGGGATACAAACCCAGATTACAGTGAACAGGATTATAATCGCGATCTTTTAACATTCGCTAAACGTTTAAATTTAAACAATCATGTATCTCGTCAAGATTCATGGATTTCAATGTCTGCTAGACAAAACTATCAAGGATTCCCGCCTGAGAAAGTTGCACAATTCTTACGTGACCCTCGTCACCATGAAAAAGAACTACGTGATTTGGCACGACATTTAGAAAATACAAGTCAAATTTACCAACGTGTAGTAAATTACTTATCAAGCATTCCAGTTATCTCACCAGTAGTCATTCCAACTCGTACAAATTTAGGTACATTAAAAGTGCAGTACGAGAAAGCAGTTGATTACTTAACCAAATTAAATTTACCTAAGAATTTAATTCAAGTATATCGTACTTGCTTACGATTTGATGTATTCTATGGGATTGAATTCGAGGGGGACGATGATGCTACTGGATATTCAATTAAATCATTAGACCCAGACTATTGTCGAATCAGTGGGGTTGAATATGGAAGTTTCATCTTCCAAATGGATATGTCATTCTTCACAAAGAAAGAAAACTTTGATGTCAATATTTCCCTACTTGAAGAATTTGACCAATATATCCCAGGATTCTTCACTAAGGCTTACAATGCTTATAGAAAAGATGCACATAAACGTTGGGTTGATATTCCTGCTGAAAAATCAATTTGTATCAAGTTGAAAGAAGAGTTGGATTATTGCTATCCACCTTATGCAAGTATTTATAATGATGTGCAAAACATTGAGGATTATAAAGCGTTAGCAAAAGTGGCAGAAGAACAAGCCAACTATAAATTAATTGGATTTAAAATTCCACGATTTGAGAGTGCCAAACAAGAGCGACCAGATGCGTTTGCTATCAAAATGAGTACGGCTACCATGTTCTATGAGTTGGCTCGTGATGCAATCGCAGAATCAATTGGTATCTTCTACTCACCTATGGAATGGGAAGCTATCAAATTCACTGATGGTACATCAAACAGTCGAAACAAGATCAAAGAAGCAACAGACCAATTATACGATGCTTTAGGTATTAGCCGCTTGTTATTCAACAGTGATTCAACTACTGCCTTAAAGTATTCAATCAAAGTTGATGAATCTGTCATCTTTCAGCTTAATCGACAAATCGAAACTTGGGTAACTCGCAAGTATGTCTATAAGCATAAAGGAAACTTCCGCGTGCAATTATTAGATGTTACTCGTTTCAACCAACAAGAAGTCTTTGATATGTATATGAAAGCTGGGCAATATGGACAACCAGTTCAAGCTCACATAAGTGCCATCTTAGGAATGAACCAACAAGAAATGATGGCAATGAATTACATTCAAAATGACATTCTTGATATACCTAACAAGTTTATTCCAATGACCTCTTCATATACACAAACAAGCTCATCTGATTCAGGTGGTGCTCCTACTGTGGAAGATTCAGATAGTGATAACACTATTAGAAATCAAGAGGCAGTAACTAATGAAGAATATAATTCGTGATTTGAAAGGGGGTGAGAGTAGATGAAGGATCAAAAATTGAAGTTTACAACATTGGCTACATTTTCAGACTTTGAATCTACGCTTAATCCCTCTTTTCATAAAGCACGATTAAGAATTATGGCTATTGGTTCAAAGGCTCATAATGGTGCTAAATTCTCACATGACGGTACAATGAAAGCATTGCCAACGTTGAAGAATATCCCTTTAGTAACTCAATACGATAGAAATACGAAAAACTTGAAATCTCATGAATTTGAAGATGATGGTAATGCGTTGACTTATGGTATTGGTGTTATTGCAGAGAGTTGTCAACAATGGATCGAAGAAGTTGAGGTCGATGGTGAAACTAAAGAGTATTTATGTTCAGAGGTTTTATTATGGAAACGTCAAAAACGTGAATACGACTTTATTAAGAAACATCGAGACCTTAACGTTTCAATGGAAGTCATGATGAATCGCCCAAAACGTGCTAAAGATGGTTCTGTTGAAGTAGAAGATTTCTACTTTACTGCTGTTACTGTTTTGGGAGTTGGTGTTAATCCTGCATTTGGTGAAGCTAATTTAGTATTCGCTAAAGATAGTGATGATTACCAACAAATGATGTTTGAATTAAATCAATTTGAAAACGGAGGAAATATCATGCCAGAAGATAATCAAGTTCAAACAACAGAAAATCAAACTGTTGTTGAAAATGAAGGGCAAGAACCTCAAGTAGTTGAACCTACACAAGACAATGTTGTAGCTAACAACGAGCCAGAGGTTGATAAAACTAAAGTTGATAATGTAGATTATAAAGCTAAATTTGAGGAAATGGAAGCTGAATTATCACGCACTATTGTTGAATTAACAAAAGAACGAGATGATTTAACAACTCAATTACAACAAGTTCAAGATGATATGCAATCAAAAATGTCTACATTGCAACAAGAATTAGACGAGTTAAAACAATATAAATCACAAATTGAAAAAGACAAGTTAGATGCAGAACGTCAAACTGTATTAGATCAATTCAACGATTTACAAGACACTGACGAATATAAAGAGTTAGTTGAGAATTTAGGTGACTTAACTCCTAAAGCCTTAGAAGATAAACTTTATATTATTGCAGGTCGTATTGCTCGTCAAAATCGCAAATCACAAAAACAACAAATTAAACCTAAATTAAACATTGCCACACCTACTTCAAATGAAGAAGTGCCTAACTTTAAGTTTGCCAACTTCTTAATGAAGTAGTGTGATGATGAATATAAAATTGTAAATCAAAGGAGGAATGTCTTTATGGCATGTAATACATCAAATATTAGAGAAATGAAATATGGTCGCCCTCAAACAGTTATGTTTGCGCCAGGTAATGAACAACTTAATGGAACAATTATTACTTTAGGTGATACTCAAGAAGCAACTAGTCGTGACTTAGACCACGTTCACGAAGCTCAACCTATTGCTCTAGATACAACTGAAGTTATTGGAAAATTTATTGTTGTTGCTCCGGAAATTAATGAAGAACAATACCGTTTAATCAACGGACAAATTAGCAAATTCAAATTAAAACCAAGCGTAACTTACTCTGCTTACGAGTTAAATAAATATGACCGTATTGAGTACACATATTCAACTGACCGCTTCCAAGGAGACGTATCAACTTTTACAGTAGGTGCTACTGTAAAAATCAACGGACAAGGTAAATTTGAACAAGCTGGCGACGGTGCATTCCGTGTAGTATCAGTTGTGGATACTCATTTACCGTTTGTTATGGCTCCAAATGCGGCACCAAACCAACCAATTGGTTTATTACCTGCTGCTGGTAAAAAAATTAAATTAGAGGTAGTAAAATAATCCCTTGCTGGTTATTTACTTATAAGGAGGAATATACATATGAAATTTACTAAAAATGAATTAGCAAAATTCATGGTTGCAAACTACAAAGGTGAAGTTCAAGTACCTGCTAACTTCTCAGCAGATTCAGTATTCACACCAGAAGAAGCGATTACCAACGCTTTTCATTCTATTATTGGAACTAACGAAAACTCAACAGTTGAAGATTATGTTTTAGCTTTCCGTCGTGAAGAAGCTCGTTTAGGAGTATTCGCTATCATCGAGGAAGTTTTACGTGAAGGTATTATTTACGAATCTTGGAAAAATCCATTCTTCGAACGTTTCGTTGAAACTCGTTCTCAAGCTCGTGGAGACAAAACTGTATTCTACATTGAATCTAAACAAGAAGTTGTAGTTTCTCGTATCTCTAAAGATGGTAAAGTTGCTTTAGACCGTCAACGTTTTGACGAAGGGTATGAGTTAACAGTTGAAACTCAAACTCGTGGAGCTAAAGTTTACGAACACATCGCTCGTATTATGACTCGTCGTACTGGATGGGGTAAATTTGTTCAAGCTTTATATGAAGCTATGGAGCGTGACATCGCTGAAATGTGCTACAGTGCATTTGTTGCAATGACTAAGAACTTACCAAATCAATTTGCTCATCATGGTACTTACGATGCGACAGAATTAAAACGTATCATCCGTAACGTAAAAATGATTTCAGGTGCTTCTTCTGTAACTATTTTTGGTACTGAATTAGCATTAGAACCATTAAGTGAAGATAACACAATTATGTATATTAATTCTACTGATGTTATGAACGAAGTTTACAACACAGGTCGTTTAGGAAAATGGTACGGTCATGATGTGGTTGAGTTACCAAACGGTTTCAAACAAGGTACTGGATTAACTGAAATGGTTTTAGACGACAAAATCATTTACGTTATCCCTAACGTTGAAGAAAAACCAGTCAAATTAGTTGTTGAACCAGAATTAATTGACATCAACGAATCTTCTATTGCTCGTGTAGACGATACAATTGAAGTTGCTGCACGCTGGACAGTAGGAGCTCAAGTTATTACTGGTTCTGCTATGGGTGCTGTATTACAACCTTAATATTTATCTATTAATAAAGGGTATAATCTTAGGATTATTCCCTTACTTTAGTGGATAAATATTAAATAAAGGTTTACATTTATAAAACAATAGTATATAATAGTAATTGAAGAAAGGAAGTGATAACCATGTCGAACTTTTATTCAGTTAAAAAAGGTGACAAATTAAAGTTTAAAGGATGTACTTGTGGTTATGGTTTATATTTAGGAGATGTTGTTGAGTGTATTGGAGTTGCATTAGATAAATTCTACTGGATTAATCCACATACAGGTGATAAACGCATTACCAAAATGGGAAGTTCATGCTTTGAACCAATCAAGGAAATCACTATTGAAGAAGTAGTTGAAGTTGTTAAAGAAGAAGTTATTGAAGAAGTTGAAGTTACTGGGGAAGCAGTCGAGACAGAAGAGGTTATTGAAGAAGCTCCTAAGAAATCTCGCAAGAAGAAATCTGAATAATATTTGAATTTTGAAGGAGAGAGTTTTATGAAAGATATTATTACAAATTTGAAAGTTTATGATTTAGAAGAAACTTTAGTTGCCAGTGGTTATGCAATGATCGAACAATATGACTTAGATAAAATTCGTAACGATGTTTATGAATTGGAGTTTCTTGATGATGAAAATAATAAACATTATAAACGAGCCATGCGATTAACTAAAGCTCCTTTAAATAGTGGACACGTATCTTGGGCTAAAGGCGTTGTTGTCAATATGGACATTACCTTTACAAATAAAGCATGGATTGAATTCCAACGTTATCACTTTGTCGACATCATTACTGGTATGTCTACAATGCACCGTATTAGTAAATTTGATTTAGAAAGCAACAATACATTTAATGAATATGTAGATGACACTATTATTCACCAATTAATTGTTTTGCAAAACAAATACAATGAAACAAAAGATAAAGAGGATTACTTAAAACTATTATACTCGACTCCATCTGGATTGTTAATGACAAATCGAGTGACTACAAATTATCTTCAACTTATGAATATGTGGTCTCAACGTCACAACCACCGTTTACCAGAGTGGCGACAATTTTGTGATGAATTGGTTGATAAATTACCGATGTTTAAAGAATTATTAATCGTCAATGGTTGTAAGGTGGGTGAGTAATATGAAGAAATTGTTAAATGTCTTATTCTATTTCTTAACTGTCTTACTAATGGCTAGTACAATCTCTAGTTACCAAACTTTAGATTTGGTAGAAATGATATTGTTTACAGTGATGATGTTTATGCTTGGTTGTGTTGTTACGTTGGATATTCTTAACCTTGTTGCCAAGTTAGCTAAAGAAAAGAGTGGTGAATAATATGCTAAATATTGACCACGTATATACATCACGACTAAAGAATCCACGCTATGCTATATTTCATTCGGTAGAGAATAAATATGACGGATTATCGCATTCAAGACTAATTGGCATTTTTGATGATATTGACAATGCTCGACTATCTATTGGTCGATTAATCGAAGAATTTGAAAGTGAATGTATTATACAAGATGGAAGTGCAGATATTGTTAAAGCGAAAGAGGAAGATAGTTGGCAAATATCAATGGCTTTCTCGGATTATTATACTGAACATCACCATTTTGCTATTGAGTCATTTAGTGAAGGACTTTTATACACTTGTAATATGAACTTATAAGGGGAGAGAATATGAAAATTGTAGATTGTAAAGCAATTCGAGAGGAAATTCTAGCAGAGGTTAAGGCACAAGTTGAGCAACTTGATTACACACCTCAAATACATATTATCAGTATTGGTGAAGATAAAGCAAGTGGAACATACATAAACAATAAAATCAAAACTGCTAAGGAAGTGGGGATTGAAGCACATCATTATCACTTAGATGGTGATATGCTTCAGCCACAAGTTGAATTAGCGATTGAGAATCTTGTGAAAGAAAAACAAGGTGCCATCATGTTGCAGTTACCAATCCCTAAACATTTAGATGAAAACAAATTGATTGGCTATATTCCTCAGTATAAAGATGTTGATGGATTAACTTCGATGAATGTGGGAATGTTGACACAAGGGAATAAAGATGCTATTATTCCTGCTACTGCCAATGCTTGTTACCATGTAATCAAACATTATTTTGGTGAGGATTTAGCAGGGTTAAATGCAACAGTGGTGAACAGATCAAAATTAATTGGTCAACCTCTCCAAGCATTATTAACTAATCATAATGCCACAGTTACACTATGCCACAGTAAGACACGAGATTTGCACGTACCAATGATTAAGTCAGATATTTTAATCACTGGAATTGGAAAGGCTAAACATTTCAATGCTAACGATTGCTCAGACGAATATCAATTAATCATTGACTGTGGAATTAATTATGTTGATGGTAAATTGGTTGGTGACTGGGATGAAGAATCTCTAGCAGAGGTATGTAACGATACCGTATCATTAACTCCTGTCGGTCAGTGTCGTCAAGGAGTTGGGTCGATTACAACTGTTTGTTTGATGAAGTCAGTTATTAAATGTCATGAATTACAAAGAGGTGAAGAATATGAAGGTTAATTTATACCGAATTGGTTATTTCTTGTTAGTATTCTTATTGGGAGTATTCCTCTTGGCTGGAATTGAATACGCAATCATGACTCCATTTGTACTCTTATTGGTGCTATTTAACGACATTACATTTTGGTCACCTCTAATGTGTTTGGTAATTATCAATACATTATTAATGCTATATGTAGTTACCTCACAGCATGAGATGATAAATCAGAACTTTGAAGAAATGCTCAATGAGGCAATTTCACAAGGTAAAATTAAATAATACATACTAGACCTATTTCATATGGGTCTTTTTATTTTGAAAGGTGGTGAGATTATGAATAAGCCACAGGTTGTAGTAATTTACAACATTGACCAAGCGAATGCTCTAGTTAAAAATGGAGGAATCGTGCTTGGATTTAAGAAACACAAAGAAACTAAGAAAATTGGTATTGTGTTCAAGAATGACGAATTATTTAAAGTTTTAATGGATAAATGGCGTAATTATGAATTGCCAAAGTAGTTAAATTTGAAAGGAATGATTTGAATGTCTGAAACAGTAGAAAAATCAGAGGTTAAAAAACCTCGTAAATCAACTACTAAAAAACCTACTTCTCCCAAAGCTAAAGCAGAACCAAAAGAAGAGACGGTTACTGTTGCTATGCAAGATCAATCAATGCCTATGACACAAATGGAAATGATGATGCAACAGATGGCACAAATGCAACAAATGATGGCACAACAACAAGCTATCATCAATGGTATGATGCAACAACAAGTAGCACCTACTCAAACTATTGAGGAAGAACCAAAGGAAAGTCGTGTTCGTAAGACAAGTGGAAAATCAAAAGGTGTTACTAAAGCACAATTACGTCGCAAATACAAAGATACTGATGTATTCTTAGTATCAACTGTACCTGGTTCATGCTCATATGTTGGTCGTAATGGATATTCATATGTGTGGAATTACATGGGTGACGTACAAGCAGTACCAGTTGAAGATGTATTAAATATGCCAGAAATTTGGTTGACTTCACCTTGGGTGGGAATTGATGAAGAAGATAATGACGAACAATTAATTGATGATTTAGTAACTTGTTTACATTTAGAATCAATTTATGAGCATTTATATATTTTAAATGAATTAGAAGGCAACATTAATGAAGTTGATGTTGAGAAAGTTAAAGAGATTGTTGCTAAAAGTAAAGACACTACTTTAGCTAAAGACATTGCTTCAATCGTACAAGAGAAAATTAAAAAAGGTGAGTTAACTAACTTCCATACTATTACAGACTTTGAGAAAATCTTAAAGTGTAATTTTAAAAAGGACAATGATTAACTCCCAATAAAAAGGAGTTGATATTTATGGAAGGTGTTTGGTCTGTATTTCTCAGACTAATGAAAGACTATGAAGCCTTAACTATGACAGAGGAAGAGGCATATGAGATATTTCAAGATAACTTGCAAATTGCTCTTTCTTCTGTTCAACTAAAAGGGTGCTTGGAAGATGTTGAGATTGGAATTTCTCAGATGTTTAATCGTAGGTTGACTGGTGTTGAAAACTTGATTTTAGGTTATGCTACTGTTATTGCTTGGCTTAACCCGTATGTGTATAGTTCAGAGTTGTTAATGGCGCAATTATCATCAACTGATTTCACTCAATTCTCAGGTGCAAACCGTTTGACTACTTATATCAAGTTACATAATGAAGCAGAGACTCGCCTAAATCAAGCAATCTTAGATTATGACACACGTATGGAATATGCTTCTTTACGCAAGGAAGTGAATAAACGTGGCTAGTCCTTATCAACGATATTTAAAAACATTAAATTCAAACTTGAATCCTAGTGCGACTGCACAGGCTCGTAGACAACAACAAGACGCTGTTAATGCTATTGCCTTCCCTCTTGCAGATGGATATAAGATGGCTAAGAAACAAACTCGTCAAGATTATGACAAAAACACTGAAAAGTGGGAAGATTTTGAGATTCTAGTTAAACACGCCTTGAGTGTAACTGAAAAGAAAATCGCAACTCATCCTTATGTTGAGTTAAATGTAGGAACATATCTAAAGTATGATGATGTGACAATTCTTGTTAGTGGTCGAACTTTAGGAAATCAAGAGGTCATGCCAACCTATAAGGCTTATGTGTGTAATCATATGTTAAAGCTAAAAGGTTGTCCTTTTGAGTTCCCTATTTCAAGTTCCAATACAAGTTATTCAGCAAAAGGTAAAGTTGACGCAGACTTGATGAACTTGATTGATAATCGAAACAAGTTTTACATTCAGCGTAATAAATATACAGTTAGACTATTCCAAAGTCACAAAAACTATCGAATTGCTTTAGGTGACGAAGAAGTTACCTATTATTATACAATCACAAATATGGATGATACGTCAACCCCTGGAATGTTTGCAATCACTCTAACAGAAGATGAGAAAACTCACTTAGATGGAGAGTATGCTTACAATGAAGTGGAGATTGACTATTCAGACTTGATTGATGGTTCATATGTTGAAAACACTGGTGAGGTTATTGATGGTAAAACAATTCCGATCCTCACTTGTGATACTTACCAAATTAAAGATAAACCATTTGCAGTGATTTCAAATGTACCTATTGTTAAACATGAGGTATCAAATGGAATTGACGTTTTAGATTTATCTCAAGACCAATTGCAATTAGGATTAAAAGCAACTACAGTTGGAGTACATAAAATAACCGTTGAAGATCAATATGGTCAAAAGACAAGTGTCAATATCATTGTAAGGGAGGGGAAATAGATATGGCTACATTAAAACACACAAATAGATTAAGACGTGTTCCATTGTTAACACGAGCAATTTGTGAAGCATTGGATACGCAAGAAATCCGTAGATTATGTCGCTATTTATCATTGTCACCTTATGATGATGTTGCATTGGATTATAATAATGAATTTGTGGAACAACCAGAGTTATTTGATTCCCTATTGATTGATGCAGTAAGGGATAAGAAAATCAGCAAAGGTGCAGAAAAGCAAGTCATTATTCCTCAACGATTTACAGATAGTATACTCACTGATAAGCGTATGACTATCTTTGTTTATTGCTCTGATGTTGTACCAGTTTACAATACAATCAACTTGGATTACTATTTCAAGGTGCAAATTTGTTATCCTCTACCAGTGGAGCCATTGGCAGATTTCAAGAGTAGACCTTGGGAAATTGCAAGTTGGTTGGAAGATAATATTGATGGAATGTCACCAAGTTGTGAGTACATCAAAGAATTGGGTAATATCACGTTTACTATGACTAATGATATTATCAATGGAAAATTAGCTAACAACTCTGAAATAGGCGTATTAACAGTACCTATTCGAGTACGAGTTGTTGGTACTAAAGATATGAAATTCTAATTCTTTAAATAGTTTATCCAAAGGAGGAAAACTATGGGTAAAGAAAATTATATGAAATACTACCTTAACTACCCTATTGATACCTCAATTGGTATCAGTCCTTATTGTATACGTTTGCTTGATTGGGATGAGTATATTCCAATTGCAGGTAAATATTTGACAATCTGTGAGGACTTGTTGCGTAGACGATTGAAACTAGGTGAAGAATGGAAATTGCTAGATTACGTCATGTTGGTTGCTTTAAATGAACCCAACGGTATCGAAGAAATCGAAAAGATGTTTAGCATGGCATTTAGACAACCTAGCAAGGTATTTGTAAAAACCAAGCCAAATGATATAGACATTCATAGCGTGATGATTGCAGTAGGAGATTATGAAATTATAGACGGTAAATTAGTTGCCGACCATGTGATTAATCGTGATAACTACGCTGAGATTCGTGAAATCATGATGGAGCAATCATTTTTACACGACCCCTTAATTGGTGCAGATGAACGATCTCAAAAACGCTTGGATAGAGCTATTCAAAAGAAAATTGAAAAAGCCAATCGAGAAGGTGGAAATACAAACATTGAATCAATGTTGGTACTCAACTCTTCAAGATTTCAGATTGACTTGGATACATATACATATTACCAACTCAAAGTCCAATATGCAACTTTAAGTAGGGAACAAACTGCTATGATATACAACATATGCAGACCACATGGCAAAAATATTCCTATTGTCAACTTCTCAGAAGAGTTGGAAGTACATGATAATCCATTCTCATTCGAGAAGATGTTTAGACAAGACAAAGGAAAATTAGGAGATTAGAGCCTAAAGGCTTTAATAATATAAAGCACCTTAAAGGTGTAATCTGACTAAAGAAAGGAAGATGCAAATGACTAAACCAATGTTATTAGGTGTTGCAGATGCTTTAATCATTAACCTTGAAACTGGAGTACAAATATATTCTGCTTCATTATCATCTCACACTATCGAACAATCTGTAGACGTTACAGACTTACGTGGTGGACGTGGAAATAAAATTATCGGTCGCTTAAAAACAAACAAAGGATTTAGCGTAACCCTAGACGATTTACAACAAACAAAAGAAATGCAAGCCCTTATTTCTGGAGGGAAAATTACAGAAGGAACAATGTCTGCTTACACGATGCCAAAAGAAGTTTCGTACACAACAGACGGATTATTATTAGATGGTTCAACACAAGATAATCCTACACCTAAAAAACCAAATGAGATTCCTTGTGTGAATGCGGAAACTGGTGATGCTTTAGTTGGCGAATGGAATGGTGGAGATAAAAAATTAGTTCTTAAAGTAGCAAACCCTGGTGGGGTCGCTGGTGCTGAAATTGGTAACGGAACAAAAGTTTTATTGGGTGGTTACGAATATGATGCACAAACTGAAGGATTCTTTAAAATCAATAGTACAAAATTTGCTAACAATGTGGCAGTTGTCCTGGAAGAAGATGTTTATAATGGGGAAAATATGCAAATCATTGGTGTTAAACAAACTATCATCCCAGTTGCTTCACCTGATGAAAACTTCTCATTATCTGGTTCAGCGGAAATCTCTGAAACAACTGCTTCATACACATTCACTGCTTTAGTAAATGGAGAATGTGGTGACTTGGGTTACGTTGTTTACCTACCATATAATGCACCTACTTGCTAATATTAATGGTATTTTCTACTCTCGACTTAGGTTGAGGGTAGTCTAATGTCATTAATTAATAATGACCAATTTGAAGCTTAATCGAAAGGATTGATACTATGAAATTAAGTTCTATGAAGTTTAAAGGTATTCGTTGTGCTTTCTACTACTTAGATAGCAAGGCAAAAGTAACATATAAACAAGATAAGATTGATAAGATGGTTAAAGATGGTGAAGACTGCGTATTAATGTATAATCCAACATCTGAACAACGTCAAACTATTTTATCAAAGTTAGAAGAACAAAGTGGTAATTTGACAATGAATGGATTATCAGTTTTAGAGTGTATCAAGTTATTAACCAATATCGAATTAGACGTTACAGATGAAGAAGCATTAGAATTAATTAACAACCCAGATGAAATGTTAGAGTTGATTGCTTTAGAGTGTAATGTCATTACATTAGATTTAGTTAAGAAACAAATTAAAGAACTTGATGCAATTGCAAGCTTACCAGATTCAATTAAAAATCCTTTATTAAATGAAGCACAAGCTAAATTTAAAGAAGAGGAAGAAAAGGCTAAAGTTAAGAAACAAGAAGCCGATGAATTAAAAGAACAAATGAAAGCATTAGAAGAAAAATTAAAGTTAGTTGAGGGATAATTATGGCAAGTCAACAAGATTTGAAAAAATTTAATACCATGATTGTCAATCAATTCCTTAAAGATTTATACAATGTGCTTAGTAGCAAAGAATGTGAAAATCACTTTGCTAAACTAATGCAACAATCAGTACAAGAAGAAGTATATGATAGATACGATCCTGCGTCATATGAAAGACGTGGGGAAGATGGAGGGTTAAAAGACCCAAACAATTATAATTACAGTGTTTCTATTAGCACCGATGGTATTCGAGTATTCATGAAGAATATGACTAGAGGTGTTGGTAGAGCATTTTATATTGACGAGGGAATTGTCACAGGTTTAGCAGATGGAAAGAACTTCTATGAATACGGAGCAATTTCAAGAATGGGTACTTTCCCTCGTGACTTCTATACATATATGAAAATCTTAGTGGAAGATGATACCACTTTAAAATCAATCATCAATAAACAAATGAAGCGAAAAGGCTGGAAATTAAACTAAGGGGGGAGACACGTAAATTAAGACACTGGGAGTCTGATTGCAAAGTGTCTTTCCCCTTTCTTTTTTCGCTTTTCAAAGAAAGGAAGTGGAGACACAAAATGGCAATTGGATTTAGTTATACGTTAAAACCCGATGAAGCCGAATCGCTAAAAGAGTTGAAATCCTTTATGGGTAAAGCTACCGAGTTGTCAAAGTTTGCCTTAAAGATTGACCAAACTAAAGCCTTGGAAGAGTTTGAATCATTTATTCAGAAGATACATGGCACAGAAGTTGATATTAAGCTTAACTTTGGTGGTGGCACTGGTGGTAATGGAGGCAAGGGTGGAACTGGCGGTTTAGCACCTGCTTTAGAAAGACAGGTTCAACTAGTACAAGACAGATTAAACAACGCTTTAAATAATTTAACTCTTAAAGCAGATAGCAAAGGACTTCAAGGGTTATTACCAGTTGAGCAGATTATTCAACAAATTAATCAATTAGGTCAGTCTGGTGAGAGTTTACGACAAGTCAATTTACAAGCGGCTGAAATTCGTGCAGAATTACAAATGTGGGGTCAAGCCTTAAATAATGACAGTCGTGAATTGGCAGAAGTGACCAACCTAGCAGGTCAATTAGCTAGTAAAGTTGGAGATCAAAAAGAGATAGCTAAGAATAATCAAGAATTGCAAACGTTGATTGAGTCAAGACAAGAAGATATTAATGCTCAAATCAAGCAGATTCAAACGAGCAGAGAATTCAAAACTATGACTGCTCAACAACAAACAGCATTCAATGACTTGGCTAATTCAATGAAAATCGTAGCTTATAGTGCAGAAGGTGCTAATCAACAATTCTCTGAATTTAGAGATGAATTGGTGACTCAACAACGCTTAATGCAAGACAGAGAAATTGACCGAATTTCAGATGCTTATGAGCGACTTGGTGGCACAATTCAGAACTTAGTATTAAGATATGCTTCTTTACAGTTAGTATTACACCAAATGAAACAATACTTCCAAGAAGCTATTGAGTACACATACGAATTAGATGCAGCCTATACAGACGTTGCTATATCAATGGATATTTCACGCACAGAATTTAACAAGTGGACAGAAGACGCTATGGAGATTGCTCGTGCCAATGGTATTGCAACTACATCTGTATTGGACATGGTTAAAATCTATGCGACTGCTGGTGAAGATATTAGTGCAGTAGCTGAGAAGTTATCTGGTACTGCCATGTTGCAAAATATTACTCAATGGGATGCAGACCAAACAACCTCTGTAATCAACTCGATTATTAACCAATATCAATTATTGGATAAAGAGATTAATGGGGTAACTGGTAGTGTATCTAATGCAATTAACTATTTGGGTGATAATTTAATTGCTATTTCAAATGAATTAACGATTGATAACGTTAAGGGTATTCAAGAGATGGCTAGTGCTATTGATGATGCAGGTTCAGTAGTTAAAAATGCTGGTGGAACAATGGAATGGTATATGTCTGTAACTGGTGCATTGGCAGAAAGTATGAATGCCAGCGGTTCAGAAGTCGGGGCGGCAATGAGGATGATTACAGCTCGCACTCTCCAACAGAAACAAGCCATTGAAGAATTAGATGGTTCTATTGAAGATGCGGATTTAGTAATTGCAAATGCAGAAAAAGCACTAAATCAAATTGGGGTTACCATTCGAGAGGGTGGTGGAGACCTACGAGATATTGAAGATATTTTAGGTGATGTAGCTAGTAAATGGGATACGTTAAGTGATAGTACACGAGGGTATGTTGCAGCTATGTTAGCTGGAACTAACCGAAGAAGCTATTAAATGGAAGTAGCCCTCCATAGGGATATGGAGTGAGAAAAATCTGCTCTGATTAAATAGGAAGCCTAGAGATAGGTAACTAACTGGAAGATAAGTTCACCAGAAGAGACTGAGCGAGTAGACTACTAGAACAGTAGATGCAACAGTCCGAACACATAATATAATCTAAAAATGAAATATGTGAGAGAGGGTCAAGTGTGAAGACACTTTAAAGAAGAACTCTCTCCGCCATCTTTGGATGGTCAGTAGTCAAAAAAAAAGACGAAAGTAACAGAATGTTTGAAACCCTCATGGACAACTATGAGCGTGTACTTGAATTGCAAGAGTCAACAGAAAACGCAAGTGGACAATTGGCAGAAGCCAACCAAGTGCGTGTCGAATCACTAGAAGGTATTCGTGGTCAATTAGAAGTAACCAAAGAAGCCTTATATGGTACTATTCTTACTGATGAAGGTATGAAGAGTATCTTAAAAGGTACTGATGCATTCTTACAAGGAGTAACCTCACTAATTCAATTTATTAAAGATAATGCAATACCTACTTTAACAGCATTGGGAACAACATTGGCTTTAATTGAATTAAAAATGTATGCTCAAGGTAAGGGAGGAGTTGCTTTCCTACAAGGAAAGATAACTGATTTTGTAGTTGGCTTAGGCTCTGCGATCGAAAGCATGGGTGGAGCAGGAAAAACGGTTAATATACTATCGAAGTCATTTGAGTTAAGTGCTTTCCAAGTTGGTTTAGCAAAAGTTGCGATGGGTGGTTTAGCCGTAGTAGCAGCCACTTTAGCAGTTAAAGTTGGAGTTGAGTTATATAAAGCATTTAAAAACGCAACTCCTAGTGTTGAAGAATTACAATCAAAATTAAATGATTTAAAATCTTCAATGCAAGAATACAATCAAGCACAAGAAAAGTTTGAAAGTGTTAAAGTTGATGTTTCTTCAATGAAAGAAATGGTCAATACCATCAATGACGAAAACGCAAGTTGGAAAGAACAGCAAGAGTTAACTCAACAAGTAAATGAAAAGTTAGCTCAACACGCTTCAAGTTATTCAAGTATCGAAGGTTTATTAAAGAATGAAAACATTGCTTTAGAAACTCGAATTGCTTTATTAGAGAAACAAGCAGAAATTGAAGCAAATAGTGCTCAGTTGGATACACTAGGACAATTAAGAGAAAAAGATGGAATCTTGGGGTTAAGTGGAACAGTAATTGACCAATTAGGAAATTCAGTTGATAAGGCTCTCGAAGAATTAAATAGCGCAAGTGTATTGGCTACTCACTATACTGATGAAATTGCTAGACTAGGAGACCAAGCAAATAAAGAGCTAATTGGTGCTGCTGAATCTTATCAAAAGCAGTTAGCCGAAAGAAAATCAACAGTTGAGCAAATGGCACAACTTTATTTAGAATATTTTAGTTTAGTATCAAGTGTTAAAGATAAAGCAGACCCAATTGAATACAAAGGTTGGATGGATCAGTTAAATGCAGTTAAACAAGCATTAGAACAAGCTTCAGAAGACTATGGTGTTGAATTAAAATTATATCTTGATACCGCATCTCTAATGGAGCAATCAGAAGAAGTAAATGGAGCTGTTGAAAGTGTAGTCAATAAAATTTCAGAATTATCTGCTTCAATGAATGAAGGTGTGGAAGCACAAGGTTTAACAACCTCTATTAATTCTCTGGTTGAGGAAATGGGAGCATTGGAAGAAGGTTCAGAAGATGCTAATACTGTCTTAAAACATCTACACTCTATATTTAGTGATATGCCAGATGATGTTGATACATTATCAGAAGCTATTGGCTATCTAAATGGAAAACTTGACGAAACATCTAATTCTGCAAATATGAAAGGTTTTAATGAATCATACCTTGGGGCACTAGAAGGAATTGAGGATGCTAGGGAATTATTGGATTCATTTAAAGATGGATTAACAACAAATGAAATGCGTTCTTTATTTGATTCAGACTTATTAGCAGATTACAATGGAGCGTTAACTGATTCTGTTTCTATTCAAGAGCATTTGAATAATAAAATTGCAGAAATGCAAGGAGTCGCTGCTGATGCTTATTTTGAAATGAATAAAAATAGCGAAGAGTTTTGGAATAACCAAATTAAAAACAGTCAATCTTGGATAGACTATGAAAAACAAACCCAAGATGAATTAACTCAACACTTAGCCGATAGCTTTGGTATTCGATTACAAGATTTTGAAGTCTATATCAATGAAAAAGGTGGTTTACGAGATGTTGATTTAAGCAATGCTAAAAACCTGTCAGAAGCAGAACGTATAGTAAACAGTGATTTAAACAGTCAACTACTTACTCTATTCGCAGGATTCGTTAATGAAAAAGCAGATGCACGAATTGATGATATGGACAATGTTGTTGCATTTTTAAAGGCTCAAGAAGGCGAAGAAATTAAAACAATTCAACAATTGGCTCAATTGTGGAATGAGTATTATAATGCAAAGAAAGCTGAAATTAATGCTACAATTTCAACATTGAAAAAAGTAGACGTTACTGCAACCCAAGTCAAAACAGATGCTCTAAATCAAATGAATGACATATTAAGCCAGAAAGGTTTGACCAACCCCAATAATCATTATCAAAGTCTATATGGACAAGCAACCCAACTAAGCCAAGACGTACAGAAGGCTACACAAGAGTTGGAGCAATTGGAAACTGAAAATAACAAATTCCAAAGCGTACTTAATAAACTGAATAATTATGGTGGGTCGGCTACCAATACTTTAAAACAAAATTATGTAGGTGCTAATTCTAACTCGTTTGGTGGATCATCTGGTTCTGGAAGTGGTTCATCTAGTGGCAAAGGTTCAAGTGGCTCATCATCAAGTGAGAAGGAAGTTGCAGACCTTGAATTGGCAATTGACCGTTATTATGAATTGAATGATGCTCTTGAAGACGTTAATAATGCTTTAGAGAAAAATTCTATTCAACGAGATAATGCAAACACTATTGAAGAATATAACAAGCTAGTCGAAGAAGAAATTAAATTAACCAATCAGAAGATTCAAGCACTAGAGAATTTAAGAAAAGAACAAGAGAAAGAAGCTAGTGAATTAAAGAGTGCTTTAAGTAGCCAAGGCATAGCTTTCGACGGTTCAGGTAATATCACCAATTATTCCCAAAGGTTGCAACAACTCCAAGATCAGGCGAATAAGCTATCTGGCACTGCTAAAGAAACTGCCATTGCCAATGTAAATGCAGTTAAGGACATGATTGATGAATATACAACTTTAACCAATAGCACGATTCCTGGCACAACAAACCAAATCCTTGAAATGCAAAAAGCGATTGAAAACATTCGTAAAGAGCAGGAAGAAATGGTTAAGCAAGTTGAGAAACTAGGAGAACGCTACTATACAGTGCTACAAGCAATTACCAAGATTGATAATCAACTTAGCTTAATTAGTGCTAAACAAGAAAACGCACATGGTCAGGAAAGAGTTGAATTATTAAATCAAGAAATCGAGTTACTAAAAGAGAAACAAAAACTAATTCAACAACAGCAAAAAGAAATGACCGTTGAAGCAACTGAATTATATGAGGAGCTTAAATCTCTGAATGTTGAATTCGACGAAGACGGTTACATCAAAAATTACGATTCATTAATCAAGAAGCTAGAAGACCAAGCCAATAAGCTAGTTGGAGACGCTAGAGATGGTAAAGTTGAAGAAGCTGAAAAGTTAATTGAATTGATTGAGAAGTATGATGATTTAGTTAAAGATTCATTACCTAGTCTTGGTGTTGAGTGGATTGAATTAAATAATGAAATCATTGCTCTAGAGAAAAGCAAACTCGAAACAGTTGCTGATGTGGAAAAGCAAATTACTAATGCTATTACAAGCGAACTGCAAAAACGCACTGATGCCACAAAGAAGGAAATCGAGAAGCAAAAGCAACTTTATTTAGATGCTTACGAAGAAGAAGATTACCAAACTGAATTAGCAAAAGAGCAAAGAAAGTTAGATGAAATTCAACAACAAATCAATAACTTGGCTCGTGATACTTCGCTTGCTGGTCAATTAAAACTTCAAGATTTAATGCAACAATATCAAGAACAACAAGACGTTATCAATAATATGATTCGTGACCATGAAAAGCAACAGGGTTCTGACAGATTTGATGAAGAGATGGATAAGTTAGATGAGAAGCTAGAAAATGCGCTCGAACCTGAAAACATGGCTCAATTGGTTGCAGATGCTTTAACCACCGGTTTAGTAACTGTTGGAGATGAAATTATTCAATTAGATCAACTGATGGCAGACTTTGCGGTTGAATCAGAAGGTGCTATTACTGCATTATCTAATACAATTCGAGCTGAAATGGTTGAATCTCTAAGAGAAGCACAAGGACTTATAAACGACCTAGGTATGTCTTATCGAGCCTTAATTGGTTACAATGAAACATTAAGCCAAGCTAGGGCAAGTCAAAACGTCAATAGTGCCACTTCAAGAAGCATTGCCCCAAGTGTTGAATTTAATGCTCCTATCCTAACTGTTGAGGGAGACATTACACAAGACATTGATTCAAGATTGTCTGACTTAGCAACTCAAGTGCAAAACACTGTAATGAAAACAGTAACAAAAGCTTTAAACACAGTTTAATTTTTAAAGGGAAAGTCAATTATGGCTTTCTCTTTTTATATAAGAGGTGGTGAATTATGAAAACATTTAACAATTACTTTTTTAAATTTAAAGGTATTAATAGTCGTGACTATGGGTTGGTTGTTTGTTCAGTGGACACAGATACAAGTCCCAACTTCTATGGGGTGGAGAGAAGTGTAAAACAAGAAACTTTTGGCACAATGACACCACTATTCAAAGGGTTTGATTACACTTGTCCTCAAATAACAATTACTATGACCAAGATGGATATGCAATTAAAAAACCTTGCTCCTATTACCAAAGTTGACGAATATAAAATTGGACAATGGTTGTATGGTGACGATGAATTTCACCCCCTACAAAGTGATGATAATGATGAAGTGATTTATTATGCTTCGTGTGTAAAGGCAGAAAAATACATTGACGATAAAGGTGACGGTTATATCACAGCTACATTTCAATTAGACTCTCCTTGTGCTTATACACCAGTGAGACACAATAACTACTATGTTAGAAATGGTAGGGAGAAGATTTTTGAAATCAACTGTAAAACCAATGTTGAAAAGTTTAATTATCCAGACGTTGAGTTTTATCTAGTTGGAGACAATCAGAATGTTAAAATCACCAACTTAACTTTAAACGAAACAATGGAGTTTAAGGACTTGCCAAAAGGTTCACATATTTATTGCTACAACGAGGGGTTAAAACAGATTGTATGTAAAAACAATGAAGATTATAATGCAAGACCTAATTTTAATAAAACTTGGTTGAGATTAGTATATGGTAACAACTTGATAAAAGTAGAGGGTGACTGCGATATTGATATTATCGCACAATATAAATTAGCATTACCTTAAAAGGATGGGAGAATATGCACAGACAAATAAATTTGAATAAGAAAAATAGTTATTATATTGAATTACATAGGAATAGGAGAGAAGTTTTAGCTGAAATCCCAAAAGAGTTTATCACAAACATTGAGTATAGTTCTTCGACTTATCCAACGATGACGATTGAAATTCCAGATAAGATTCATCGTAGTGGGAAAGACCATGAAGTATTATTATACAATCAAATCAAAGGAAAAATGTTTATCATCATTGACATTAATGGTGTGAAAGAGCGTTTTATTATTGATGAGGATATTGAAATCGAAGAAACCAAAGATGGTAAACTTAAAAAGTTGACTGCGTATGGCTATGAAAAGACAACTGAAAAGAAAACATTGTTAATCTCGAGTGGGGCAACAAGACAACTTTACAGACCTAAAAATGAGCAGGTTGAAGTTTCAGATGGAATCCTAAACTGGTTTGAAGAGCAAACAGGTTGGAAAGTAAATCACGTTGAAGAATTAGCAAGAAAAGAATTAGGTTTATATTATGTGACTAAAGACGAATTGCTTTTTGAAAACTTTGAGAAAGAAGTTAAAAAGAATGAAATCATTTGGGAGAAAGACGTTGTAATTGATGTTCCAGATAAAGCAATTAATATGACTATTTCATATCCTAACATGAGAACCATTGATAGTAATGGGAATGTCTTAAAGACTGAAACAATTGCTCATACATTTAGTAATCTACCTTACAATGTTAGAAAAATTCAAGCAGTATATACATCTGATACGGATTATCTATTTGGTATCAAATATACAATTACATACGAGAACAATACAACTCAAACACATAAATTCTCATTTGCCAATGTGACAGATTTAAAGATGGAAGCCCCATCAATTAGTTTAAACTATGAAACGAATGAATTAAAAGAACATTACACAACTAAATACCGTTTCTTCGAGCAATGCTCAACGAAGTGGTACAATTTCTTACAATCCGAAGTGTCTGAAGCCTTTGATTGTGTATTTGAGTTTGATAACTATAACATGGAATTGAATGTATATGCAAAGGAAACCTATGGTACAAACAATGGTTTGTATTTAGATTGGACACACATCGAAAAGATTAATAAGACTTTTAAGACTGGGGACGTGGTGAGTAGACTTTATATCGAGTCCCCAAATACGAGTATTGTTGAAGAAAACCCTCTCGGTACTGAATATGTAGAATGTTTTGACTATTACATCAATAGTGGTATTATGTCACAATCTTTAATTGACACACTAAAAAATTATGATGTTTTATTAGAGCAAAAACAAGTTGAATTCTTAACTATTAAGTTAGAGAAGAATAAAGTGGATCAATTATTAACTAAGAAAAACTCTGAACACTTAGCACTGAATGAGAGATACAAAGCCGAGAATGCAATCTTGACAGGTTACATCAAAGCAGGAAATCAAACGAATTTACAAGCACAACAGAGTGAAGTTGTTGAAAAGTTGGATTTAGAAATTCAAGCAATCATGTTGGAAATTCAAGAATTAAAAGACAAATCTAATGAATATCTTGAAAAGATGACCAACATTGGTGTTGAGATTAAAAAAGAAAATGCAATATTAAATGGAAACAAGGTATTCACAGAAGAGGATATTTTAGAGTTGGACGATTATGTCATTGAAGGTGCAACAACCAATGACTATTACACAGTGGCTCTATCACTATATAATCATGCAGTTGAAGTTATTAAAGATATGAATAGTGTGTATATTGACTTTACAATGTCAACTTATGATTTCATGAAAAAAATAGCACATCCTCAAGGTTGGCAAAAGTTCATTCGACTTGGTGAGAAAATTGAAATTAATGATAAAGATGTGGCAGACAATGAAGGATTCGTTCAACTACATGGATATTCAATTTCACCTAGAGATGATTCTATGAGTGGATTAAAGTTTACAAACAATAAAGAACCTATTTCAGATATCAAGACAATCTCAGACATTGGTAGACAATCAAATGCAACAACGCATATGACAGACTTCTACAAAGAGGTGTGGAAAGATGCAGCAAATAATAATGTTCACGTTGCAGATATAATTCAAAACGGTTTAGATGTTGCTGCTCAAGTTGTGCGTGGTAAGGGAACTGTAAACCGAGTTGACATAAGTGAAAGCGGAATTTACATTATTGATGCCCAAGACGAGAATAAACAACTTTACCTAGGAAGTGGTTTAATTTCATTTACCTTGGACAGATGGAGAACAAGTAAGTTAGCAATTGACACAAATGGAGTTATTGCTGATTCTCTAATTGGTAAGGTAATTTTAGGTCAACAATTATACATAGGAAATGAAAACAACACTGTTGTAATTAATCCTAATGGTATGTCTATTTATGACCCATTGGCAGTACAAGAGGAAAGAATCTTCTTAGGAATTGAAAATAATAAAGCAGTTTTAAGATTACACAGTGCCGATGGAAACAATAAGTTAGTTTTAAGCGAACAGGGTATATATCAAGTGTTTCCTGTTCAAGCTAGAGATTCGTTTGATAGATACAACAGCTTTAAAGTTCCTTTTTATTTACCTACAAGCTTACAACGATTAGACGAAGCTAGATTGATTTTAAATCTTGAAAAGTTTAGAGCATATAGTAAAGCTATGAGTACACAGCCTGAGTCTACGGATACTAAAACATCTTTAAGTGGTGGAGCGACAACTGTAAATACAACATCTGCAAGTGGTGGAGCGACAACTGTAAATACAACATCTAATAATGGTGGTGGTGGAAGTACAACTCCAACATCTAGCCAATCAGGTGCAACGCACTCTCCATCAGGTACAGCCATTGATCCAACAGGTCAGGGTAATCCAAGTATTCAAAACCACGTTCACCAAACTGATACACGACACACTCATACCGTTACGGTTAATTATCCAGCTCATAGTCACACTTTAAGTGTTAATATACCAAACCATACTCATACGTTAAATGTAAATATACCAAATCATACTCATGACTTAAATGTAAATATACCAAACCATACTCATGATATTTCAGTGACAATACCATCACATTCTCACAACATTGAGTACGGTATATATGAGTTTCCAACATTACCAACTGTTCGTATTTTATTAGATGGTGTTGTTATTGATGATAATGTTACAACAAATCAAAGTATTGATTTGTCAAACAAGTTTACATATTTAGGTGGAACTCACAATTTAGAAATAGTCTCACTAACCAAAACAGGAAATGTAGATGGGTTAGGTAGAGCGAGTTTGGATTTATTTGTTAGTGGATTCGTTTCATATTAAAAGAGGTGATAATATGCAAAAAGTAACAATGTGTCAAGACAATATCTTTGTTACAGCTGAAAATGGAGTTCAAGTTGAAGCTGCTTATGTTAGTGCGAGTATTTGTCAGTTAGGAACTATGATGAATTTCAGTGTCCAAATTGTGAACAAAGAAGTATTTGACAAACATAGTGATGAAGTAAGTGTTTCAATTAAAAGTTTCTTAGATAATGTTGTAGAAGAATCTAAGAA
>OIEL01000105.1_pt1 | contig 69340 bp, 59 predicted proteins | sample 1581731 | NCBI WGS metagenome assembly OIEL01 (sample SAMN01760977, study PRJEB22395) | human gut metagenome | reverse complement strand
CTTCTGTGATCGGATTCTTCTCGTCCCCATCATATGTGTCTTCACCGACAACATTGATCTCATACGTACTTTCAGTTCCAGGAACCTCTGATACAAGAGCCTTATCCTCACCCTCTGGTGTCATATCATATGTAAAATAACAATTGTTATAACCTGCACCCTCTTTTGCATCTGACGCAGCCATAAAAATTCTCTGTACCCCATCTGCTTCCGCAACATAATGCTCATTTAACTTGTATTCTGTAGCTAACGGAAGCTCATCCGCAACATTCTTCCTCTCTTCTTCCACTTTTTTCATCTCATACTCTAAAGTTTCTGCATAGTCTGGATCACCATTTGCCAAAGCCTTTTCTATTTCTGACTTATACAAATCTATCGTATTGTCAAGAATTTCCTTTGACTCAGCGGCATCGCCATCCTGCCATCTTATTTCTGATGTATCGTCAAAAAGTTTGGATATTATAGTTTTAAGCTCATCATCTGAACATGGTGCATTTACCGTGTCAAAACCGACCTTATATACTCTGTCAGCATCTGGAACCTCTATATCGTCATCCTTCAATGTTATCGATGAAAGTTTTGATTCTCCTGTGTCAAAAGTAACATCGCAGTTATCTGGTATGTCAAGCTGTCCATCAAGTCCTCCCGCATTATCTGCATCATCACTTCCCCCATTCATTCCATAATCAACCTTTTTATTTCCACACGCAGCAAGACTTAATGCCATAACAGAAATAAGTGCTACACATATAAATTTCTTTTTCGTCATCTTCTAGCTCCTACTGTCCTATATAATTTATTTTCATTGAGATGAATAAAAAGTTATAAGTAATTGAATATCCATAATAAAGAATAATCTTTACTGTGGATCCCTACCTACTTAATATGCTTAAGGAGGTACCCCCGCAATTTTAACTACCAATTACGGAGGTTACCTCCTATTTTTTCATAATTATAGTATAATATAAATAAGTTTCAACATACAGGTATTTTCTCGTTTAATACATATTATGAATATCAATATGCCTAACTCTGCTTATCAAAATATTACCACTTACCATAAAATGGTATAGCAGAATATAGCGAAGATTTGGATAATCCCGTATCTACAAATCCATAATCACCTCCATCACCTGTTACTTTCACCCATTTTCCCGACGCATCTTCGATATAATTTATTCCTTTCCAATCAGGATGTGTATCGCCAGACATCGATGACAGGCATGCAACCCGACAATTCTTTGGTACTGTTCCCCATTTTCTTGCACTCACTGTATATACATTTCTCTGATCCCTCATAATAAATGTTTTATATTGCTTTTTGTTTATTATTGCCGTTCCATATGGATATTCTGTACAACCTGTCAATGTCTTAGCTGGAGGATTGACCATAAATCCACTCACAACATTTCCTGACGAATTCTGAAATACGATATTGCAGAATGCGCCATCGCCTCCCTAATTTTTATTGTAACCGAAGGCCTCCCTATTATAGATAGTACCTATCTGCTTCGTCTTTTTGGTATCTGAATATACTGGCACCGACTTACCACTCTTATTTACACAAAAATTATTAGACATAATCTCAACCTCCTATTTTTACTCTTCATTCTTACTTTTTTAGCTGATGGAAATCCAATAGACAACATTTGCCATTTATGATCAATACCTATTAGTTTTCCTTTCTCTGAATACTAACTTTCTCCAATTTTTTGGGTTTCTTAGGCTCATACATAAATCCTATACAATTTGCATTAGCTTTACACATTGCAATCTTCTTAATAATATTTCCAAGATTTTCCTTTACGATTTTGTTCATTTTTTCACCCCCACTTAGAACACGCATTTGCCTTTTTGAATAGAGTATTTATAGTGTTTTTTCTCGCCAATGAAAAATTTATTCACTCTAAATTACTCTTGTCTTTTTGCTAACCAACATATTGTATCGTAATACTATCATAATAAACTATTACTAACAATAAGCTTGGTATGAACAACAAAAAACTGAATGTCAACGACAATATTTCACTCTTTTGATAATAATTTCCGTAAGGAAATTATGCTATAATTATTACTGACAGTGCTAAATAGTAATTGGCATTTCTCAATGCACGAGTTTACATAGAATTACATAGAAATGAGGTATTTATGCTCTATACAAATTGGGAATATTTTATAATCATTCTGGAATCAATTTTATTCTTCACATTGGCGAACAATAAACTCACGAAAAAAAACTGTAAAACAGGGAACATATATCTGTATCAATTTATTTTTTTGCTGATAGTTTCTATTCTTGAATTAGTTGCTAATCATCATAATATTGGAACTTTATTTTTAGTTATCGGCATATTGCTCACTCACATTATTTACTCGATCATATTTTTTGAAGATAGCCTATTTGCAAAAATCACCTGGTCAGTAATATATTCCGTATTGGCAATAATCGCAGATTCTATATCATCGGTTATTCCTATTTATCTTCTTCATTATCCCAAAGAAGAAGTACTAAGCTTGCCAGGTATAGTCAGAGTAATTTTTACATTGTTATATATTCTGATATTATCAGCATTCATCATCACCTTAATTTTTATAGGAATTAAAACCATTCGCCTGCCAAGGCTACAAATAGTATTCGCTCTAATAATCTCTATTACCTGTATTACGATTGAACAAATGGACTTAATCGCTATTATTAATTTGTCAGCCAGCCAGGAGTCATCAATCAGTATAAGCATTTTCATATTCTTTCTTGTATTTTTCCTTTATTTCTGTCTGATGTTTTATATATACAGTCTTGGGACGGAAAGAGAAAAGAACGAGAAATTGATAACAGAAAATCTGATATCAAAAATGAACCAGATTCAGTATGAACAAATCATGTCTTCAACTGAATCATTAAGGGGCATAAAACACGACATTTCCAATCATTTAGGAACTCTATCATTGTTAATTAATTCCAAGGAATATGAAAAAGCTACAGAATACTTAAATACGATTCTCTCTGAGATAGCCAATAATTATAAGCTGATTTCAACTGGAAACATACCTGTAGACTGCATCATCAGCAACAAATATGCACTTGCTCAAAATAAAGGTATAGCCTTTGATTATACGATTCACTTACCTTCAAAAATGCCTATAGATGACGTATATATCTGCTCTCTCCTCGGTAATATTTTGGACAATGCTATCGAAAGCTGTGTGAAAGTTCCTAATGCAAAGGAAAGAGCTATTTCTCTTGCTATAAGGCCTTTTAATAACATGCTATTGATCAACATTACCAATAGTTCCATAGGGGATTATAAACTTAATAAATCTGGGAAATTATTAACAACAAAGCAAAATAAAATAGATAATTCATACCATGGAATTGGAATGAAACAAATTTATAGAATTGTACAAGGGAAAAATGGTTTTATTCGCATTTCGCCTGAATCGGACTGTTTCACCTTGGAAATTATGATACCATTGGAGAATTGACATATTGATATAAGGAAGGGATGAACACTGTGAAAATTGACATTGCAATACTGGAAGATAACGAGCAGGATTTTTCGTATCTATATTCTTTATTAACAGATTGGGGCTATCATACTAATAATTCCATCACCATCACCGGATTTGAAGATACAAGAATCATTCAGGATTTTAAAGCAAATCACTATGATTTATTATTTGCAGATATTGAGCTCAAAGGAGAGTCAAACGAGACTGGAATCAGCATCTGTGAGAAATTGCGCGCTAATGGATTTAATAACGAAATCCTGTTTCTCACTGCATTCAAAGAGTATGTATTTGACGGATATGGAGTCCGGGCATTTAACTATCTTGTAAAGCCTATCATATCTGAAAAACTGTCCGCATGTATGAAACGCTTTTTAGAATTTCATACAAAGAATTATTATCAATTACAAGATCGCAGCATTCTGATACAATTAAAATTTAGTGACATAATGTATATAACGAAAGATGGTAACAATGCCCTGATTCATACACAAAACGAAATTTATTATGAACGTACCAGTTTGTCCAGTATGCTCGATAAACTTACATGTACATTTGTTCAATGCCACAAATCATGTATTGTAAATCTTTTGCATGTAAATTCTTTGTCTGGAGCTGAAATTCAGTTAACTGATGGCACAAAAATAACTGTTGGAAGGAATTATCTGGCTCAGGTTAGGAATACACTTTTGGACTATTCAAGGTTTGAGTAATTTGAACCAGAAATATAAGGAGAGTTTATATGATTGAACATCTTTCAAGATTGATTGCAAAATCTCTATATAATAATACTGCTGAAAAATCCTCAAGCGAAGAAATTGAAATGTTACAATACGGAATAGAATGTATTATTAATATATTAATTCCTTTAATTATTATTTTTATATATGCTTTCCTCTCCCATAAGACACTAGATATGTTTATATGGTTTCTTTCATTCTTACTATTAAGAAATTTTATTGGTGGATATCATACGTCATCACATATTCGCTGTATCATTTTAAGTTCATTTGTAGGTATACTATCAATTATATTAATTTCGAATATGTCAACAGCCTTCTTTATTTTTAAAATACTCATTATTGTGCTATTATTCACTGCATTTCTTATGATTGGCCCTATGCTGCAAAACCAATCATATATCTATATGAAGCAGTCCTTACGAAAAAAGGCAATTTGGACATTTTTAATTTATATTGCAAGTATTTTTCTTTTATTTTTTCTTAATATTCAATATTGGACTTCTTTATACATTGGAACAATTTCAGCCTGTGTATTGTATTTGATTGAATTTCTTATACGAAAATATAAATCTAATTATAAAACAGAAACATGATGTTATAAATATCAATAATCATGTACTTTAAATTTATACAAATAAGTTCATTACTATATCTTAAGTTCGGTTTGGCATTCCGCTAGACGGAAAACCATCAAGTGCAGTACAACAGATCCTTAAAGTGGCTAGTTCAGAAAGGACGAACATAAGCATGTGTTTGCATATGGAATTGAAACTGCCTGTGATAAAAACGAATGGATTATAGATTCCACAGCAAATCTAGGAAATGAGCATGATAGCAGAACTTTTAAAGGCTCTATGACAAACTTACACATGTTGGAATGAAATACTGTATTGTTGATGCTAGTTATAAAACTCCGGCAAAATGATATGTACCCTCTTTACTGGACAACCAGTAAGGAGGGTATTTTTATGCGTTATAGTTATGAGTTTAAAATGATGTGTGTTGAATTGTATCATTCGGGTTCGTATCCTGACATCCCAGAGGGGCTGAATCCCAATACTCTCAAAAGGCATATACGAGAATGGTCCAGATTTCCTCTATTTCTTTCTGTATTGATGTATCTGTCAAATTTTTCTTATTTAAATAATACCGCTTTTTTCTATACTTGTCAGCTATTTGTCAGTAAACGCCCGACAATAGATACTCTCGTCTGAGAGGTCTCAGCTGTATACAAATGTGGCAGTCATAGTGTTCATCATAAACATACTCGTACTTCTCGAAAAACACTATGCTTCCTTCCATAGTCGGGTACGCTCCCCTATTTATGAAAGAATCATAAAGCAGTTTTAAAGACATCTCTTTGAGGGGACATTAAATACCTACGATCGTCTTATCATTTACGAAATACAACATATACTATTCCATTATATCCCGAAATTTTTTCATCTACTTTTTATTTCAAAAATACCCATTACAAGTAGAATGCCATTAAATTTTCCTGTATTATTTGTATCTAATAAACACAAAGGAGAATAATTATGAATACCTCTCAACCAATCATTACTCTATATTTAGAGTACTGTAAAACGCAAAAATGTTTAGATTCCAAAACTTTGAAAGCATATAAAATTGATCTAAATCAGTTTTATAATAGTATTGCTATTTGTGATATTAATAATATTTCAACCGAGATATTAGAAAATTATATTGGCGAACTTCATCGGAAATACAAACCAAAGACAGTAAAAAGAAAAATTGCATCCATAAAAGCCTTCTTCCATTATCTTGAATACAAGGACCTGATTGAAAAAAATCCTTTTAATAAACTTCATGTAAGATTTCGCGAACCTGTTATATTACCTAAAACAATTCCTCTTAATATTGTAGAAAAACTTTTGTCTACTATTTATAATCAAAAGAATTCTACCAAAACTAATTACCAAAAAAGGAATTCTTTAAGAGATGTAGCCGTCATTGAACTGCTATTTGCAACAGGCATGAGAATATCTGAACTTTGCACATTAAGAACGAATGATGTCAATTTATATAATGGTAACATACTTATATATGGTAAGGGAAGTAAAGAGCGAATGATTCAAATTGGAAACATCTCTGTTATTAATATTTTGGTTGAATATAAAAACGAATTTTGCCGGGAGATAGAAAACTGCAATCATTTTTTTGCAAATCAGTCAGGTAAGCCTTTAACTGATCAGGCAGTACGCAGAATGCTCAATAAATATACAACCCTTGCAGCTATTGATATGCACATTACTCCGCATTTATTTAGGCACACATTTGCCACCAGTCTTTTAGAAGCTGATGTAGATATACGATACATACAACAAATGCTTGGACATAGTTCAATAAATATAACTGAAATTTACACCCACGTTGCAACAGACAAGCAAAAAAACATCTTAACTACCAAACATCCTCGAAATAATTTCAACTTTTAGTAGTAGCGAAGCGAAGCATATTTTTCATATTGTATGCCTTGCTTCGCTTTATTTATGTTATCCCTGCTGCATTTCAGTTATAAGTAACCCTATGTTACTTCCAACTGAATTCTCTAAACTATTTATATCCTCACAGAATTGTTTCTCATTACGAACAGCTACATCTATATTTCTAACAAGCTCATCCGCTTTGTATGAAATCATCTAATTTTTAATGGATAATATGTGATTATCTATTTTTAAATATGATTTTAGCAGAAAATAACTGAAGTAAAATTAGAATTAAGAGGATTATATGGAAAACTTAAATATATTAATTGCACATGTTTCATATCAGGCATCTGCAGGTAGTTTCATAAAATTGTTACGCAATTCCAACAAATATCATTTTTATATTGTTGGTTGTGACAGCATAGAGATGGGGTATTCTAGTGGAAGTGTGTTAGTTGATAAATTCTATCATGTTACTGAAGACAACCCCGATGCGTACATAAACACAATACAAAAAATTGTTAGAGAAGAAAAAATAAATGTGATTATTTCTGCAGAAGAGGATGACTTGAATAAATTTAGAGATTTTGAAATTAACGAAGCATTATATACTTACATCCCCCCGCGAAAAGTGTTTAATACATTTAGGGACAAGCAATTTGCCACTACTGAAATTGAAACTTATGGCATATCAACACCTAAAAGTATTATAAATTATAGCGAATTTCAAGCTACTAAAATTAAAAAAATTATTAGACGAGATAAAATTTCATGTTGTAGTCGTGGTATTACCATACTGGATCGAAATGATATAACAAAACATTTTAAATTTCATTCAAAAGATTATTTCTCTCAAGAATTTATAGACGGTGATTTATATACTGTAGATGTATTTTGCGATAAAAATGGTATTCCATGTTCTATTATACCTAGAAAAGATATTGCAATAAAAGATGGTACAACTTTCAAATGTATAATAGATAAACAAAACGAATTAATTAATATCTGCAAAAAAATATATAGTATATATTTTATTCCTGGATTTTCAAATGTTCAATTTATTATGTCTGACAGATTTTATTTTATTGAGCTTAATCCTAGGGCCGCAGCAACTATGATTGCTTCTGCGATAGCATCTGTTAATTATATGGACTTATATATATCTCATTTTTTGTTTGGTAATGAGCTACCACTATTTGAAGAAATTATGAATAACGTAAAATGGGGAAGTATTATTTCACGTTATTACAATGAAACAATTTTTATACCAGGAGATAACTAATATGCATTTAAACGAGCTAAAAGATATACTAAAAAATTTTGAATCTCAAAAGTCTAATTATATTATCTGGATATTGGCAAATGTTAACGATACAATCCAGAATAAAGAATCGTTTATTAATCATGCTAATTTTTCTGAATTTTTTTCTAAAGCTGAATTTGCTTCAATCGCATCGTCAATAATCGAAAGCTTCGGATATGTCCGTATATTTTATTCTGAGACAGAATTTATGGAATATGTATTTAACAATTTAAAATCATTACCTAAAGACAATATTATAATATATAATTTTATGAGAGATGGCATTGGAGAAGGAAAAAAATCATTAATTCCTGCATTCTGTGATTTGTATGGGTTTAAATATATAAGTTCAAATGCCTTTGTAATTTCCCTGCTTAGAAATAAATTTGTATATTCTAAATACCTAGAAACATTAAAAATACCAGTTCCATTTACTTTATGTAGTAATATGATTGACTTAGAGTTATACAACAAAATAAAAGGAAAAGAAATAATTATAAAAAATATTTTTGAGTCCGCTAGTATAGGATTAAATGAGAATAATGTATTTAGAGTTACAGACTATTCCTCTTTGCTCACCCAAATTAAAGAATTCAAGAAAAGAATGAATTGTAATAATTTGCTAATTCAAGAATTTATTTCAGGAAAAGAATGCGAAGTTTTTGTTGTAAAACATAAAAATAAATTTTTTTCATTTGACCCAATTATGCTTAATATAAATAATTCGACTATTATTACTTCAAGCATATCTGATGATTATGACTATTCATTCTCTCCTTTATCCGATGAATTTTCTAATAAAACATGCGAAGCTATTAAGAAATCTGCTGTAAAATCTGCAGATTTCTTAAATATAAAAAATTACGCTCGCTTTGACTATAGAATAACAGAAGATGGCGATTACTATTTAATTGATATAGCCGGTAGTCCATATTTGACAAGACATAGCTCTATTAGTTATTTGTTCACCAATGTGTTAGAGTTAAAGTATTCAGATATTTTTTTATTTATTGCTGCTTTAACAACAGACAATTATTCCCACGAGGTAAACTGTAAATCAGATACAGGCAAGCCTCTAGAAGAATAAAGATTTTTATCTTGCGGGGAATACTGTAACATATTTATTCCATATTTTCGGAAATCTGGAATAATTCTAGATTTAATTAGGTATCTTGCTGCGCTAACGCGCAAATTCATCTTTTCATTATTATGGAAGATTGACGGATAAAATGAATCTAATAAATCTATAATCTGAGAACATTTTCTCCAGTTATGATGTTGTAGATTTAAATAAAATTCATACCATGCAAAATGATACCTATAAAAATCATTTATGTTAACATCAGTAATTTCTGAAACATTTTTGCATCCCAATGATTTCTCTAACCGGTGTTTAGTTTCATTGTATTTAGTCTCATCTCCAGCGTACAAATACATCGAAGCTATATTCATTAGTATTACATGATTTGTACCACACGGCACTGTTGTAAGCAAATGTTCAAGTTTCTGTGAAGTATTTAATGCATTTTCTTTTAGTTCGCCTTCTTCAAGTTTTTCCGTAGATTCTATATTAAGATACTCAGCTATGTATAAATTATTATATATCTTCTCAACTTGAGGTATTTCTAATTGCTTTTCTTCTATAAACTGTAATGCTAATTTACAACTTTTTATTGCTCTTGAATATTCATGAATTGCAATTTCATTTCCTGCCTTGGACGCAAGAGAAATAATATATTCGTCCCAAATTTTGTTTTCTCTAAAATAAGCAACTGCTTGTTCATAATACACTACTGCTTGTGATGGTGCAGCAAATAAAAAAGCTTTTCTATTAAATATATTTATTACGTATTCAGCAAATCCCTTTTTGATAAAATGCTCATCAATATATTTTACCAAAATTAAACTTCTATCATATAATTCACAAAAAGTTTGTTTATCATTTAAAGTATCAAGAACATATGGTGCTAGATCATAAATAATTCTCAAAGAAAGGAGTTTTTCTTCATGCTTTTCTAATCGAAAATTATCTTCTAGATAAATGCTCTTTTTCAAATAAGCTTTTAACTCATTGGCAATTATATTAATTTTTTCTTTTTTTATGTTTTTCCCCATGTATGAACTTCTAAATTGTAACCTTCGTAATTCTGCAGATAATACAGTACTTATTTGAGAATAATCTATTTTGTCAAGAATTGCTATTGTCGTTTTATATTCTTCCCTATAGAAGGCATCATAGGCTGAATTAATATTTCCAAAAAGTATTTTTAACTTCTCATTACTATTATTATTGTTAAAAAATAAGATTATTTTTTCTCTTTCCAAGCCGTCGGACAATAAAAAACTTTTAGAAATTGCTAACATTATCATTGCAAAAACATTTTTATTTATAGAATTATAACTATAAAATAAGTATTGTGCTCTTTCAAAATACTCATCTTCTGCGACTCTAGATATATAATTGTAATAATCAGCTGTTTTATTTATATATGTTTTTTCTGCTTGTGTGTATAAATAATCTTTTTCTTTTTTAGAGATAAATGAGAAATTCCTTGAAGATTGTAAATCTATACAAAAATCTTCTTCAATAAATTTTTCATTTACTGCACAAACAAATCCTTTCTGTACATTTTTTTCATCAATATTATTTATATAACTTATCAAAGTAGGTGTAAGCATATATATACTCATAGAAGATGTTAGAATAATAGTTCTCAAGTCATCCTTGGATAAATTATATTTATTGCCTGATTGTATATAATAATTTAATTTTGTATCAATTATGTTTTCAAGGCAATTATTTGTTTGCGTTTTATTTAAAATAAAATTAGAGTAGCTTTTTACTAAATCTAAATTCGTACCGCAAAGTTTAATTATTTGCTTTAATTTAGAAGATGTTATCTGTTCAGGATCATACTTACATATATCAACTAGGAAATGATACATATCTTCTTTGTCGTAGTCCCTAAATTTTACATTTTGCACATTATATTTGCCATAAAAAAAGTCATCAGTACTTGTTAAAATTACTGTTATTTGTTTTTTTATTTTCTCTTCAATAAACGTTTTGTTACTAAGTAAAATATCTATGAACTCTCTGCTCTCTGCTGGGAGGGATTCGTATCCTATTGCAGAAATTAAGATTATTTTTTTTAGGGAAATTGATTTTAAATTTGAAATAATATAATTAATTTTTCTCTGTTCATTTTTCGTAAATGATAAGGACATTCCTATAAAATTATTTAATGATAAAGATACATTTATTTTATGGGTGGCAATTGTCTTATTGTTTTTAATAAGTGTATCAGACACAATCCTATATAATTCACACTTTCTTTTCAAGTTTTCCTCTAACTTATTTAGGACATATTCTTTACCTGTTCCGTTCTTTCCAACAAATTGAAAAGAAAATGATCCCGACTCAAGAATTTTTGTTGAAAGCATTTGATAAAATTCATCACGATTTACACATTCTAATTTGTTAATCATATTTTTAATTCCTCAAAAAGATATGAATAGCTCTAATTTTAAATATATAGTATTTAAAAGATAATCACATATTATCATTCACTTTTATATTATATCATTATATCTATCCCTTTTCTATACATATTTATACTATAACATACAAACCAAGTAACTATAATTGGACTTCATCAAAATGTGCAACAAGTTATCTTATCACTCTACAGTTTATATAATTCCACCTGTTGCACTTGATTATAAAGTTACCTCTATTGTCGCATATGGTATTTTTTACTATCTTCCCTTGCGCCTATCCGTCTGCCCCCGACTTATCATCGTATCTGCCACATTCTTTTTCCCATCCTGCTTTGCCATATATGCCTCAAAAGCATCAGCTCCATAAACCGACTGTTCCTCAGCAACTACAGCTAATCGCCCAGGAGAGAGCTGTGATGTTTCTCTTTCCGATGTTCTATAGTTTCCCCTATTTTCTGCCTTTGACTCTTTCCTGTGATCTTTTAGTTCCTGCATGCGTCTGTCCATGACATCGAGGCGAAGATTATCTACCTTGTCTATGGCGGCATCAAGGTGAAATTCCAGCCCGGTATAAACATTCTTCTGCCACTCCCATGGCTTGCGGAGAAATGACTGGTTATCACGGGCTATATCATCCTGCACATAATCTTTTTTCTCCCTGCCGGCAAGTACTCGAAAGCTGTCTGCGATCTGACGGCTCGCTGTTCTCATACCTTCTGAGAATCCATCAATTCTTGCAAGCGTCTGGTCTGTCTCACGGATTCCCTCACGTACTTTCTCACGGATTGCAGACAGCTTCTCCTTTACCCCTAAGAAGTCAGCCACCTTGTTCAGTGCCTCTTTCCCCTTCTGTTTGAAGCTGCCTACAATCTCTGCAGCCTTTGTCTTCATATCATTCTTCGCCTCAAGAAGTTTCCGTTTCATCTCATTGCATCGTGACTGTGCCATATCGGTCACATCTGATAATACCTCTTTCAGACTCTTTGATACCTGTTCATCACGCATCGCCTGCATTTCCTTACGCATCTGATTTATTTCCAGCGTCATCTGATCTAATCGATTACCGATGATATCAATATAAGCTGCCATCTCAAATACATCTCCAGCCTGACGTCCTCTGTCATTTGATTTTAGCAGCTCGATCAGCTCCATTATCATTTCATCCTTAGTCATTGATGTTTTTGTTGTCTCTTCCATAGTATACTCCCTTCTGCCTGGCAGCACCCATTTTATCGGATGCCGCCTGACCTTTGATTTCTTTTTTTCTTCTAACGAAATGGCAGAGCTTCCGCACCGGAGGTTTTATTCCTATCTGTATTCTTCACTGCATCTGCTTTCTGCTGTATACCACGAGCCTCCTGTCTCTGCTTTTCCTTCGCTTCCTCATATGCCTTCTCAATCTCACCATAAAGCTTTGCACGGAAGTCCTTTGTCACCGGGTAGCAGATATCCTGATAGATATCCCTGCCACTCTCATCCTTCTGCTTAGTCCTGTAAGATGGCATAGATACAAATACCTTCTCCTTGCCCTGAAGAATGTTTATATTGTTGACTATGAAACAGTCCTCAAAATAAATTCTTGCAAGTCCGCGGATATTGCTGCCTTCCCTCTCATACGGAGTCACTGTCACGGAAAACTGTGGTGGCTCTATCTCCTTTGCGTAACCACGATCAGGCTGCCCCTGATCCTTCACACGATCAAACTCAACCAGAATACTTCCATAAAGCTCCTCACGAAAATCTGACGTGATCGGATTGCATACATCCTTAAATACTGTCGCCCCATTCTCATCCTTCTCATTTGACTTATATCTCGGCATTGATACAAAGAGCTTCCCATTCTCCTTGTTCTGGACAATTGCGATATTTGTTATCTTGAAGGAATCCCCGAATACTACAGTTGCAAATCCCTTCACATTACTATCCTGCTTTTTAACTTCATTAACCTTAATTGTGTATTTCATACATTTATCCTTGCAGGCTCATATATTCACCTGCATTTTCCTTTCCTTTTATTTGTTCGTGTTTTCTGTGATAATCTCACACGGAAGATTTGCAATTTCTCCCGCTGTCATTCTTCCATCAAAATAGTCATAGAGCATACCTTCCATATTCTCTGCTTCATAGCATATATATCTGTTTCTGTCAGAATCTTCCCTGCAAATAACAGTCACCGTTTCATCCGGCATGAACATATTCTCTTCATCGTCAAAATAACAGATAATGCCTTTATGGAGTTTTATTCCAACACTTTCCAGATACACGTAATACCCGCTTATAACGATCTGAATATTATCCTCTGTGATTGCTATATCATCTGCAATCTCAGACATATCCATATGCTCTATGATTTCTTCCGCATCTTCAAATCTGCAACTTCTACTCGTTGCTATCACCCGCCTTTACTGGAGTGCATTTACATACAAATCTCTGAGTGCCGTAATTTGCACAGATAAAGAGCGTAAGCAGCTCTTTATCTGTCTGTTCCGTTACTGTGTTATCATGCGGTTCCACAATGCTTGTTTCTGCCCCCTGTACACATGCTTATTTCCCTTTTTATCAAGAATTTCTATCTCATCCCCGACTTTTAGCCGTGATAGATTGGTAAAGAAAGTTCCATTTCTGCTTCCATTGTGACCGCTCAAAACGCAGTTACCTCTTTTGCCAATATCTGCTATCTCACTCATATGTCCTATCGCATCGTCTATAGTCTGACATTTATTGTTTTATTATCTTCTTGTGTCCTTATCCTCTATGTCATATGTCATTTTACTTTCTGCCACGCTGCTCTCTTTTCTTGTACTATCATTTCTTGCAATGTCCGAATCACAAGTCCTGCTGTTTTCAAGATCCAACATAGCATTTAACTCTCCCTGCCTGGCAAGTTTTGTTCTAAGCTCTTCCTCATATGCAAAAGGTTTTTCATATTCAGTCTTCGACGCTTCAAGGTCACCTTTATACTGCTCTATCTTCTTTTCTAGGAACTCAATATTATCCTGTATTCCATTAAATAGATTCTCAAGCTTCACCATATTCCCGACCGGACTTGTTGACAGCTCAGTCTTGTAATCTGTCTTTCCTCTAAGTACAAGGTAGTTGATATCAAGGAAGTTTTTCTCCACCAAAAGTTCAAAACCCTTAAACATTCCTATACTGCTCATTTCTCCTGTTTTACACTTTGATATAGCTTCAAGCATGCCTGTCCCGCCGTCTGTCCGCTCAGTATATGTGATATTTCCTATTTTTATCGCAAAGTCTGCGCTGGCAAGTACAGCCTGATCCCGCATTTCCACATCCTGCTTCACACAAGCAAGCTTCTCCTCTGCAGCTTTGATAAGCTTTGGAAACCGAATCATGAAATTATCCTGAAGGCCATATTTCTGACTGTCATAGGATGCCTTTAAAAGCTTTAGTCTCTGTACATCATTATCTATCTCCATCTTTTCTTTGATCATGGGATTTCCGGTTGCCACTGCCTTTATCTCTGCATATGACAGCGTCGCCTCATCAATATCCTCACATGTCCTAGAAACAGCCCTGCTTGTCATAACCTGACTTATAAAGCGCTGCTTATTCTCAACTAAACTCCAGCTGTATGCATCAAATGTTCCCTTTGTCACATAGCGGTAAACTGCAACCGACTCATTCTCATTTCCCTGCCTGAGTCCTCGTCCTTCTCTCTGCTCGATACACGATGGTTTCCACGGACAATCTACGTGATGCATGGCTACAAGATGCGTCTGCACATTTACACCCGTGCCGCATTTATCGGTTGAGCCAATCAGAATTTTCTTCTTACCGGTACGCATATCTTTAAAAAGTGTCTCCCGCTGTGCATCTGATTTTGCATCGTGTATAAATGCTATCTCATCCGCTGGGATTCCTTTTCTTACAAGCTCTGTTTTCAAGTAGTTGTAAACATCAAATTCACCCGATGCGCTAACCTCATTTCCTGAATGTTGCCAGTAATTCTCTGCCAGCATGGATTCATTCCAGGTTCCCTTTGGTGTGCCGATATCAGAAAATATCAGCTGACATCCTATCTTACCTTCCCCTTTCGCTTTCTCATATTCCATAAAGACATTATCAGCAACCTTATTGAGCTTGCCATCTGGATTATTGGGAGCTGCTGCCTCTAGCAGTCTTGCATCGGTTCCAAGCAACCTCGCCTCATGAGTAATTTTTAAGAAATTGTCAACACTAGGATCAACTCCACCCCCACGAATACGTTCTGCCCTTGCTACAAATTCCTCCATAACCTGCTTTACATACCAGTCAGGCTCACTTTCCACAATGACATACTTTCCATCTCTAAGCTCCGGAACAGGCAGATCTAACATATCCTTTGTCTGCACATCTGCAACTTCACGGAACACATTCATCAGTTCCGGGAGATTTGTGAATTTATTGAATCTGCTCTTAAAGCGGAATCCACTGCCCTCAACTGTCAGCTCCAGTGCCGTCGTCACCTCGCCAAAGTTCGCAGCCCATGCGTCAAAGTGATATATTCCCATCTGCTCTAGCTTCTCTCTCTGAAGATAAAGCTGCATGACATACAGCTCACACATGGTATTGCTGATTGGTGTGCCAGTTGCAAATACAATTCCCCTGCCTCCATTCATCTCAGATATATACTGACATTTCATCTGCATATCAGTTGCCTTCTTTGAACCTGTAGAACTTATGCCAGCCACATTATTCATCTTTGAAAATATGGCAAGGTTCTTAAACCCGTGCGCCTCATCTACCATGATGGAATCAATCCCCAGTTCTTCAAAAGTGATGAGGTCATCTTTTCTGCTTTCATCTGTAAGCTCCTTTATCTGCTCCTCCAGTTTTTTCTTCTGTGCTTCCATCTGCTTGATTGTCCAGCGCTCACCATTTCCCGCTTTCATCTCTGTTATAGAATACGATATTTCCTCTATCTGCCTATCTATCATGGCTTTCTTCCGCTCAGCCGATATAGGTATCTTCTCAAACTGAGAATGACTCATAATAATACAGTCATAATCGCCTGTTGCAATACGCGATATAAACTGCTTTCTTCTGCTCTTTTCAAAGTCTCTCTCTGTAGCAACCAGTATGTTCGCTGAGGGGTAAAGTCTCAGAAACTCACTTGCTGTCTGACCGATCAATGATTTTGGAACAACCATCACAGTCTTATTTGCGAGTCCAAGTCTCTTCTGTTCCATACATGCTGCCATCATCTCAAATGACTTTCCAGCTCCCACGCAGTGGGCAAGCAGTGTATTCCCACCCATCAGGATTCTCGCCACAGCATTTTTCTGATGAGGTTTCAGTTCAATCTCCGGATTCATTCCTGGAAACTGCAGGTGACTTCCATCATACTCACGAAGTCTCACATTGTTGAAAGTCTCATTGTAATATGACACATACTTTGTTCTACGATCCGGATCAGAAAACAGCCATTCCCTGAACGCCTCCTTCATCAGATTCTGTTTTTCTCTGGCAAGCATTGTCTCATTTTTATTGACCTCATAATGATACTTACCATCTCCATCATCAATCCGATCCTTTATCGTAACAGTCCGAAGATTTAACGTATTCTCGAAAATAGAATAAGCGTCCATGCGGCTTGTACCATATGTTTTGGTTGCAGCCACTGAACGCTTATCCAGTGATTTATTTTCAATAAACCATTCCATATTGAGTTTGTTTAGGTGTATCTGTATTCCACTGCTATACCACTGGCTTCTTGCAGCCCTTGCTCTTTTAGGTGTGTTAAGCAGTTCGTAGATAAACTGCTCGTAATCCTCCGGTTCTATCCATGTGGTCCCTATCTTCACATCTATCTCAGAAGCATCAAGATCTTTAGGCTGCACCTGCATAAGCGCAGATACATTCGCCTGAAACAACTCTCTTTCCTCCGGCAAAATATCTGGAGCATTCACAGCAGCTCTGGCAATTCTAAGCTTATCCCTCACATTACCTGAAAGATATTCATCTGCTGTCTCCCATCCGGAATTCGGATTATTTGGATTATACGCTGACGGATTTAAGAATATCAGCCCAGAAAGTTCATCGATCACGACTGCACGTTTCAGTTCTTTTTCAGCCTCTTCCGAGAACGTAATCTCATCAATGCCCTGCCCTGCTTTCTTTGCAAATGAAACTTTTGCTTTTGTAAGATCCGGCTCATATATACTGAGCATATATGGAATATTGACTGTTCCAAATTCATTGATTGAGACATTCAGTGCCTCCACGGCAGTTGCAACATGATCTATTACCATTTTTGCTTTGATTGTCTGTTTATAGAACATATCAGCCTTTTTCACATGTCCATCCTCATCAACCTCCTCCAGCGAACAAAGAAGCGGATAATCACTGTCATCTCGAAATGCCCGGCTGTTTGGCTGCGATGTGATAGGACCATATTTTTCTACAAATCTGTCATACTTCTCATTTAATTTTCCTTGTTCCTCTTCAAGCTGCTTGTCACTGCATCCTTCTGTCTGTATATCAATCAAATATCTTGTAGCAGTTCTTATTTCATCCATCGCCTTGATTCTTTCCTCCACTGTATTTGACACCTCCCTTCGGTACATCTGGGAGTTTTCTCTGTAATACAGTTTTCCGTCTACAAAACAGAATGAAAAATTCCGAACATTGGGATCTGCCGGAATAATATCCTCGCCTTTCTCCTCTGTCTCTTCCAGGCACTCAAATTCTGTAAGTTCTGCATGCATATTCTGAACCGCTTCATTCAATGCCTCATACAGATTAAAATTCGGATCGAGATTGACGCAGGTTGTATATCTGCTGTCTTTTCCATAGATACGGTTATCATATTCCATGTGACCAAGCACCATCTCCGGGTGCTCTACATAATAAGAATTTATTGGTATTCCATCATCTGTATATCCGAGATGCACCCAGTCCGGCTCCACATCCATCTTGCGCTCTCTTTTCTGAAGAAACATAATATCACACGTTACTTCTGTACCGGCATTATCCTTAAATGCTGTATTTGGAAGTCTCACTGCGCCTATCAGTTCTGCCCGTTGTGCAAGATACTGTCTTATTGCAGGATTGCTCTTGTCAAGCGTTCCCTTTGTTGTAACAAATGCCACGATACCACCAGGTCTCACCTGATCAAGCGCTTTTGCAAGGAAATAGTCATGAATACGAAAGTTGTATTTGTTATATTTTTTATCGAAGACCTTATAATCTCCAAATGGTACATTTCCAACCGCTACATCAAAAAAATTATCAGGATACTCTGTATGCTCAAAACCACCGATAGTGATATTTGCCGTCTGATAAAGCTGCTTTGCAATTCTTCCTGATATCGAATCAAGCTCTACACCATATAAATTTGCACTGCGCATGCCGGCCGGAAGGCTCCCAAAGAAATTACCCGTTCCCATACTGGGCTCTAGCAGATTACCGCCATGAAATCCAAAACTAATAAGTGCTCGATTTATACAGGTGCATATAACAGGCGAAGTATAAAATGCATTGTTTACTGTTGCCCTTGCAGCTGTATATTCTTCATCATTAAGCAACGCTTTCAGCTCTTCATACTCCATTTTCCAGTCAGAATTTTTGTCATCAAATGCCTGTGGGATTCCACCCCAACCCGCATACTTTGATAGCACCTTCTGCTCCTCATATCCGGCAAGTCTTCCTTCTGTTTCCAGTGTCTTCAGGAGCGTTATCGCTTCAACATTCCATTTGTATCTTGTCTTTGCACCGCCAATCGGAAGATCCCAGAGATTATAATGATAATTTCTTTTCTCTGGATCTGACTCTCCTGATTTATCAGCCGAAATGACATAGGGCACATTTTCTTCATCTTTTTGCTTTTTACCCTCAATCTCTTCACTATATTCTGCCATTGTCACCAATCGGTCTTCTATGGCAAGATCTTCATCTGTAAGCTCATTTACAGGCGTATCTGCATTTTCTGACCGGTCATACGCTTCCCGTTCATTTCTCCTGGCTGAGTCGTAGCTTTCCGGTTCATCTGGTATTGCAAAATCATCCAGTGTCTGCTCTAACACTTCTGGATGATATTCCCCTGTCATTATGAGGGCTCCTATTTCCTCCTCCACTGTTCTCCAGGAAACATAACCTTCCTTTTCTCCCTCTTCATCCCGCCATTGCAAATGAATGCCACTTCCTTTGAATGTGTCATAACCATGCAGTCCATATCCATCTATCGGCCATCCTGCACCACCCATTCCGTATTCCTTACGAATTTCTTTCGCCCTTGTACCAGCATCGAACTCGTTTTCATATATTTTACAGATTCTACTCTTACCGCCTGCAAAACCTGAACCACGAAGAAGAACCTGTCTTATATAACCTGCAGGAATCATCGTCTCCTTCTTTGGATTCAGATAATTGTATTTGCCCGATAGTGCTTCTTTTTTATCTGCTTCAAACTGCTTTATATATGAGTCATCTGTACTCTGAGCTGGTATATCAGAGCCATATTCTGCATCAAAAAAGGAAGCCTGTCTGTATGTGACTGCTTCCTTTCCTGTGCCAAATGAATCAAGTTCATTCAGTTCTTTATTAAATTCTTCATCATCCTCTAATGATACCTGTACACTATCTCCGTGAGGACGATCTCTTCCGCCATCATCTTTGCCTGTTCTCTGAGTTTCCACATCTCCATGGTACTGCTCGGATTCACTGGTCTGTGCGACTTCAGATACTGTGTCATCAACTGATCCAGCATATGATTTGCTTCCTCGTCCACTTCCTTCATCTTCTCTGTCATCCTTCCGAACCGCAGCAGACTCTTGTACCTCGTCTCCTCGTTCTCCTTCAGATAATTCATCGCCAGAAGTCCGTACTTTCCGATCTGCGTCAGGTTCTCTGTCTCGTCCGGTGCCTGAAGATCCGGGTACAAAATCCCGTCTACCTCCCTGTAGTTCATCTCTACTTCCATATGCAATTCCCCTTTCCTTGGTGGCTGCCTCGCAGTCCCTTCCATATGCTCTAAGAACATTACAGGAGACATCGCATATGAGAGAACCAAGACGGTAAATCATATCTTCATCCGTTATGTTTACAATCTGACTGAAGTCCTGTTCTTCTGCAGACAAGTCAAATCCACATCTCGTACCGACAACATACAAAATACTCTTCTTCACAATATCATAAATATTCTCTGTATGCTGTAAGCTCTCACGTTTTTCGTTTTCTTCAATAATCACACTGCCTGTAATCTGTGAAAACTCGGAAATACGTTCTCCGAATTCCTCTTCCATTATCTCCTGAACCATCTGTTTTGTAAAGTCCTTTAATGCTGTTACTGAGTCTTCCCTTGAAAGTCTCTCGTATGCGGGATACCTGCCATTTTCTGTCTGGTAATTCATGAACTTTTCAAGACTGTCTCCCTCCAGATCCCATGTGAGTTTTGTCTGTCTTCCTCCGGTGTCACTGATATCAAACACGTACCGCATATATGGTTTTAATGCTTTTGATGGGTAGATGGCAGCTCCCTTGCTGCCACACTTTACAAATCTACCCACCTTTTTCCATGTGTCAAAGTCAGCAACCAGAGTAGCGTGCGGCTTCTGAGCATATACCATAAGAATGTTATCAAACTCATATCGGTATATCTGTCCTGCAAGCCGAAGTACAGATTTCCAGGCATCCTGCGACTGTGTCACTTCGTGTATCACCTGCTCATATATCTGCCTTACCTTATTATCTACTCCCATCTATGCTACCTCCGCCTATTCATTTATAAGATCACGAATCTCCCTGTATGCCTTGTACTCCTCACGATCAAGCGAAAGTCTCATAACATCATCTCCTGAATTTTTCAGCTTCTCATGTTCTGCAATGAGCTTTCTTCCAAGTCTGAGTGTTACATAATTCTGCTTGCAAAACTGCATACTCTCCTTGAACGAAAGTACATCATCATGCTCAAGCATTTCACCGATATGTGTGATATGTTCCTGAAGCTTTCTCCTAACCACCTTTGTCTGATCAACGCTAAGCATAATTGTATGCTTTGTCTCCTTTGATTCATCCCACTCTTTCTGAAGCTCCCTTATCAGATACTCCATATTCTTAAGTACCTTGTCCATCTTGTTTTTCTTAGACATAAATCTGTTCCTCCTTCTTATCGAACACCAGCCATGCAAAATCACCTTTGGTGTATGATCACATTGCTTCGCAATGCGATATGTCGGCGATGGCTGGCGCAACATGTCGTCAAGTGTAAGCTTGATGACCTACGCACACATCAGCGTGCATCCTTAGCTACATGTCAAGTTTTCATAGAAAACTTGGCACATCCTTTTCTTCATAACAATGGGCAATAAGTAAATCTCATGCCCTGACCGATCCTATGGTCTTCCAACAAACACAATACAATCCGGTGCCACAACCTGCCTGAACACCACACCATACGCAGTATCTCTTGCATCAACCATCATTCCATTTCCAACGTATATCGCCACATGACCGATATGCAGATATCCTCCTTCATTTGGATCAAAACAGTAAAAAATCAGATCCCCTGGCTGTATATCTTCATACCTGACACCTTTTCCTGCCAGATCAAGCCCCTGTGCTTCATATCCCGCTGTGGTTGCACCGCCATAGCTGATATCTACTCCGGCTTCAAGCCAGGCGTAGTAAACCAGCGAACTACAATCATACGCACGCCCGCTGTGTCTGAGTTCCTGACTGTATGGATAACCAACCCTTGTCAGTGCAAATGTTACCGCTTTTTTCTGCTTTGCATCCTTTATATCCTTTACCCAGTCGTCTATCTCTTTCTGAGTTAATGACGACTGCGGTGTGACACCTGTTGACGAACCAAACATTGACATCATCTGCGCCACAAGTTCTTTGCGGTTATCATCAAAGGCATATTCGGTAATCATATCCGTATAATGCTTCAGCTTTACATTCACATAAAATACAGTCTGCTTAACCTTCTTCCCGTCATCCTGTTTTATCTGCTCTGAGCCTGTGCTAGTTGTGTAAGAACACATATCATCAAACACTTCTTTAAGTCTCATCTTTGAAGTATCATTCATAATAATTGCAGTGTCTTCCACACCATACTTCACCATATATACAGCAATAATATCGTTGTAGTTTCCTGCCTGCTGTCCTTCTGCGTCTACATACACTATCTGCCCTGTGTCACAGCCTGAATGCTTATTTATTAGGTCATTGATCTCCCTGTTGAAATCCTGCATATAAGCACTCGTCACCGTCGTAACTGTATCTCCTTCCTCAAGCGGAGGCAGGAAGAATGCAAATGGTGAATTATACAAAACTGCAATCACCCCGACAATAGGAGTCACTGTAACTGCAATGAGCAGAACAAGCATAAGGAAAAATCCCGCTACTGCTTTTGTCATCTTCTTTGCTGGTATTGACAATCTGTTAAGCAACAGATCTCTTACCATCTTCCCCACACTATCCTGCTGTTTATCATTCTCCTTCATTTTATCAAGGAAGAACCTGATCTTTCGGCTCCTGCTGTTGGCTTTCACGTTGGCTTTGTCTATCTCTTCACCAACCTTTTTCCCAACTGCCTCACCCACAGCAACTCCAATCACCGGCGCAAGCGGTCCTGCCTCAGCACCCGCAGCTGTTCCTGCAGCTGTAGCAGCTGTCTTTGCTGTCACCTTGGCTGTTTCTTTTGCTGCCAGCTTCGCAGTCTCTTTGGCTGTGTCTTTGGCTGCTTTTTTTGCAGTATCCTTTGCAGTCTTTTTGGCTATCTTTTTTCCTGCCTTTGCTTTCTTGATACGCTTCTTTGCCGCTTCGATTGCATGTTTCTTTGCAATGTCAGGTGTGCCACCTGCTATTCTCACAGCTGGCATTCCAACCACGTTTGCAACATGAGCGGCATCCCTTATTTCATCTCCACCTTCCATCTGGCTGAGAGCAGTCTTAACACCGGCTGAACCAGCAATCCTGATACTCCCTGTCTTTGTCTTGACAGACTTCTTTGATTCCATAATCGCTGAACGCAGATGTGCGGCCATGCCCTTTCTGCCTCGTTCTGGCATCTTTGTCTTCGCCAGCCTGTTCTTTGATATGCCACTTATAGTTCTCCCCTTATCCCCCCTGCTTGATGTCAGCACATTTGCTCCCTTAACCTCCACATGCCTTGCCATATGCGTATGAAGCTCAGCCTTTTTCTTTGTGTGTATCACCATCGGCTTGTCATCCACCTTCTTGATTTTCATATATCTCACCTACCTTCTACATCCATTGCCCCACGCCTTTTTATGATAAAAGGGCAAAAAAATAGCCATCTGGGCGATGAAACCCAAATGGCTTATGTACATTTAAATATAATTTTATTTGTCTGTCGGCTTCCAGCCTTTATCATAATGAACAGACTTTATAAAGTTCTTCCCATTTCCAATTATTAAATATTGTACTCCATCTTTTATTACAATGCCTCGTTGCATTTCTTCATCAGTTAATTTAATATCGGGGGCATAAATGATTTTCTGATCACAATGTTTTAAATTATCCAATGAAATGCGTTTTTCTTCATCATATAAAGTAAGTATACTTTCTGCATCAAGCACTACTTGAGAATAAGCACAATTATATAACAGTTTTATAACATTAACATATCGCCCATCTGATGAACAAATAGAATCATTACATCCAATAGTTATCTGATAACATTCAGTTTTAAAATCTTTGAACATACTTACAGCTATGTGATGCGACATTTGGCTCGATTCCTTGTCAAAATATTGCCCTTTAGCTACATTTCTATTGTGTTTCAAAAACTCTAAATTGGATACTCGGCAATCAGTATGAATATTATTCATATGATCCACCACGAATCCACGCATAGACATATCTTTAAGTATATCTTTTCCATACCACTTTTCCATCATATATCTATGCAACCCGCCACCCAATGCCTGATTTACAGGGTAACCACCTTTATCTAACGACCATGTGTGGGAAGTCAACTCATTATAATAGTCTTCTCTATAAGTGGCAAAAGCAACATTATCCCACTCCTCGCGCATTATTGATACAGTATCACCATTTACAGAAAATGAATTTTTACTTTTCTTTGGCAAAACCATCCCTCATTTCAGTCATAAAATCAATCTCTACAGAATCAGTATGCAGGATAACACATCCTGCATACATTATTATACAGCACAATAAATATTATTACCATATTAACTTTATTCTGCTAATTTCCGCGCCTTCTGCTCGGCGATACGCTCATGAATATTTGTATTATAAAGCTTATAAAGACTTGTATCCTTACCGATCTGATTATCAAATGGTATTACAACATTACCACACTTTAAAAGTCCCATACCAGACTGACTGTTTGTGACAAAACGAAGCTGCGCATCTGACACTCCGATTACTTCTGCCATCTTTGCACTGTCAGTATTTGCCTGTTTCAATAGTGCAACAAACTCAGAGTTGGCAAGCATTGTGGTAGCTGTATAGTTCTGTAAAAGATCAACAACATTCTGTGTGATACCAGTACAGAGTCCACCTTGCTTCCTGACCTTCTTCCAGAGCTGCTGTAAATACTTTGCGGAATACTCTGAATTTAAAAGAACATGAAACTCATCTATATAGAGCCATGTCGCCTTTCCTCTCTTTCCATTTTCCACAATACGCTGCTGTATCGACTCCATCATAACAAGCATAGTAATCGGGCTAAGCTCTGTTCCAAGGTCTCGTATACCATAAACCACAAAGCGGTTATCTACGTCTACATTTGTCTGGTGATTAAAGATGTTAAGCGAACCATTGATAAAAAGTTCCAATGATAGGGCTATCTCCTTTGCTTCCTCCTCCGGCTGAGCCATAAGAATCTCATAAAAGTCACTCATGACAGGGATATACTTCTCTCTGCTTCTGGCTATATCTATATACATCTTTCTGACGCATCGGTCGATGATAGACTTCTGACGAGAATTTAACGAATCTCCAATACACTGCTCACATAGACCAAGCATGAACTCGCCTTTTTCTCTCACCCATCCCTTTGTATCGTTCTGATCAAGATTCCATACATCCATAGAAAGCGGATTCACATAATTATCCGTATAAGTAGACATGTTTACTACTGTTCCGCCATAGGTATGAGCCACATCAAAATACTCATTCATAGGATCAATAACTATGATCTCATCATCACTGGATAAGAACACCGAACCCATCTCCATCTTACAGAAGAATGATTTGCCCGATCCCGGTACTCCGAAGGTAAATCCATTTCCATTTATCAGCTTCTTCCTGTTACCAATATTGATGTTCTTGCTTACCTGGTTTATGCCATAATAATTGCCACCTGCATCATTAAGCTCCTGCACATTAAATGGGATAAGAACCGCAAGCGACTGAGTAAGCATAGTTCTCATTGTCTCAACCTGCCTGACACCAATCGGAAGAACTGTATTTAATGCCTCCCGCTGCTTTAAGTAATGAACATCAATCGTACAGCTGTTTCGCTTGCCTATTGTCTCCACAGTCTCACTGATACTTTCAAGCTCTTTTTTTGAGTCCGCCATGAGAATAATTGTGACTCCTACATAAAAAAGGCACTGATCATTTTCTCTGACATCATCCATGATCTCTTCTATTTCCTTTTTCTCTGTTCTCTTTGCATATGAAATTTCTGATGAAAAATCATTATTCTTATTACGAACTCTCTGCTGCTTGATGATATCTGACTCAATTCCCAAATACTTTTTCTGCAATGTTTTGGTTGTCAGATCTTTAGGAACTGGAATCACATCAATACTTGTGATCGAATGAACCGGAAGTGAGGTGATCTCGTTTAAGAAACGATCAGATAATGAACTTGGATATTTCTTTATGAAGAGTGCCTTGCAATATTTGCCTTCATCCTCAAAGCTATCCGGAAAGAACTTCAACATTCCATTACAGAGGTCATTCCTAAAGTCAGTGCCTACCTTCTTTGCCTGCTTTATATCGAAATCAAATTGTCCTTCATTTCCAAGATGATAAAAGTCATACAGAATCTTAAGTCTCTGATTTCCTGTAAGAGGAACAATATCTGCACCGAGCTCATTAAATGCCTTATGGATAGTTGCCTCAAGTGTTGCAAACTGCGCCTTAGCCTCCTCAAAGTTCTTGCAATCTATCGTAAGCGTCAGATAACGTTCCTGCTCAATTCCCTGTCTGCCTTCTAGTATCTTGTCCTCAATGATCTCATTGTATGCCTTTCTGTATTCATTGAATCCATCATCCTTTTCCTGTAACAAAATGGAGCTGCGCATGGCATCCATATTTTTATTCTTGTTGTTCACTGTGATCTTAAAATTGCAATCCAGTGAATTTAACAGCTTGCAGTATCGCTCAAATATATCGATCTGCTCAGCCTCATTTGTGGTGGTATAGTTAATATCTTGAAACAGATAACATTTCCTGTAACGTTTTCTCGCCACCTCGAAAATACCATTTTCTGCCACTGCCAGAATCTCAATTGTCTCCTGAATAGATTTCGGTGTTTTAAAAAGCGGCTCACTTGCTTTTTTGAGCTCCTTAAATCCATCTGTAAATAAACCCATCTGTTTATCCTCCTTATTTTTCCCAAATAAGGCACAACCGGAGTAATTCCGGCTATGCCAAAACTACTCCGACCTGATAAGCAGGTCTCTATTTCTTATTTCCAAGCATCTGCATGAACTTATCAATATAACCATACTTATATGCAAATGCTATTCCCATAAATATCACAACTGATAAAACGCTGACCTCCAGCAGCTTTTTCATCTTTTTCTTTGTGTCATCAAATGTTTTCTGATTATCCGTTGAACTATTATCTGCTGCGTTATCTGCATCATCGCTTGTTGCAGATTGCTTCTTACAAAAACCAAATAATCCAGAACCCTTCTTATCTGAAATATTTTTTTCAAATTTATATGATCTGATTGCCTGTTCTCCTTCTGTTGACACATAAGTAAGTGTCCTGTTGCCAAACATAAAATGAATTTTCTTTCCCATAACCTCATAAAAACTCATTCCGTTATACGAATAGAAACCACCAAGAGCAATCGGTGCCACTACTGGTATCGCAACATAAGCAGCTCCTGTAAGCCCTATATATGGATAGAGCAGAAATACCAGTCCTCCTCCGCATACAACACTTGCAACAGAAAATATAAGCTGTTTTGCCGAAAGACCCATTGCAACTGACTCCTGATATCGGTCGATATCCTTGTTAATTTCAATTACCATGTTATCTTGCCTCCTTATAATCCAAATGCCTTGCTTGTAAGTGTCTGTGCACCCTTTACGCTTCCAACTGTCAGTGCAATCGTAAATGTCATCTCACATAGGTAAATCAGCGTCTGTGCCCAGTCAGAATAGCTGCCTGTAAATGACGGGAGCCCCGCATTTATAAATGCGTTGCACACAATGATCGCCAGTGCCATTGTCACGGCCTCAAAAGTTACCGATAAAAAATATTTACAGTACGCTGTAACCGTATGATTAACTGTACGATTACCACCCATTGTCGAAAATGCTATTGAACCCATTGGAACAATGATTAGCAGTCTTAGGAATCTGAAATACACTGTATATATCATGAAAAAACCACAGATTATAATGATGATTGCAAGAAGTGCTGCAAGAATCAGCATAATCAGACTTTCTCCAAATCCCAAGTCTTTGATAACATCTGCCTGCGTGCTGTCAATTACAAGCTCTGTATACGATCCTGCCGAAAGCAGATTGACAAGGTTGCCTATTGATGTGAAAAATGCCTTCATGATAGTGACATTGTTTGCCACAAACCACTCAGCAAGCCCCACACGTATCAGCAGTCTCAAAATAACCTCGAATCGCATTTCTTCTCTTATGTCTATGCTTTCACTGCAAAAACCTATAACAAAAAACAAGACAACAAGCGATGATCCAACCGCTACAAATATCGGTTCAATACTTTCAATCACACCCCATGGGCCTCCTCCTTTGAAGCTGACTGGTGACTGTCCGAGCATAGCAAATACAAGCGATACCTGGTTGTTCCAAAATCCAAAAACCATCTCAAGCAATGCGAGAATTTTGTCTCCAAGCTTAAATACATCCATAGTTGATTCACCTCCTGTTACAGATTCCGGAGCAGATATATGGATAGTTATCTACTCCGGCAATTCTGCTCCTATTCATTACTAAAATCCAAGGAAGGTCAAAACCGTAGATATGCCCGCCATCATTACACCTGCCACAATTCCCTTTAACGCAGAGTTCATTGTTGAAGAATCCTGCTGCTGGTATGCCTGTGCGAACTCCATGACGTTCTTTGCAAGAATGATGACACCAACTGCGCCAATTACCGCAATTATCAATGTCTTCAGGTTGTCAAGCGGCTGTGTTACCGCTGTTGTTCCTGTACCAGACGCGTAACATGTCGTGTTCATAAGCATTACCGCTGTTGCCGCGCCCATGCATGCTATAACAGCCTTATTTCTGATTCGTCTTAACTTATCCTTCGTACTCTTCATCTTTGCAGAATTGCTCATGCCCACATTTTTCTTTATTCTCTGTCCCATACTATTAATCTCCTTCTGATCTGAATTACCAGACGTATTACCCCGTCTGGCATAATTTCAATTCTTATATCCAAACGGGGGATAATCCCGGTAAACAAATTTAAATCAGGCTTTCCCTGAATCGTTTATGCTGCAACCACCTCCTTTTTAGCTGATGCCGGATGATTTCTGGCACAAAAAAACACCAGCTTTTTATGCTGATGGTTCCTCATACCCTTCTCGGACTCTTTTCATCTCCTCAACATCTATATCCGGGTAAAAATATTCTAATATCTTTTTTTCTGGCACTCCTGCAAGCATAGCTTTCTTCGCCTCTTCCTGCTGTGCATCCGAAAACTCCCACTGCGACATTCGGCGGAGAATAGTATCTCTGCCATTTATCTTAGGTCGTTCCTTCTGTATCTCTACGTTCTCATCTGAATATTCGAGTTCTTTAGCTTCCTGCTCATCGAACCGATCTTTTCTTTCCTGTTCATCCAGCAGCTGGAATCGGTTTCCAATCTCATTTTCACTGATAAGCATAAATTCCTCATAAGATAGCTTATCAATATACACATTCTCACCTTTGTCTCTGAGTATCCTATAATGTTTAAGCGCCTTTTCTGACAAAAGCTCATATGGCGGACCTATAATATCCGATCTCTCTAAAATGTTATGAATATACGTTTTCCCACCACCATCTGCTGTCTGGGCAAACTTTGGATGTCCAAACGGAATATACTTATTATCAATAATTGGATCAAACCCACGGATAAAAAGAATACACTTTCTGTTATCCAGCTTTCTCACCTCATCCGGTGTAAACAATTCTCTCCCTAACACATCATAATTTCTTGAGGAGCTGCCCTGTCTTCCCTTTGTTTCACCACTTGACTTCTTATCAATTGTGCCTTTTCCAAGCAACTCCGATACATATTTATGGGTACTCTGTTCATTTCCTCCAAGGTAAATAAAGGTATCACAGTTACCCGGTATAGTCTCCCATGTATCTTTAAAGAGCGCCTTAATCTGTGCGAAATTCTGAATTATGATGATACTTGAAATTTCTCTACTTCGCATTGTTGATAAAAGGGAACAGAAATCATCTGGCAGCGCAACATTTGAAAATTCATCTAACATAAATGTCACATGAATAGGAAGCCGTCCTCCGCAGTTGAAATCCGCCTGATAGTAGAGTTCCTGAAATATCTGCGTATAAAGCATACCTATGATAAAGTTATAGGATTTATCGCTGTCTGGGATCACACAGAATAATGCTGTCCTTGTCTCACCATCACCATTGATACCAATTCCAAGTTCAGCAAGATTCAGGTCGTCTTTGGACAGGAGACGTAGCACCTGTTTGTTTTCGAGAAACGCCAGTCTTGAATTTGCACTGATGATAATAGACCTTACGGTATCTCCCGCTCCACGCATACATTTGTTATACTGTTTCACCGCTGGATGATTTGCTCCCATCGGATTATTTTCCTCCAGAAATTTCATACGTGTATCAAGCTTAGATGGTTTTCCCTGCTGTGCAACCTCTGCTTCTCCAAGCAGTTTAAGCACAGTTTCAAAATTTCTCTGATTTGGCTTCACCTCGAGCCATACATAGTAAAATATTGCCTGTAAAAATAATCCCTCTGCCTTTTCCCAGAACGGATCTGATGGCGCAGCTCCCTTGGGTGTGGTATTTGAAATCAGATTTGTTATAAGCTTTACAACATCTGTCTCCTCTCGAATATAGGAAAATGGATTATAACCATCCGACTTATCCATCTCGAGCAAATTAATTACTTTCACGTTATAGCCATTATCCTTTAACATCTGCCCACAGCTCCTAAGTATCTCTCCCTTCGGATCTGTACATATAAAGGAACAGTTCCTTGGCATCTGCATAAGATTAGGCTTTACTTCATAGAATGTCTTTCCTGCCCCAGAACCACCGCATATCAAGATATTTCCATTTAACTTCAACTTACGAAAATCCAGTGACATCTTCACGTTCTGACTAAGGATTCGATTAAAATTTTCATCCTTATCCATCAGTACCTGACTGACCTTCCGCGGAGATTCAAATCTTGCTGTACCGTATTCCTTGCCAGGCATGTAATTTCTCTGGCTCGTGTAGTACATTAAAATAGCCATTGCATAAATTCCTAATGCAATGGCCATACTCTTCACTGTATTATCATTGAAATAATTTGCAAATGGTTTCTGACATACCTGGTTGAAACTTTCCATAAATGTCATAAGGTTCTGTCCATCACTCCATGCCCCACCGATCAGATATCCGAGATACGCTGCAAGAAGTGCACCAGTTACTATAAATACTGCAGATGGCTTTTTCTTACTTGTCTGCATATCTTCACCTCTTTTTCGGTTTTGACTTTTTCACAGTCTTTGGCATATCCTGAGCCTGTGACTTTTCATAGCGCTTACGAACAGATGCTTCAACCTTATCATAATGATCCGAATATAGTTTATCCCCCTTCATGGTTGATACCACACGGTTATCAACATCATAGATTTTGTACTCCTTATCCCTGTCGATGAAAGTAAGCATGGTCTTTCCATTATAGATATCCATGATATTTTCCTTCTTAATCCACACATATCTGGCTTTCTCTCCCCAGGTGCCGGGTATTCTTGTCTTTACCGCCCTTTCATTTTCTATCTGAATCAACGTCTTTGAAAGAGTTACATCCGATAGATTCATATGCTTAGACGCTGCCACTCTCCGCATTCGTTCTGCCAGATCCTGATATCCTCTGATTCTGTTCTGAAATGCCTCCTTATCCATGACAACCTTATGATTTCCATTTGCATCTGCTTTATCAAGCATTCCTATTGTCTGCAGTTGTCTTATTACATTCTCCGCCTGTTCATGATTGAGGCTGAAGTTTTCTGATACCGAATTTGCATTTATGCTTTTTTTCTCCATTGCATACATGCCTACTTTCTCAATCAGCCCGTCCATCAGCTGATCTGCACGTGCACTTTCTGGTGACGGGCTAATCTCGTTTCCCTTCTTCTGCCCCTTCAAAAATTCCATCAGTTTGTTTAGCTGCTTTTCATCACCATTTTTCAGATAATCATCGAAGGTTGCTATTCTTCCACTGCTTATCTTCTGCAAAAGCATGTTGGCCCTTGGAACTGCCTCTGTATGAAATATGATCTCTTTCTTCCCATCTGTCCTTGCTGCATCCGGAAGCACAGAATATAAAATTCCATACTTCTTTGCATACTTCTCCACCTTCTTCGTATCATCACCGGCAAATTCCAAAACCTGAAGATCTCCGCCCTTCATCAGCAGCTTACGCATGGATGTTTTTCCAAGAGATTTCTCATAATCAAGCATTCCCGTTAAGAAGTCTAACGCCTTCTGCATTGCCGATACACCGCCACTTCCTACTTTCATCGCAATCTCAATTCCATCATATGCCACCTCGATGATCTGTACCGCTTCTCTGATTTCTTCTGACATCACTCAACCCTCCTTCACATGGTTCTTGCCTGTTCTTTTACGTCCAGAACCATCTCTTTCAGCTCTTCTGTTCCAGTTTTTCTTACACTGTCAGCATCAAGGCTCACTCCGTTTGCCTGTAGAAATTCTGCAATCTTTGTTATCGCTTTCTCCTCTTCTATCCGGTAAAGTTCAAGCGCAACTATGAGATTTTCTATCTGCTCTACCCAGTCGGGCACTTTATAATTTGCCAGCTCATACTTTGCCTTAACCTTATCCAGATCTGCATCACATTCTGAGAGCTCATCTAGCAACTTCTCTGTAAGTTCTGCACTTCCTGACTGAAATGCGTATTCAAATACATACTGCTTCTTCTCATCATCTAAATGAACATGCTTTTTCTCCATGAGTTCCATTGTATCTGTAATCATATTAAGACTCACCTGCCATCACTCCTCCCGCCTTTAAACTGTTCTGCAAGGCTGCAAACCCAACAATGCTCCGGATTCTTTCGGCTGACAGATCCTTATTGATAATGAGTTCAAGCTGCTCCTCATCAAGCCCCTTTTCTAATCCCACTTTTATCTCATTTACCTGATCAGCTGTAAGCTCCTTATTTATTACAAGCTCCATCAGATTACGTCTGGACTTCTTTTTACTTGCAAACCGGCTCATAATTGTCGAAAATACAGACTGTCTTCGCTTCGTATACTCAAACTCCTGCCTGTCCACAATCCTGCCATCAGAAACATAGGTCATTGCATAATACACCGGGATACCACTTTTCTGGTGAATCTGTTTCCTCTGATAGTTCTCCTGCTCCCGATATACTATTTTCTCTGTCCCTGATTGTGCATCCGGCTTATCTGTGTCTATCGTATCCTTAATTGTCTGTTCTTTTTCAGATTTCTTCTGTATATTGTCTTCTGCCTTGGCTAGCAGTGCATCTTTTGACAAAATTGCCTGGCCCTGTTCCCTGACAGTCTCTTCTAGTGTCACTTTTTCCTCTTTCAAACGGTTGATTTCCTCCTGCATTCTCTTCTGTTCCTCCTTCCCATTTTCCACATCATTACGAAGTAAGGATATGGACTGTAACCCTTTTGTGATCTCATCCTGTTTTCCTGAAAGCTGTTCCGAAAGCTCAGCTATCTCTATTTTCTGCTTCTCTATAGTCTCGCTAAGTTCTTTGTTTTCCGCTTCAAGCTTTAACTGCTTTGCCTGATCAAGCTTTACTGTTTCTATCTCCTGAAGCTTCTGGTTAAATACATCATAACGGTTTTCCTGTATATTTATCTTTTCAACAACTCCCTGGAGCGTTTCGATCAAATTTTCCACATAATCAGGTACATCTCTGTTTTCACGAATATCCTTCTCCATCTGCTCAGCAGGAACAGCAAGCACTGCCTGTACATTCTTAAGCGTCTTTGAAAACATCAGCCTCATATCATGAGCAGTCTTACAGCCATCAAGTCCCTGCTCGATCTCATCAATTGATATTCCATTATCATAAAGTTCTAAAGCCAGCCTCATTCTTTCTGCATCAATTCCTGTTGCACCAATTTTAACAATCACATAATTAGGCAACTTCTTTCTATGCATTTCAGATACAATCTGCATCTGCTCATACTCAAGTCCTCTAGTTGTGTAATCATCAATCTCTCTATCGCTAAGCCCATATTCCAAGTCATCCTCAATCAGTTCTATTATTTTCTGATCCGAAAAGTCATGTTTCTTTGATTCTAAATATTTTGTCTTATCCATCTGCTGTTTTTCCATCAAATACCTCCCGAAAAAAATAAAACAGCCTAACGCATCGGCTGTTTATCCTGCATTTCTTCTATAATTTTTTCTTCCTCTATATCCCGTTCTGGCGCATTTGGTCTTAAATAATCCCTGCGTATGGAATCTGCAACCCTAAGTTCCTTTACCGCCGCACATTCCAGCTCCTTAAGTATCACCAGCTCACCATGATAATGCTCCTTTATGTCAGCTACTTCCTCATAGCTATAACCCATACTATTTAGCTGCTTCGCTAACTCCATATACTTCTCATGCTCATCTGCAAAATAACTATCTCCTGCTATATAAGCATGCTCACACTCAAGTAGTTCTTTCATATCATTATGAATTTTATAGAGTTCATTGTTCTTGCTATCAGCTCTGTAAAGTCTGCCCTTTTCTGCTGACGTCTCCCTTTTCTTATCTGTGAGACAATCTTCCACAAATGCAAGTTCTGCAAACGAATGAATATCATGCCTGACAAGAAAATTATATTGTTCTTGAAGTCTATGCATTTTCTTGATTTCATCCCTATACTTCCATGCAGCAGAATACGCTTTCTTCTTCAGCTTTCCCACTCGGTACAATCTTGCATAATATTTTTTCTGAATTCCGGATAGCTTTGCCTTGTTATATTTTTTTACACGGCAGTAAACAATTCTTGGCTTTTCCACTGGTTGATATTCAGATATTGCTTCTTCCCTAATTCTCGCTCTGATTTGCTTCTCTTCATATTCCGTTCCCAGAGTCTTTAACCTGATGAAACGTTTCATTCCCTGTGGTCTAACTGCCAGATATTTTCCTTCATCATTGGCATTTTTTACTTCATATCCTTTATCCGAAAGCATCTCTATAAAGTCATCATAATTCCTTGATTGAAGAATACAGGCATCTACATCTCTTGCTACCATCTTATTCCAGACAAATTTTCCATCACGATACACGTTCCATTCCTGATATGCATCTCTGCTCTTTTGTGTTTTATCCTTAAACTCTATCGTAGATAATCCATACTCCATGCAAAGCCTGTTTGTAATCGGTTGGATTTCTCTTTCCCAGTCACCTTTTTTGTAATGAAACTTCTTTCCCGTTCGAAATGATACACTATTGAAAACTATGTGTGCATGTGGGTGGCTTGTATTGTCATGAACTGCATAAATCACTTCATAATTACTTGCCAGATATTCATCTACAAATCTTCCAGCGAGCTCAAACACAGTATCCGGATCAGTCTCATTCTCCTGAAAGGACAGAATAATATGATACCCCTGTCTCTTATCTATCTTTCCAAATTTCTGTTTTGTTGACTTCATCTGCTCATATGCATATTCTATCTGACAGTTAACCGCTGATACCAGTCTTCCATTCTGTGTTTTCTCTGGAACAGTAATATAAGTAATTGCCGTTTTCAAATGCTTGCCATGAAATGCCTTTCCACAATCCTTCATATGAAGAATCTTACTTATTGCCAAGCTTCACCACCGCCTCTTTAACCAGATTATTCAGTTTTCTCATATAAGCAATGAGCTGTTCCCGGTCTTTGACGGAATACAGCTCATAATTGTGATGGTGAACGATCTGATTGATATTCACCCCGATATGATTAACTTCATTTATCAACTGTTTCATGAGTTTACGAATTTCTGGATAATCATCTGGTTTCTGACTGATAGTAAATCGGATATATTCTGCCTCATTCATGCCTGCCTCTTCCGCTTTTGTCGCCAACTGCCGGCTTTCTTCTGGTGTAAGCCTAACCGTCTTTTTTATACAATGATATTTATCTGCCATCACCTGATTCCCCCTACTGGATTAGCACGAATATTCTGCTTAAGGTCTGAAATTGCCTGCTCCGCCCCGACAATCCCCATTCTGTCCAAAATCGTATGCGCTAACTTATATGCCAGCTTATCAATCTCAGAAGAATAACAGGTCTGCTCAAAAAGCCTGTCCAGTGTCTCTTCCTGTCTCTTTAAGTCTGTCAGCTTTTCATTTAGCAGCTTATGTTCTGATTCATTCGTCTTTTCCTTGATAAGTCGTTCATACTCCTCTATCATTTCATAATTCCATTCACATACCAGATCAATGAGCTCATCCAAACTGTATTCAACTGTCATCCCTTCTGATATATCTACCTTAAGTAGATCTCCACTGTTATCTGTACTCAATCTGTAATAATGCTCTTTCAGATAGTATATAAGCAGTGCTGCATCATCGCAGTTCATATTCTTAAACTCTTCATGCTCTTTCATCCAGTTAAGAAGTTCCTCTGGTTTTGATATAATGTGCATTTTCTCATCCATCGTCCACTTACACCTCCTTATCCGTGTTTTCTAAATTCCTTCTAACAGCTCTTCCATGAACACTCCCTGTCCATGGCAAGATACGCATCAGAGACGGCTCTGCCATCCCTGATGCATCTTGTCAGGGGCATAATCCCCTGAAACCCCTGCAAAATATGTTACTCTGACAATATTAACGACAAAATCAGAATATAATGACATATTTCATTACAAACTCTATTTTTAAATACAATAATAATGACATTTCAGGTCCTCTATTAAAGCAATTAACATATGTCAGATAAAAATAACGACAAATTTGAAATTCCACTGACATAATTCATGACAAATTGCATTTTCAATTACAAAAATCACGACAGCCTATTACTATAAATAATCTGTACAATTACAAAACCAATGACAAATAACCAACCTGCCGACAAATTCAATGACATATAGCAGTTTTACCGACAAATGCATTGGCTATAACTATGCTGCTGTTTTTTCGCCTTAACAAGCCATTCATTATAATCCTTAAATCCCTCTGGAGGTGGTGCATCTGTAACTTCAAAACCAAGTTTCTGATACTTGCATATCAAGCGTCTCGCTGCCTCTCTCCCTGGTTCATCTCCATCAAGGCAGAACCTGATGCTTTTTATCTGAGTATGCTCTTTTATAAAAGTTTCAAGTGGTGCATCACCAAGCATTCCAAGTGCAAGCATATTGGATTCATAGTCATTAAATATGTCCATATAACTCATCATGTCGATTGCTGCTTCAAATACGATCAGCTCACTACTGTTGTCATTTGCAATATTGACTCCATATCTCTTATCATTTCCTGCCACATCACACTTAAAAGGTTTCCCCTGCCTATCAAACACCCCCCGCATACTTGCAAATCTTGTTATGCCACCCTTATCATTTCCTTTAAATACAATGTTGTGATAATGCCTGCTTTCATAAATCAATTCCTTGCATACCATGAAATCAACAACTTCTTTTGAAAGACCACGTTCTTTTGTCAGATAAGAATAAAGATATGAATTGTCATATGCAGGTTCTGGAAGTTCAAATTTTCTATCTGCATAAGTATTTCTATCAAACCGTACCTGATGACTCAGTTCTTTTCTGCTACTCATCACCTGACTTCTCCGATAGCCAGCAAAATCCAACAGCCATGCCACAGCTTCTTTGATGTCCATTCCTGCAAACACCATAAGAAAATCTATCTGTGAACCACCACATTCCCCTTTCTCATATCGCCTTGAAAAGCGGCACCAATGCTTTCTATTGTATATCCTCATCGAATCCATCTCTTTCAAAGTATGATATCTACCGATCCTCTTTGGTGTATATCCAAGTGCTGCAGCAACATCAACAAGGTCCACAGACTTTGCTATTGCAAGTTCCTCTTCGGTAAATCTGTCCATGCTCTCACCTTACCTTTCCATCTTCAGCAATCAGCACTGGTTCCATATCAATTGCACGATAGTCTGTTTCTAAAACAATCTGTGGATTCTTAATCATATCCTTTTCTCTGAAACTGAAATATCTGGAATTATCACCACCCACAATAATGTGATCGATCAGATTTATTCCCATTATTTCACAATTCTTCACCATACGATCCGTAATAATCGTATCCTGTTTACTTGGAAACAGATTGCCGCTTGGATGATTATGAATCAATATCATTGATGCAGCGTTAGACAGTATACTTGCCTTAAAGATTTCTCTCGGATGGGCCATAGCTTCACTTAAGCAGCCTGTACTTACAAAACTACAGTTGATTGGAGTTCCATCGTTTTTCAAATTAACTACACACACAATCTCTCTGTCAAACTCACTCATATATTTGCCTAAAGTACTTACCGCTGTCTCAGGACTTGTGATCGGATGCTCTGACATAATCGGAGCATCCTTCACCAGCCTTACAGAGACAACTTCAAGATGGAACGGATTTTTTCTCATTTATATCACGCTCCTTTGCAGGCTCAACATGGATGATGTACTCACCATCCAATTCATTTATAAGAGAAATCAGTTCCTCTATGGTTATCTCTTTTTCCATGACAGCCTCCTACCTCGACTTACTAGAATCAAACACAAGAGGAGCTTCAGATACAATTCCATCTAATCGCTTATTAGGAGTATCTGTAGCAAGAGTTACTTTTCTCAAATCCTTATCGTAGTGATATACCTGATTGGAAAGTCGATCCCCAATAGCTACCGCTGACATATTTACCTCAGAAACCATATCTGCAAGTTCAGTTGGGTTACCCATATCTGCACTGACTGCGATTACTTCATGAATAGAGCTTGGAAGAATATAAAGATCACTGCCAATGTGCTCTGCAAGATCATGAAGTCCATCTTCATAAAGCATGCTTACCGCACCATTGATTCCAACATCATTTGTTATCACATACATCATCTGATCCTCTGAAATTTCTCCCACCATTGCTTCTGCAATCTCAGTCGGCATCCCATCCTTTGAGAATATCTCGCGGATCACATCTGCCATACTTTTTATTACCGGGGGAAACAGCTCCTTGGTATTCTTTGCTGCACACTTAAAAAGGTCTGGTTCTGTAATGCCTTCATGTTCTGCATACTTGTTAGTAACAGCAGTACTATACAAACCCTCATCCGTCATCTTAAGTACTACCTTATATATAATTGAGAGATCCTTAAACTCTCTGTGTGGCATATTTGCTAGCATCTCCTTGTTCTGCTCCGTATTTACCAGCTGGAAAATAACATGCTCCTTTATATCTGTAGTATTGACAAGATCATCCAGTCCTGTTTTCTCGTTGTACCTATCACTATATTCTTTTCCGAACTTACTAAGCACCTTATCAATATCATTTGTCTTCTGATACATATCATACATATCATTGATATAAATAGTCGGAACAACACTGCTACCTTTGGAATTTCCTATAATGTTAATTGCATCAAGCGTTCTGTTCACCTTGCGCACTTCACTTGTTTCAATCTTCATATCAGAAAATTCATCTGGCAGATAATCCTTAAACTTATCTATTACAACTTCCTTAAAAATCTCATAATCCATCATACTTTTCCTCCATTTCACAAAAACAGGGAACATAAACCATCGGCTTACATTCCCTTTATTATCATTTATCTATATTTATTTATGCTTCTGCTTTGTCATCTTTTCTTTTACGGATAAAGAGAAACAGTCCAAGAGCTATAGACGAAAGCCCTATGCCTGCAAATATCCAAGGGTTGAAATCATCACCAGTCTGTGGAAGATCAGGCTTATCCGGCTTATTGGTAAGATCGAGTGTATATACAATGCTATCTTTGTTCTTGCCATCTGACTTAAATACTACATCATGCTTTGTATCATCAAGGATATAACCAGCTGCAGCCTTTGTTTCAACTACAAAATAATGAATATCCTCTTTATACGATCCATCAGAGCCATATATACATACTGGAAGTTCTTTTGACTCTGTATGTCCATCCTTGTCTGTTGTCAGTGTCTCAATTACTTTGCCATCCTTGTCGCGAATTTCAAATTCTACACCCGCAATTGTCTTCTTGGTATTTGAATCCTTCTTATCAATCACTATACGTCCAGTCAAAAAGTCATCCTTCATTGTTACCTTCTGTATATCAGACGTTTCAGTTATCTCAAACTTCACATCTCTGGCTATTTTATATCCAAGCGGTGCTGATTTCTCGTGAAGAATATATTTTCCAACCGGGAGTTTTTCAACATAATGAGCTTTTCCAGCCTCGGAAGTCCAGTATTCTATCACCTTGCCCTTCGAATCAATTATAGAAAGATGTGCACCGGAAAGCTCTTTTTCACCTGTAATATCTGTCTTTGAAAACTCTGCCTTCGTGGTATCATTTTCAAACTCAGCTTTGACCTCTATCACCTTTACATCAGAGCCCTTGTAAGTCGCATCAACTTCAACAGTCTCATCACTCTTCACATACCCGGCAGGAGCTTTAATCTCCTTCACATAGTACATTCCGAGAGGAAGATCAGATGCAAACGCAGCTGTTCCATCTTCACCGGTGACAATCTTCTCTATCTGAGTTCCGGCAGCAATGACAAGCTTCCCATCTGAATTTTTAATATCTTCCTTTGCATAAAGACCAAACTCTGCTCCAGAAAGGTGCTTCTTTGTTGCATGGTCCATCTTGATAACAGTGACCTTAACCTTCTGTCTTTCATTTGTAACATTCATGCCTGCATAAACAATCCTAGTACTCTGGTTCACATAAGAAAGATCTGCATAGATAGGATTGCTGTCAAGCACAAAACCATCAATAGTTGCTGATTCAACAAGATAATATCTGCCAAGTGGAAGATTCTCTATCTTGGCAATACCTCTGTCATCTGTAACAATTGTAGCAACACGGTCACCAGCCTTGTAATAAATTGTACTTAATCCATCCGGACTTACAATATTATCCTGTGCATACACCTCATAAGTGACACCAGCAAGTGATTTCTTGAAATACTTGAAAATAAAATCATACCAATGTCCCTTTACGATTGATGCATCTGTTATAAACTCTCCATCTTTGTTGACTACAATAGAACCTGTTGGAACAGCGTCCTTCATAGCGACCTTCTGTATACTCTTAGAATCTTCTACCGTGAATTTTACATCCGCAGCCTTAAGATAACCATATGGCGCAAATTCTTCTCGCAAAGTATATGTTTCGCCAACTACAAGTTTCTTTATAACATGTTTCTTTCCTGCCTCTGATGTCCAGGTATCTACTATATTTCCATCCTTGTCAATCACAGAAAGTGTTGCTCCACCAAGCTCTACGCCACTTGTAATGTCTGTTTTTGTAAACTCAAATGAAGTAGGAGTATTTACAAAATCATTCTGTATTGCAAAAGTTGGAACATTCATCCCCTGATACTCCGGCACGTAATGGACAATCTCATCCGATGATACATATCCTGCCGGAGCTTTAAGTTCCTTCGCATAATATTTTGCAAATGGATAATCCTTTGTAAATGTTACTACTCCGTAAGCATCTGACACCGCAGTCTCAAGGAGTGTTTCTTTTTCAACTATAACTTTTCCAGCTGCATTTGTAATATCCTGTTCAGCATAAAGACCAAACTCTGCTCCTGGAATCACATCTCCGTTTTCTTCATCAAGCTTTTTAACGATCAACGAGAACTTCTGTCTGTCATCAGAAAATGTTACCTTTTCGCAAACAACAGGTGTGTTTTCATCAACATATCTGAATGTGACTACCTGCTCTGCCGCATTTAACACATATCCAAATGGAGCCTTTGTTTCAACGATCTTATAGCTTCCAAGCGGAAGATCTCCAAGAACCGCTTTTCCATCGTCCCCAGTAATCATAGTTGCAACAAAGTCACCGGCAGAATAATATTTTGTGCGGTTGCCATTTTCGTCAAGCTGCATGTCTGCCGTATAAATATCCTCTGCAGCATATACTTCAAACTCTGCGCCGGCAAGATTTCCTTCTTTGTATACAAATGACTTTTCTTCTGAATCTGCAAATAGTCCGCCTTTATAACCATCCAGAATTTCTCCCTGCTTTACTACTGTGAGCTCTCCTTTTGCCGGTGTATCTTCGTACTCGATCGTAATTATCGCCTCGTAGGTATCTGAATCAACCTCGTAAAAAGTATCAGAATCAACAGCAATCTCCACATAGTTCTTGTTTAAGATATACCCATTTGGTGCAGATACTTCCTCTATCCTGTAATTTCCAACAGAAAGTACATCCGGCAGGATCAGGTCTCCATCTTCATCTGTAAAGAAAGACTTGTGTGTTACCTTGGATGGATACGTTGTCACCATCGTCACATATTCCTTTTTGTCCATATTATAAATTTTGAACTCAGTATTAGGAATAAGCACTGTTTTGCCTGTATCAGAATCCTTCTTGATAATACGGAGTTTTGCTGAAAACTCTCTATCAAGGAATACTCTCCACACCTGCGGCTCATTTGGTTTGTTCTCGCGAATTGTTACCTCAAATGGTCTGATTGTTTCCATGTTATGAGGTGTCACAGATTCAACTACGACATAAGATCCATATGGAAGAGGAATTGAACATGCATACCCCTTTGCATCCGTATAGATCGTAGTTGCTCCGTTCTTTCCAATCACTACTGGCTTTGAGTTGTCAAAATCATAACTGCCATCCGTTTTCTTGCAAAGAGATGACTTTAAATATGCTGTAAATCCTGCCCCTGATAAGAGCTCTGCTTCTGTATCCTTTCCATTATCAGACACCTTTATCAGCTGGAATGGCTGTTTGATTACGCTCTCCTTAGATTTTGCATCACGAAGTACCTGTGGAATCATATCCCCCTCGTAATCACAAACAACATCGTGCTCAGTTTCATCCAGAAGGTATCCCTCTGATGGTGAGATTTCCTTGACATAATATTTACCAAGATAAAGATCTGCGATATCTGCCATACCTTTATCATCTGTCATCAGTGTAGCAATCAGATCATTCTTTTTAAAGAGAACTCCTGTAACTCCATCAGGATGAACTATATTTTCTCTTGCATAAAGTCCATATACCGCCCCTTTTAATGAAGCGTCCCCCTGCGGAACCTGCTTTCCTGTTTCAGCATCAACCTTAGTAACCCTGATCTTTGCAGTAGTTCTTTTGTTCTTAAAGGTGTGTGAAAAAGTTGCCTTTGCCTTGTCCTGTGTCATGGACTTGAATGTAAAGCTGTACGTTGCTTTACTATTTCTATAATAATTTGCCGGAGCCTGCGTCTCTTTGATTACAAAATTGTTATTAACCGGAAGATCAAGCGAATAAACTCCCTTTCCTCCAGCTCCAGTTGTAATCTCCTGAAGTGCCGTTCCCTTTGTCACTATTACTTTACCATCATAATTTCTGATATTATTATCAGCATACAGTGTATACTTACCACCTGACAGACCATTCTCTGTATCCTCATCCTTCTTGATCACAGATACTTCTGCTTTCTGTCTGGCATTAAGAATCGTTGTAGATACATACTCTACTGTCTTATCCTGATCTTCATAGACAATGGTGACAGTCTTAGGCTTTCCATTTACTGTATAACCATCAATGCTTCTTGTCTCGGTAACAATATAAGTGCCAAGATGAAGATCACTCAGAACAGCATTGCCATCTTTTCCAGTTACCAGGCTCTCGCTTACTATATCGCCTTTATTATATGCCTTTTTACCGTCAGCACGGTAAATATCCGCTCCTGCTGTCACCTTAAACTCTGCACCTGCAAGTTTTCTCTTTTCATAAGTGAAGTTGCTGCCATTCCATCCAGTAAGTACCTCACCTTCCTTATAGATGGTAAGGGAACCTTTCTGTTCAACATCAGTAAGTTCTATTCCCTTAGTCTGCCCTGCTTTTATTACCAGAGTATGAACCTTATTACTTCTGACATAACCCTTTGGTGCATCAATTTCCTTCACATAATAAGTGCCTGCACCAAGCGCCTTAGACTTTGCATATCCATTTTTATTTGTCTTCATCGTATCAACAAGAGTCTTACAGCTGCTGTCAGAATAAATACCATAGACAGCCCCAGCCAAATGCTTTCCTGTTGACTTATCTGTCTTTGTGATTTCTCCATAACCGATATTCTCAGTCTTCACCTTTATATAAGCTGTAATGGGATCTGCCTGTGGCTGTTCAGATACAAACTCCTGATATCCTTCCTTACCGGTAAGCCAGTAGACACATCCCGTTGTTGTATCAACCTGTCCGATATTTGAGGTGAATATTCCTGTAGCTCCTGTTGTATTGACTTTATCTGTATAAACTGTCATAGTATTTCCATTCTTTGTAATGCTAAATCCAGAAACATCAAAGTCAAAATTTGACAGGACCTTATTTTCATCTGTGAAAGTATATTCAAATCTGGATTTACTCTCATTCCACTTCAGCACATAAGTATTTGCACCGCTCTTTGTCTGTGATGCAAAACTTGGTCTTGCTGCCTCAAAAGACAAAAGCATGTCACTTTTTAATTTCTTATAATATTTATATGCAGCGTCAGCATCAGGAGCGCTGTCACACAGTTTCTTTGCCGCCGAATCACCTTCATTTGTATTAAATAGATCAGCCTCAATAATCCATACCATAGACTGTGTAGCAATAAACTGGTCATTCTGTGAACTTGATGGTGTATTCGTGTCTGGTGCTGAATACCCAAAGTACATACAGTATGCGAGCAGCTTTTCCTGCTTTGCAGTCATACTTGTACTGGCATTCTCATAACTATTCATCAACTGTCCTCCATATGCCTGAAGGCCAAAGTTCATACAGTACGCTGAATGCCCATCTATCAAGCCATAGAGAATTTTCCCATGATAGAAGTCTGGCTTGATCTCAATTACCTCTCCAACATCTTTAGTCGATGCATCCCAGTATGAGAGCGTAGCTTCTGCACTTGCAGCCATAGCCGGTGTCACATTGCTGAACACGGCTGTAAATGCTGCAACTATAGCAAGCATACCTGCTAATATACGTTTTATTCTCTGTTTCATAACGTTTCCTCCATTTTTTACACAAAAAAAGACAGACATAAGTCAAATTGGCTTATATCTGTCCATCACTCTTATTCTATCTGTAACAACGGAATTCATAGAAAGTTTCTCCGCCAGTATCATAGGTTCCTTTATAACGTATGTTGAATACTGATCCCGATTCTAATGAAATAAGTTCTGCTATATATCCAGCAATATCGTTTTCACTTGAAAGAGGGCTTCCTGATGTTGTTGCAGCTTTGTTCAGATCTATATTTACATATACACTGAAGTAACTGTCATCAAGTCCATCTAACGGATAATACTCATTATACTCATCCTGCGTGATCTGACCGGAAGACAACAGGTTATCAAGATTTTGTTCTGTTGTTATCTTACCGTTAGCGGTGCACTTAGCGATTGCAAGATTTACTACATCTTCCGGACTATACCCGACAAATGATGTTTCTGTCGTATTCGGTTTCTCCGTAATCTCTGTTGTTTCAGATGACTCTTTCTCAGATGTCGTATTCTCTAGCTGATCTGCAGCTATTTCTGGCTGATCATCAGTTATCTGGCTATCTCTATTGGTATCCTGATCCTGCCTAGGCATTTCAGTTTCCACGTTCTTATTTTCTAATGTTCCTCCCGTCTCTATCTTATTATCTTTCTTCACTGGCTTTAACTCTGCCTTGTTCACCAATTCAGTTGTACTGCTTATTTCTTCGGTTATCGTACTTTCTGGCATTTCTTCGGTTATTATCTTCGTGGTTACCTGCTTTTCTTCTAACTTTTCTCCACAACCACTTACGCCAACAATCATTACAGATAATAGAATTACAATTACTTTCTTCATAATTATCACCCATCCCTTCCGCAAGAGGGATAGGCATTTTATGTCCCGTGACTACCCATCCACTCTTACAATGTGAACTTCATTTTTCTATCACGGGACAAGATTACAGATGGTCTGTCCCGTATCTTATTCATTGCTCCTCCTTACGCATTATTATTTATTTTCATATAGTTGAAATACCTGAAAAAGCGTCTGTATTTCAAATAGTTATAATATGGCATTCTCATACACCTCACCTCCTCCCCATTGAACTCCAGCCATGCATAATTTGCCTTCGGCAAATGGCTGGAGCTGCATATCAAGTTTTATAGAAAACTTGACACATACCGCTTGAACTCCAGCCCTGTAAATTAGGCTTTTGCTAATAACTAGTTCTTAATTACATCATGGAGTTGTCCCTCCAATGATTGAAAGAAATATCCGAAGTATCATATTCAACAGAAGAAGGAACAATTTTACTATTTCTACTCCTACCCGAAGCATTCCAAGTATCAGCTTCAACAGTAATTTTACACATGCCAACATCATTACTCCTATACTTTTCAATACTCTCATAAGCTTACTCCTCTCCAAAACCTCCCTGTGAAAACAGAACTGACATTTCTTCTAAGGCTGCATCCGGCTTTTCCTCTTCTCTTTGTGATTCCTGCTCTGGCTTTTCAGCTGAATTATTCATCATCTGCTGTAATACAGACATGTTGATGACTCTTTGATTATTGATATTCATATCATTTATCATTCTTGCAACTTCCTTGAGTACATCAATCCGAATCTCATTCTTTATTTTATCAATATACTCTTTGGTAATTATTACTTCCTGTCTATCCTTTTCAGCCATCCCGGTATTTGTAAGTTCCGAATCATCAGCACTCTTTATATATGCAAGCAATGCTTTCACTACAAAACTTGATATTGACTTGTGAATATTCAAATTCAAATCCTCCAGCGTTCTATACACACGAAGATGTTCCGGATTGTCCAGGCTTATACGAAAACAGTATTGCCTACTGTGTGATTTCCTTGTCATAAATCCTACCTCCCACTCCTGAGTGCAATTCTCGCCATCATCTCAAAGCCTTTGGCATTTGCTTTGACATCAAGAACATAATGGATATTGTTACCCTGATGCTCTCCGAAATTTCTCATTACTACAGCACCGCCGCCAACAAAATACACTGGGATCATATCGAGATTGTATCCGCATTCCATCTGATAACGATATACCTTATCTACAAATGCCCTTATCTGCTGATCCATGATATTCTTGTAATCCGTTGGAAGATTTGTTCTCCCAGTCATCATATACTCCTGTATGTCCGACTCATCAATCTTATGATTCATGATCTGTACTGACTCTCGATTGATTGATCGCATGCATTTGATTAACCCTTCATTTTGAGTATCACATTTACTGTTATCCGGTCTTTTATTCACCACCAGCATACTGTCCACGGTCCATGAACCAACATCCACAACCAACACCTTCTTGCCAAATGTCTGCAGCATTCCTGCTACAGCGGCATAGCACTGCGGATATACCGATACGTTTACTATGTGTACCTTATAAAGTTTCTGTTCGAAACTAAATGCCACATTTTCTTTCTGCGACAAATACTCTATGAATGTCTTTCTCTCCGCAGAGAATCTGGTAAGTGGAAGCCCCGCTGCAATCAAAACATCTGCCTCCAGTTTTCCCCGGCTCTTAAGTTCTTTGGCTATCGCGACCAATGTCAGCAGATAAAAGTTTTCATTGTCCACCTTACTCTCAAGCACTTCCAGTCTGTCCTCTCCAACTGCATAATATCTGCCATTATACTCAAGCACGTTATCATAAAATGCAGGCTCATTTGGAAGCCTCTTAATGGATGTATTGAAACAGTAGCTGCTTGTCTTCATCTGTGACCATCCATGATCGATACCTATAACCTCAATATTTGTATTCATATCAACACCCTTTCTTTGTTTTACTTATTCCATTCACAAATGAGATGTTTTCATAGCTCTGCTATGTATGTGTGCATTGGTAATAAACCCTGCCTACCCCCGCACACTAGGGAGCTATGGATAAGCCGCTTTTGCGTTTACGACGCCCTGACACCTGCCAGCACGATCTTCTCTACCGCCATTTTCGAGAACCGGGAAGTCACTCCTGACACCCTCATAGTTTATTATCCTTCCGCAACAGACGCTTACCTGCTCGCTCCATCTTCATCTTTCGATCCGTCAACACTCTTCGCAAACTACAGTTGATTTATACCAAGTAACTGAACCGGAATTTTCACTATATCCATAACTGTTATTCAGTTGTAAGCCCTTTATCGGCTCGCACGATTATGATATATCTTTTCCAACTTACTTGAACGACTCCTAAAGATGTAATTTGAGCACTTATTCATCTTAATAAGATGAATTTATGTTAAGTTCTCATTTGTGAACCTTTGTTTGTATTATATAGTCCACATTTGTGGTCGTCAATAGCATAAGCGAAAAAAATACCACTTTTGTGAACTTTATGGTATAGTAATGGAAGAGTCATATTTTCATGACATGACGATTGGAGGATATAACATGACAAATACAGATCATGTAGCAGATAAAATCCGCACATTTAGAAAAGAGCAGAACATGTCCCAAGATGATCTTGCGACCAAATCTGGGATTAATGTTTCTACAATAAAGAAATACGAAATTGGAGATCGCAAACCCAAGCTTGATCAGCTATTAAAGATTGCATCCGCACTGGGTGTCAGCATAAATGAATTTCTTACTTTTGAAATCTCTACAATAGGGGATGTCCTGTCTATCCTTATGAGACTGGATGAACAAACTGACATGGACATAACAGGTAAAAAAGACGAAAACGGAGATTACATACCGGACAGCATTTCATTCTCATTTTCAAATGATTCCATCAATAATGCCCTTGCTGCATATCTTGCCTATAAAGATAAGAAGAATGCCGCTATCAAACCAGAAGCTGCCGATGTAGTATATTCTGTTGATGAGCAAAAGATATTGATGGAACATACGCGAAACACACTACTTATTTCTACAGAACATATTTAACATTTCATTATAAAAAATAAAGACGTCCTGCATTTTTCTATGCTGACGTCTTTATCTTATAATCCTATCTTGGGGCAATCTTATTATATCCACATTACTCAGTTAATTTTTGGTGTACCAGTTAGTGTACCATTTTTTTATGAATTATATAAATTTATACTAGATTTTATGTATCTAGCAATCACCGAAGAACCCTTGATTTATAAGGCTTTATCGATATTTATGAGGATATATAGAATTATGAAAATAAGGCTGATAAATAACGATTCCTAATTTCATGTATACCTCCTTGGGGACGTTCCTTTTGTAACGAAGAATGTCCCTCTGTATTATTTTCTTCTTATATATTATAGTGCAGCCACAAAATAGCCACGCATACAAATTCTAATATACTATAACGTAGCTAAATTGTAAATGTTTAATGGGGACGTTCCTTCTGTCACGAGGAGTGTCCCCTGTATTAGTCGCGTAAGAATTTCTCTTTATTCCAGACTCTCCGCAATGCAGCCAGCCCATTCCTCCAGATCTCCCTCACGTCTGTTCTCGCCGCTCATGTAGAAACTGTCTACTATAAGTTTCTTTCCTTTTCTCATGATCACACTCTCTGAGCCGTCCCAATAAGCATCTACATCATCCAGCCCAGCTATCTTCATATCAATTTTCTCATAGTCAGATTGTTGCTTTGCCCTCTGCACATAAGCCTGATAAAGCTTATTTGCCAGCCATTCATTCTTTGCCTCGTGATAGGTTATCACCAATCCACCATGACATATATTTCCATCTGTGTAAACTATATCACCATACTCATAAACCTTGTAATTTTCAGGCCACAGAATATCAGACCATTCACTTATCGTATTCACGTCATCATCGACATTATCTACCTTCTGGATATCATCGCAGGAAGCCAGATCAGTTATTGTCCGAAACGGAACTTCTCCCTGATATTCGGAAAGCGGCATCTGATTTCTATCTGTGCCATCACTCAGTATAAACATACATCCAAACACTATCATTGCCACATATGCAATTATTCCAACAACGGCCTTTACTGTGTATATTCTGGCGCCTCTTCTCCAGTTTGTGCCCGAACCCAGACTATCCCCATCAAGTATTTTTCTGCGGAGCCTGTACAGACTCACAGCCTTAACCAGACCGGTCACTATAAATATGATCACGCACAATACGAGGGCAATACTTATCAGGCTTCCTCTGTTTACCATCGATAGGAACGGCTGACTTGTAAAGACAAGTGCAAGATATACTATTATCCAGACGGACATCCATATTATGTTAAACCTCTGACTTCTATGCAGCGAATTCATCGCCATCGCCTGGACCTCAGGGTCTGTGTCCATCTCTCTAGCATCTATATCATCTGCTCTGTATATATGAAATACTCCATACTTTGCCACGTACTTCCATCCAAAAGCGCCGTTCAGCTCCACCTCATCATCACTTGGTCCGTCGTTGTCATATATCACGAATCCTTTCTGAGCCGGCTGTAACCTATACCTCACCTTTTTAGGTTCGCACCTGTCAAACGCAGCTATTCCACGGAACACTCCACCATCCCGCAAGATATACCCCCGCTCCGCCATATATGAGAGCCAGCACTCAACTCCGGTCACATCATAATCCGGACATGGTATGATGCGGTGCACACTTTTTGTATCTTTTTTCTCCACCATCTTTGAGTCCTCCATATAAATTTTTTGTGAATAGTCCGCACTCCGCTGCAAATGAATCTCTACATTTCATCTGCTGCATCTTCAGCATCCCGCACACACATTCTAAGTCTTTCCACTTCCTGCTCATATGCAGATATACCCTTATCTGTGATGCTGTATGTTCGCTTACGGCCTTCCACCTCAATTTCCCTTATCCACTTTTCCTTCTCAAACTTTCCCAGTATAGTGTACAGAGTCGCCGGCCCGATCTTTACCCTTCCACCGGTTCTCTCCTCTATATAATCTGCCACATCTATCCCACACATCGGGCCTTTTGAGAATGCCATAAGCACATAAAACATGGATTCCGTCAGAATATCCATAGCTTTCTTTGGCATAATATCACTTCTCTTTCTCAATATCGTTTATTGATATCATATAACGATATTGTATAGTGCATAAGGATATTTGTCAATACAACAAATATCCACTCTGAGCTTTCTCGCCATGTATAGCATACTTTCAACTATGCTTTCTGTTCTTTCGCTTTTTTCTTATTTTCTGACATAGCCATATAGAATATGACATTCAGCACGATACCTGCGCATGTTGCTATCGGCGCTGCAAGTCCTATATTTGTAAGGCTCGCATCCGGCTGTATACTCATGTAATAGGCAAGAGGCAGTCTAACGAGCAATGTCTGGATAAGTCCCTGTATCATGACCCATAGTGACTTCTCATGTCCATTGAAATATCCTATCATGCTGAACAGCACCGCAGTAAGTATAGTCTCAGGTGCAAAGCCCCTCAGGTACTCGAAGCCCCTCTGTATAACAGCCGCGTCAGTGGTAAAGATTGATGTCAGTTTGTCACCAAAGAACCACACGCCAATGAATACCACCACGCCGACAGAGAGTCCTATGCCCATACCGGTAAGCATCGCTTTTCTCGCTCTGTCCTCTTTTCCAGCTCCAACATTCTGCGATACAAATGAAGCCATAGACTGCATAAGCGAACTTGGTACCAGCATGGCAAAGCTGACTATCTTGCAGGCAACGCCATATCCGGATGATGCCTCCAGGCCAAGTCTGTTGATAAATGCACACAGCGCTAGAAATGACATCTGCGTGAGAAATTCCTGCATTGCAAGCGGAAGTCCAACCGAGAGCAATCTTCTGCACTGTCTGTTTAATCTGAAATCTTTTCTTGCTATCTTAAATGGAAGCTTTTTCTTCTTCAGCAGCACAAGCGCAAGGACAACACTAACCGCCTGGGCAACCACTGTTGCTATGGCTGCACCCGCAGCGTCAAGATGACATCCCGCAACCAGAATAAGGTCACCGATAACATTTACTATACATGCCACAAACACAAATATAAGAGGTGATTTGCTGTCTCCAAAACCTCTGAATATCGCGGTGAGCACATTGTAAGCCATAATGAAAAATATTCCGCCTCCGCATATCCTCACGTACGATGATGTAAGAGTGACCGCCTCTGCCGGTGCCTGCATCAACACGGACAAAGGTCTTGCAAACGTCACCATGACAACCGCCAGCACCACCGCAAGTATTGCAAATATAGTCGTGGCGCCTCCAAGAAGCTCTCCAATCTGATCCGTGTTCTTTTCGCCTATATATCTGGCAATAAGCACTGTGACACCCATAGCAAGTGCTGTTATCACAAATGTAACCAGATTGAGCACCTGGCTGCCCGTAGATACGGCTGAAAGTCCCGCCGTCGAACCGAATCTTCCAACCACCAGCAGATCAACCGCACCGTATGCAGCCTGAAGTATCAGTGCTCCAAGAATCGGTCCCATGAATGGGAGCATTTTTCTAATTATACTTCCCTGTGTAAAATCTGTTTTATCCTGTACACTCATCTTATGTCTTGACTCCTTTTGCTCATAACATCATAAATTTTTTCAATGGTCGCTATCATAATATCTGCATCTTCATCTGTGATATCGGTAAGAGACTCCCCCAGTCGTGTAAAATACTCGTCAACATATTTGCAAACCAGATCTCTGCCAGCCTGAGTGGTCCTTATATACACAATACGTCCATCCGCCTCTGAAGCCTTCTTTTCCACAAATCCGAGGCGTTCCATATCCTTTATCGTCTTTGTCACTCCCGGTCTTGGGAGTCCCAGTTCATCACTTATATCACTGACCTTTACCTCAGTCTCAGGCCTCTCAAGTCTCGTTATCACATCAAGATAATGTATATGAGTCGGTGTGACTCCATTTGGCAGCTTTGGCATCATATCTCTGACTCTCTTAGCTTGATAGCAGGCATCCATCACCTGTTTTATCTTTTCCTTTGTCATAGCATTCCTTCCTGTAAATTTATCAAATATTGTTTTATTATTATTTTGTGTAATTACTTAATGTAATTATCATTGGTAAGTATATTCATATTTTTCTTTTTGTCAAGGGGTATACAAACTCTTCATATGCCCGGTTAATACATTAGCCACAATGCATAAAAAATGCTCCACCTGATTCTCTCACAGATGAAGCATTTCATTATAAAACTTATTACTTGCGCCGTGCAACTTTACCAAAGCTCTCGTCAAGCCCTTTTTCTAACTACCTTTACTATCCCCACAACCGACTCGATCAGAACCACCGCCACAAATGGTATTCCTGCAAGTGTTATGGCGAACATCATGTATTCGATCCCATTCAGCAGATGCTCCCATCCTCCTGTAGCCTGCGGCACTATCCACATTTCATTCATAACCAGAGCACCAATCAGAAATCCCAGTATCAATCCACAGATCATCCACGCCGCACAGATTATGGCGACATCTTTCAGCCGCACAATCTGATTATCGTATATCCATTTTCTGAATATAATATACAGAATTACGCATATCAGGGGTACAGCAAATACAACGACCAGATTATAACTATCATTATATGTTTCTTCTATGTAATCAGACAGCGTCATAATGCTCCAGCATATGAGCTGTGCTATCAGACACAGTAATATTTTCTTCTTCATCTAGACCTCCTTTGGGGACGTTTTTCATGACAAAAGAAACGTCCCCACTTCACACAGCACCTGCATCGCACCGGAAAGCAGCATCACCCACACCGGATTTAGTTTGAATTTCCTGAGCAGAACAACACTCACTGCAAATATCACCACAAGATTCCACTTAGTTCCTGCGAGACTTATCATGTCGATACCAGTCCAGACCGCCGTCACGAATATCGAAACTCCCGCTGACGCGATCATAGCCACAACAGCCGGTCTTATGCCGCCGAGAATCTCCTGAAGAACATCCTGCTTGCGATATTTCAGATACAGCCTGACTATGACCGTTACAATGATACATGAAGGGAGTATACATCCGAACGTGGCAACCGCCGCACCGGCATATCCGGCCACCCGCAGCCCCACAAATGTCGCCGAATTGACAGCTATAGGTCCCGGAGTCATCTGGGATATAGTGATCAGGTCCGTGAACTCTGACATGGTCATCCACCCATGTATCTTCACTATCTGTCCCTGTATAAGCGGCATGGCAGCATAACCTCCGCCGAAACTGAAGAGTCCTATCTGGAAGAAACTTAGGAACAACTGCAAATAGATCATTATTCCATCCCCCCTTTGTCGGGATGTTTTTCAGGATTTCCGTCAGAAGTATCCTCTGTCTTTTTATGCCCACGCCCTCTTCTTTTCTCAAGCTGTCCTCTACAAACGCCGACAAGTCCACAGACAATTACTATGAACACAACATTTATCTCCAATATGTAGGATGCAACAAATGCAGCTATCATAATCAATATCCCCAGATCATCCTTCTGCTTTACTATGTCTGCTCCCATATCATATGTAACCGATGCTATGACCGCAGCAACTCCGGCCTGCATTCCCTCCAGCATCTCACTGATCACCCAGTTGCTCCTGAATGCGCTGTAACAGTAAGATATGATGGATATGATAATAAATGGCGGAATGATCGTTCCGACTATAGCCACCAGCGCCCCTGCTATGCCGCACAATTTATATCCCACCGCTATCGATCCATTTACTGCGATAGGTCCCGGCGACGACTGCGCTATTGCTACAAGATCAAGCATCTCATCCTGTTCTATCCAATGTTTTTCATCAACAAACTTTTTCTTCATAAGAGACACGATGACGTATCCACCCCCGAAGGTAAAGGTGCTCAGATATAATGTTGTTATTAATATCTTTAAAAGGGTCCTGCCCTTTCTTTTTTCTTTTTCCATAATAATCCCTAGGGGACGTTCCCTGATACTTACAATAGTCTGAATTTCTTCGCAAACTTTACGATGAGGCCTCCCTTTGGCATGTTGAGGAGCTCCTCTTCAGTGTAGCCTCCGACTTTGAGAATAGCCACCGCATAGAATATTATCGCCACAAATACAGCAACAAACATTGAGATGACCCAGTTTCCGATAAGCTTTCGGCAGCCCTCATATACAATGATCGTGACAACGCCCATGAAGATAGATGCTATAGTCGGTGCAACATATATTCTCCTGTTGTCCATCCTGCCGGTCTTGTACTTTGTAAGTGAACGCTGGTTAAATATACATATGAGCAGTGAATTTACTATGGAACCTAGAACCAGAGCATACAGTGCCCAGTCAGTACAATACAACATGATCACAAGGACAACCACATGTATCACCAGTGCAAGTGTGGCATTGATAACCGGCGCCATCACCTTGCCCATCGCCTGAAGCACACTGTTTGTCACAGTGGACTGTGCAAAGAACACGATGGATATAAATCCAAGATACATACACTTAGCCGCCATCGGATCTGCTCCCGAAAACAGGAGCTGTATGATTGGTTTTGCCAAAACTCCCATTCCAACGGCACATGGTATCGTGACAAGCATAGACATACTGAGTGCCTGATTGAGAAGTCTGTTCGTCTTTTTCATATCATTTTGTGCATACGCCCCTGATATTCCAGGAATGTATGCGATTCCTACTGAAGCTGCTATGGCAAGCGGAAGGTTCGTGAGGACCGTGTACTGTCCAGAATAAATACCGTACAATTTCGCCATTTCCAGCGAATCCATTCCCTTCATCTTCATGACAACATAAAATACCTTCATATCTATAGGGGTCAATACATTGTACACCACCGCAGCCACCACGATTGGAGTGACTGTTGCTATGATGATTCTAAACAGCTTTCCATAGGATTCTGTGTCCGGGCTTGTATCCATTTTCACAGACTCCATGATGCCTTTTCTTCTCTTCGCATATGCGAACAGTATAAATATCAATCCCCCAAGGACTCCGGCACCTGTACCCATGGCACTTCCCGCAGATCCGTACTTTGCATGTTCTGTGGTTCCCGCAGCAAATGGTCTTGCAAGCATGTACGCTGCAATTATACTTACCGCGGCATTCACAAGCTGCTCTATGATCTGGGATATAGATGTAGGCACCATGGTATTGTAGGCCTGCAGATATCCTCTGAATATGGCTAGGAATCCTGATATAAATATGGTAGGTGCAAGTATCTTAAGACTGAGCACAGCATTTGGCTGATCACTGACAAACCACTCAGCACCAAAGTATGTGATGAGTGCCGCCACAGCTCCTGCTATCACTACATATATAAATGTACAATAATAAATACGTCTGGCACTTTTGTACTGTCCCATTGCTATCTTGCCTGCGACGAGTTTCGATACCGCAGTTGGGATGCTATATGTTGCTATCATGATGACCATTGCATATATGGCATATGCTGATCCATAATACCCATTTCCTTCATCCCCAAGTATCTGATACAGAGGGGATCTGTACAGCAGACCTATGATCCTTGACACGATTCCAGCGCCAGCCAGAATCCCCGCCTGAAGTGCCAGATTACTTCCTTTTCCTGATAGCTTGCCTTTCTTTTCCGCACCAGTGTTTGTACTCATATTTAACTCCTTATTGCCATTTCTATATCTATATTGTAAAATTCAAGTGTTGCATGCATGACCAAGTCACGCATATGCGCCACTGAACAATTTCCACAAACTATATATATACCAATTTTATGCTGCTAATTCAACCATAATATTTATAATCACTTCATATATTATGACGCAATATACCACAAGGAGGTATTTTACTATGGAATATTCATCACTTCCAAAGGATCCCATGGTCCTTCTCAGTTTCATCAACACAAAGCTCAGAGACGATTATCCAAGCTTTGACGAATTGTGCAGTTCTCTATGCGTTGATGCGGATGGTATAAAGAAAAAGCTTGCAACCATAGATTATTCATACGATGAAAAAAAGAACAGATTTGTGTAAAAGCAAATCTGTTCTTTTATCTTATGTAATACAGAGACTCAGACTTTCTTCCCCGTATTGATATTCTTTTTTATTTGTGTGGATCTCCGGCTCCGGTATCCTCAGTCTGGTCTTCTCCAGCAGTTTGCTTTCCAGTATCATCTGGATCACGCCCGGTACTTTCATCATTTTCCACAATATTTTTTGCTAGCTTTTCAGCATCCGCCCTGCTGGCAACGCTCTTCATAACATGCATGAATTTATCAAGGATACTGATCGGATCATCATCGGACTCATCTTCATCACCATCCTGATCATCTATATTCTGTGCCGTCTCTTTCTTTGAGTATTCATCGTCAGGTAGATCTGATGGATACTGAAGCATATGCTGTTTCTGCTTGAGCTTTCTCTTATTCTCACGCTCTTCCTGTTTCTGTTCTGGAGTCTTTTTCTTGAATCTTATGTCCTCTTCCTCTTCTGTCCTGTATATCGGTTCACCCGTCTCCTCATCAATCCTCTTTATCTTCTCATACTCAGAGGTCTTGAATGCCAGGTTCTTATCCTGCAGCTTTGCAGTACATGTCCTGTTGATATACATATAACAGCACGCAAATACAGGAACGCCCAGGAGCATTCCAAAGAATCCAAACAGGCCTCCACCCACAATAACCGCGGTAAGTACCCAGAAACTTGAAAGTCCTGTGGTATCACCAATGATCTTCGGTCCAAGAATATTCCCATCAAACTGCTGCAATATGAGTATAACAAGAAGCAGCACCAGACTCTTGATCGGATCGGCTATAAGTACGATAAAGAAACAAGGTATAGCGCCTATGATCGGTCCAAAGAATGGTATGACATTTGTCACTCCCACAATAACACTTATCAGCACTGCATATGGCAGATTGAGTATTGTAGAAACTATAAACATTATCAATCCAATTATAAGTGAATCAAGTATCTTGCCATTGATAAACTGTCCAAATATCCTGTACATCTCTGAAAGACCATCAAGGATATTATTCGCATTCTTTACCTTGAACACAGCATATATGATCTTCTTTCCCCTTGATGCTAGATATTCTTTATTTGCCATCACATATATAGAAGCCACTATACCTATAAGGAAATTATACAGGAATTTCAATCCGGAAAATACTCCGCTTCCTATATTCACCACGATCTTGTCTACATTAGGCATGATCTTTGTGTTCAACATATCCTGCAGCTTCAGATATGCTGTATTCATATACTTGTTCAGCTCATCCTCAGGGATATTGAGTTTTTGGAATTTCTCATTGATGTTCTCCACCATATTCTGCAGGTTGGAATAATAATTATCCATATTGCCAACCAGCTGCTTGATACTGTCATAGAGCTGTGGCACCACAAGCCATACTACACCAGTTATGATTCCCAGAAATACTATAGTTGTGAGTATAACCGACAGTGTTCTTGATACCTTAAACAGTTTCTTCTTATCCGTGATAACTTTGTCCTGAAATATCGTATGAAAAAGCCTGTCAAAAAATACAAGTACCGGATTCATAAGAAACGCTATGACCGCACCCACTATAATTGGTGCAAATGCGCCTGAGATTTTATCTATTATCGCCCGAAAGCCTGCCCACTGTTCAAGTATCTTGTTAAATAAAAGTCCCACGACGATTATTCCTATAACCGCCAGGCTTATATTTAAGATTCGTCTCTTTTTGTTATTTGCCGCCACCTTTTTCTCTCCCATCCATAAGCTTGTGTACGGCTCGCCGGGAAGTCCCGGCAACCGCTTTTTTATTATATTTGTTTTTACCGAATGGTGCAAGACAGCTTACACATATTTAACCAAGCCTTTATTATTTATTCCTAATAATTTTATAATTCGTGCATATAATGCACTTTAAAGGATTGTATATTCAGAATATTTATGTTGTTTAGTAATTATTTTTCTAGTAAAATGAAAACTAGCCAAGGGCAATGCGAGTTTTATCGCATATCAGGATTTCCTACACAAGGGAGGTGTTCTATATGAATTGGGAGATTGTAACCTGGCTTATAATATTTGCCGTATGTCTCATTGTTGAGATCATATCGCTCGGACTCACAACTATCTGGGCCTGCGGTGGCGCACTGGTTGCCATGATCATCGCATTTTTCGGCGGTTCATTACCGCTACAGATTGTTGTATTCCTTGTTGTAACAACCATTCTCTTTTTCACAACAAGACCTATTGCCAAGAAACATCTTGACAACAAACTGGTAAAAACCAACGTAGAGAGTCTCATCGGCAAACACGTGATCGTATCCGATGATATAGACAATCTCAAGTCAAAAGGTCAGGTTATGATTAATGGAGTTGAATGGACAGCAAGATCCAAAAGCAACAATATCATACCAACAGGTACCGAAGTTGTAATCTGCGAGATATCCGGCGTAAAAGCTATTGTTGAGCAGGCAGACCGGTAACGGAGAGCAAAAAAGGCCAGCATGTCTTTGATGTACATTATTTTATTACTTATTCACACACTATTTTAATTATTAAGGAGATTAATATGGACGGAATTGGAACAGCACTTATTATTATTTTATGTCTGATCGTGATTGTTGTTATATGCAGTACGATCAAAATCGTGCCACAGGCACATGCCTATGTAATTGAGAGACTTGGAACATATCAGGCAACATGGTCTGTTGGACTTCACATGAAGATGCCTGTCATTGACAAGGTTGCAAAAAAGGTTACTCTCAAAGAGCAGGTTGTTGACTTTGCACCACAGCCGGTTATCACCAAGGATAACGTTACAATGAGAATCGATACTGTCGTATTCTTTCAGATCACAGATCCAAAGCTTTTCAGCTACGGAGTTGAGAATCCTATCATGGCCATTGAGAACCTGACAGCCACAACTCTTCGTAACATCATCGGTGATCTTGAACTTGACCAGACACTTACATCAAGAGAGACAATAAACACCAAGATGAGAGCTACGCTTGACGAGGCTACTGATCCTTGGGGAATCAAGGTCAACAGAGTAGAGCTCAAGAACATCATCCCTCCTGCAGCTATTCAGGATGCAATGGAGAAGCAGATGAAGGCAGAGCGTGAGAGACGTGAGCAGATTCTTCGTGCTGAAGGTGAGAAGAAGTCAGCCATCCTCATCGCAGAAGGTAACAAGCAGTCAGTTATCCTCGAAGCTGAGGCCGAGAAGGCATCCCAGATTCTTCGTGCTGAAGCTAAGAAGGAAGCAACTATCAAGGAAGCTGAAGGTCAGGCACAGGCTATACTCGCTGTACAGCAGGCAAATGCAGATGGTATCAGAGCTCTTAATGAATCAATGCCATCAAATCAGGTTATCACACTCAAGAGCCTCGAAGCATTCACAAAGGCTGCAGACGGCAAGGCAACCAAGATCATCATTCCATCCGAGATCCAGGGAATCGCAGGTCTTACCTCTTCTATCGTAGAGGTTGCCAAGAGCACTGAAGCAACTGCCATATCAAAGCAGTAAGCAAAGAGATTAAGTTCGAAATAACCTGTTGGCAATATTGACACATCGGCCAACAAAATAATAAATATCACGAGTCTAAAAAAGGCATACATTACAGTGCATTTCACTGCACCAGTCATGTATGCCTTTTCTTATAACTTCATCTGTATATCATTCAGGATATTATAAATAATCCTTCATCTATATAGCATCATATATAATATTATTGCTCCGGAACCGGCAGTCTTCCGCTCTCATGCTGCAGTTCATCCCACACTGATCCAAATTCATATGTAACATCTATAATCTTATCCTGTCCCTTCGGAATACCGTACACAATATATTGATACACCACAGACATTGGAGTAAGGGCGTCATCTGTATATTCGCCATAAGAAATCGTTCTCTTTATTGGATCCGTATCGCTGCCCGTATCTATAACCACAATGTCAAAGCTTCCTATTCTCGCGCCGTGATTTAACAGTATATCGCTCACCAGATAATAGTCATAACTGTCATAATCAAAGTCTACTCCACTCAGATAACTTATCTCATCAGTGGTAATTTCCGCCCCACCGGGAAGAGTATATTTCTTATCATTCTCAATTTTCTGTCCATACTCTCCATCGTATAGTTTGTATAACTTTCCTTTAGGAGTGTCAAGCTTACTCACATCATACCAAACCGACGCATCAGCCTTCTCACCTACCACATATATATTATTTATAGGACTAGACTTACCTTCCAGTAAATCAGGATCATCATTCTGACAATATACAACCATATACCCGTAATCGCCTGACCTGACCATAAAGTACATATGCCCATGATCAGCATCCACTACTTCTGATATGTCATTGGCATCTGCATATCCATCATATGACACCAAAATGTCTATGTTCTCCTGACTCATAGGTTCCAACATCATACAGGATTTTGATCTGAGATATACATCAAAATAATCCCCTCCGTCTGACATATCCTCTGCATCTGAATCCCCATCATCCGGAGCATCCATCTCATATTCCATGTCATATACTACATATCCTTCGGGAATATCGGCATCTTCCAGATCTATAGGCTTCACTGAATCGATCGTCAACCACGCCGCATTTCCATCAGGATCCACATTCACCATCTTGTCTCCAAATGCATATCCTTTGACTGGGATACTATCAACATAATAATTCCCATCGCCACTGTATATTTCATCATCTGTATCCTCATATTCGTCTTCTGATTCTTCATCAAACCCAAGACTTTTGTCATGATCTGACGTGAGCGCCGAATAAACGATCCCCAAACTTATTATCAGGAAAAATACAATGATAATTATCATGCAGACTTTTTCCATTCTCTTTTCATTATCGAGTACGTCTTTTTCTTTCTTCTTGAACCACTCGCTGTGCACGTTTCCATACTGTTTATTCTTGTCTTCAGTATATGATGTCTGATCCTGATTGTAATCACCGGAATCTGCCGAGGCTGCTCCGCTTTCAAACTGCCCATCTATGTTTTTCTCCACATACCATGAACCGCATCTCGGACACATATGTCCTGTCTTTTCAGGATCGAATTTTTTACCGCAGCTTTTGCATATAACCTTCACTCATTCACCTCATCAGTCATTCTTACTTACGTTGTTGTACTGGAAGAAGTCGATCCTGTGATCTTTGAAGTAATACTTTGCATCTCGCTCATTTACCTCACGAAGAACCTTACACGGGTTTCCGACAGCAACCACATTCGATGGAATATCCGTTGCAACCATACTTCCAGCTCCTATGACGGTGTTATCACCTATAGTTACCCCCGGAAGTATCGTAACTCCTGCACCTATCCAGCAGTTCTTGCCTATTGTTATAGGTGCATTGTACTGATATCCCTGTTTTCTGAGATCTGCGTCTATCGGATGTCCCGCCGTAGCCAGTGTGACATTCGGACCAAACATTGTATAGTCTCCAACATATATGTGCGTGTCATCCACCATTGTCAGGTTGAAGTTGGCATATATGTTATTTCCAAAATGCACAAACTTTCCGCCCCAGTTTGCATGAAGTGGTGGCTCTATATAGCAGTTGTCTCCTATCTCCTCAAACATCTCCTTAAGCATCTGCTGCCTCTTGACCATCTCCGTTGGTCTGGTCATATTGAAATCATACAATCTGTCCAGGCACTTTATCTGCTCTCTGGCGATGTCCTCGTCACCCGGAAGATAAAGCTCACATGTGTGCATCTTTTCCATCTCTGATTTACTCATTATAAAAACCTCCTGTATTTTATTTTTGTCTTGGCAACCCCGACACGATGCAAATCCTTTCGTCTTCGCCATTGTGCATCATCGTCTCAGGATCACACAGGCTATATGAATAACAACAGGCACCACCAATCCGCGCAAATGCACACAATGATGATGCCTGTTATCTCGTCGTATATACATTATCTGAAAATATACATAATCTGCAAATGTACATACATGGCGCACTCGGCACCATATATAATATATAAATTAGTTGTACTTGTAGTAGTTGATGAGACAGCCGTCTGTGATGATCTGTCTCTCATCATCTGTGAGTTCTCCAAGTCTAAGCTCTATCTCAGCAAAATTCTTGTTCACAACATAAGCCTTGATAACCTCTGTCTTGTTCTTCACTGCATCCTTGACGCCAGGAATGAATACATAGTCGTCATTGTCAAAATCAAAGTCCTTGTCTATGACAAATGGAAGCATACCCCAGTTGATAAGGTTTGATCTGTATCTCTTGGTAGCATACTCCTTTGCAATGTTTGCCCATCCGCCGAGTACCTTCTGGCATGATGCAGCCTGCTCACGAGCTGAACCGTCACCTGGCTTAACAGCATATATGGTACTTCCAACTCCTGTATTGCTACCGCATACATCCTCGAACTTCTCCTTGATAGCATGCATAACTTCCTTGACCTCTGGGAATGCCTTACCCATGCACTCTCCAGCCTCACGAACCTTCTCAACCGCCTGAATAGCCTTTGCTCTTCCAACGTACTCAGGATCCTTTCTCGACAATGTGAACTCTGCAAGACCAAGAGGATTTGATCTGTATGATGAAGTCTCTCCTGATGGGATAAGCTCATCAGTTGTAGTTACAGGATCATGTATAACTGATGCTACTTTCAGGAGAAGGTTGTCTGTAAGTGGAACCATCTCAGGCCAGTCCTTGATGTTTGGACCAAACTTGATCTCAACTGATGGATCAGCTTTGCCGACACCGTTGTAAACTCTTCTGTCGTATATAGCTTTGTCGAAGAAATACTTTGGATGTGTGTACTCTATATCTGCAAGGTCTGTTGCTGATGTCAGGTATCCCTTGTTGGCTGCTGTTGCTGCGATCGAACGAGCATCCATAAGTGCAACAGATGATATCTGACCATTCTGTATCTTTGATCCCTCTCTGTTAGGGAAGTTTCTTGTTGAATGTCTGATGGAGAATGCGTTGTTGGCAGGTGTGTCACCGGCACCAAAGCAAGGTCCACAGAACGCAGTCTTAACGATAGAGCCTGTCTCGATAAGATCTGCCAGGACTCCGTTCTTTGCGAGCTGCATATATATAGGCGTACTTGCAGGATATACTGAAAGTGTGAACTCATCAGCTCCTATGCTCTTGCCTCTGAGTATATCGGCAGCATCGCAGATATTCTCATATCCACCACCGGCACATCCGGCGATGATTCCCTGCTCTACATACAACTTGCCATCTCTCACCTTATCCTTAAGTGTGAAATCTACCTTGCCATCAAGGCTTACAAGTGCACGCTTCTCAACATCATCGAGAATATCCATGAGGTTGGCATTCAGATCATCGATGGTATATGTGTTGCTTGGATGGAATGGCATAGCTATCATCGGCTTAACTGTTGACAGGTCAACATATACAACTCCGTCATAGTAAGCAACATCTCCAGGATTCATCTCCTTGTATGCCTCACTTCTGCCGTGGATATCATACCAATCCTTTATCTTGTCATCTGTCTTCCATATGGATGACAGACAGGTCGTCTCTGTTGTCATTACATCGATACCGATACGGAAATCTGCTGAAAGCTTATCAACTCCAGGGCCGACAAACTCCATAACCTTATTTTTAACATATCCGCATCCAAATGTTGCTCCGATGATGGCAAGCGCCACATCCTGAGGACCTACTCCCTTCTGTACCTCTCCATCAAGATAGATCGCGATAACGCCCGGCTTTGCAACATCGTATGTCTTGCACAGGAGCTGCTTTGCAAGCTCACCGCCGCCCTCTCCTATAGCCATGGTACCAAGAGCGCCGTAACGTGTATGAGAATCTGATCCAAGGATCATTGCTCCACATTCAGCAAGCATCTCACGGGCAAACTGATGTATAACAGCCTGATGAGGTGGTACATACACACCACCAAATTTCTTCGCACAGGAAAGACCAAACATATGATCATCCTCATTGATGGTACCGCCTACTGCACACAGTGAATTGTGGCAGTTTGTAAGTACATATGGTATAGGAAATTCCTTGAGTCCTGACGCTCTGGCTGTCTGGATGATTCCAACAAATGTTATATCGTGGGAAGTCATCTTATCAAACTTTATCTTGAGATTGTCCATGTTGTCTGATGTGTTGTGCTTCTCCAATATTCCATAGGCAAGTGTGTTCTTGGATGCCTCTTCCTTTGATGGAACGCTGCCGATCTTTGATGCAAGGACTGCACCAGCCTCAGCATTATCCTCAACCAGCTCTGTGCCATGCAAAAGATAAGCACCATTGTCAAATAATTTAATCATACTCTTCCTCCTGGTAATAGCTTTTTGTCTTTTTAGTTGGGATTACTGTCCTTCATGTATACAAAACCCCATGCTTCTTTACATGATACCATATTCCATTGATTTTTTAAACAGGATTATGTGTCAGTAACGCATATGATGGTACTTAGAGGTATGATTGGCCGCTTTTTCTATTGCCAGAACAAAAAAGAAGCTGCCACAGATGTCTGTAATCTGCAGCAGCTTCTTACGATAGATAAATGGCTATACCATATCAAGTAGCTTGAACAGCCATCTGAAATGGTAGTGTGCGTCAGATCACATATGCTGTACAACAGCCCTTTTTACAGGAACCACTGCACACCGCATACATCTTCTGACACTTTATAATCAATCTCCCCTCAGAGTCAATTATCCTGTGCTTACAATATTATCCGATTTGTATACATTTTCCAATAGGTCAGGCAAAAATCGACACGAATGACGTGTCTATCGACGTGAACAGCAAATATTTTTGTGCATAAAATACATATACTTATTTTCTACCTATTGTATAATACCAATATTGTATGTTAAAATACTATAGTTAACTAAAGAAAAAAACATATTTATTATATAAATTTTTATATTTCAGTTACAACAGAGGAACCTTACAATGAACACTGATATGAACACTGATATGAACAACGATATGAACCAACAATCACCGATTTCAATGAATATACTTATTGTTGAAGATGACGCTATACAGCGCAGCGGCCTGAATCATATAATCGCCGAGCACTATCCAGCGTTTTCTGTATTCACCGCATCGTGCTTCAATGAAGCCACAGCCATCATCGACTCCTCTAAATTTGACCTTTTTATGCTTGATATCAACCTTGGAGATGGCAAAAGTGGACTTGACGTGTGTTCCTATCTCAGGCGCAAACCTGAGCACAAAGACACTCCTGTCGTATTCATAACGGACGTAACTAACCCAAGTCTTGATGTGATAAACAAATATCACTGCCGATACTACTTTTCAAAACCATACAACAGTGATGAAGTCGTGTCGGCCATAAACAATGTAATGCACGGTTCAGAATCTATTCCGACTAAATTACAGCTCAAAGATATACAGGGAATCTTGTTCCATGTGATACCTCAGGATATTATCTTTGTTAGATCCGAGGGACACCACAAACACATTTTCACAGTAAACGGTGACTTTATTGTAACAAATTCTACATTTGACACGTTGATGGAAAAGCCTGATATTCCTCTTGTCAGATGCCATAGGAGTTACTATTTTACTCCCAGCTTCATACACAGCTACGATAGAGCAAACTGTCTTTTGATGCTGTCTGGAGTTCAGGGCTCCATACCGATCGGCAGAAAATATAAAACAGAAACAGAAAAATATTTGGAGAACAGATAATGGCTGCATATTTTGATTTTCTTTCCAAGATACTGTTTGATACCTTTGTATTTTTAGTATTCTTGATGGCGATATATAATGTAAAATTTTCCCAGATAGCAAAGAGACTTCCACCTTTGCTTCTGCTGACTTTACCAGTCTCTCTGATTGCCACAGTTACAAACTCCATGTTCATATTCACGCTGATAACATACATCTACTGCTTTGTATTCTACTCTCTGGTCTTCCGTTATCCGCCAATGAAGATTATAACTGGCTATGCAATAGCTCTTATAATCATGACAGTGCTGAATCTTATACGGATGGTTGTCATCATGCAGTTTACAGACAATCCTTTCACCAATGCTACAACATATATAACTGAAGCTATGGCTTTTGTGATAGCTATTTTGCTGTACAAATTTGGGCACATGGATAAGCTGTACGAAACCCTCATCATAAAAAACCAGGTTTCCAGAAATATAGTACTCGCTGTATTTGCCCTCATGGTCTCCATGGTTTTATACCAGCGTATATCACCAAAAGATTTCATGAATGTGTTTATGACTTTCCTGTTTATAGTTATTCTTATACTCATCCTGTACACTGGAATGTACAAAAACTACATGAGTCTCATGGAGTCTCAAAAGCAGCTGCAGTCTTATGAACAGTATCTTCCTATTATAGAGGAGCTTATCGATCAGGTTAGAATGAGACAGCACGATTACAACAACGAACTTCAGGCAATAAGTATGCTGCCGATCAGCTGCACTGATTATGAATCACTCTCTGCCGCTCTGGCAAAGGAACTTGATGCTTCATGTAGCGATCACGTTATAAAGAATTCCTACCTTCTGAGGATCAACATGAAACTGATTGCCGGATTCCTGTTCAGCAAGATGAACCTTGCCCAGGAGCGAAATATAGATCTCAATATAAATGTCAAAAATTCAACTCTCACATCAAAGGCTGCTGAGTTCGAACTCCTGGATACGATGAGTATTCTGGTAGACAATGCATTTGATGCCACCGAGGATGGAGGACATATAGCGATAGTGATCGACTCAGATGGAACGAAGACATCCATTGAGACTCTCAATGCAGGGCCTACACTCACCGCCACCATGCGGAAAGATTTCTTCACCAAAGGCTACTCGACAAAGCCGCTGAGGGATGGCAGATATTCAAGAGGGATAGGTCTTTATAAGTTAAAACAACTCACTAAAAAATATGACGGTGAGATCCTTCTCGACAATCAGACAGTAGACGGACAGACTTATATACATTTTCTTGTAAGATTGTAAATATCTCTTTTATGAACGTTTAAGACAGCTATGGGGTGATCCCATATCTGTCTTTTTTGTTGGCGATGATCTCTTTCATATATACACATGCAGTATTTTTATCCCTTTCTTCCTTGTTGTTTATGATTCTATGTTGCACGACCCGCCAACATCTAACATTTTCAGGTGTATCCCCCATTATTCGTTAATTTTTTCTGTATTTCCCTACACATCCTTAATTTTATTCTTTACTTATTATATATAAATGGTATAATCAAAAGGATTATTTTTCCTATTAAATGGAACTTAATGAGAAATTTTTGACAGGAGATGTGAAAGTGAAAGATACTATCGAAATCAGATGGCACGGACGTGGTGGTCAGGGTGCCAAGACTGCTGCCCTGCTGCTCGCAGATGTGGCATTCAAAACAGGTAAATATGTTCAGGGATTCCCTGAGTATGGTCCAGAGAGAATGGGCGCACCTATCACTGCTTACAACAGGATCAGCAGTGAACCTATCAGAGTACATTCCAACATTTACGATCCACAGTATGTGGTTGTAGTTGACGAATCTCTGATCGAACCTGTACATGTGACTGCAGGTCTCGCCGAGGATGGCGCCATCATTATAAATACACCTAAGACTCCGGACGAGGTCCGTCCACTGCTCAAGGGTTACAAGGGCAGGGTATACACACTTGATGCCAAGGAGATCTCTCTGAAGACTCTCGGCAAGAATTTCCCTAACTCTCCTATGCTTGCAGCCATCGTTGCTGTCAGTGGAATCATGGAGGAGGGACCTTTCCTCGAAGATATGAGACAGTCATATCAGCACAAATTTGCCAAGAAACCAGAGGTTATCGAAGGCAACATGGAAGCATTAAAGCTCGCCTTCAGGGAGGTAATGAAGTAATGAGAACAGATATAAGCAAGATACATGACAATAGCAAATGGACAGAGCTCACACCTGGAAACCACGTATACGGCGGTGGCACATCCAAGGCATTTAACACAGGTGAGTGGAGGACTTCAACCCCTGTCCTAGACGAGAGCAAATGCGTACACTGTCTTCTGTGCGCACCTGTCTGTCCGGATTCATGCATTCCGGTCGTATCAGGCAAGCGTCTCGCATTTGACCTAGAGCACTGCAAGGGCTGTGGTATATGCGCATACCAGTGCAAATTCGGAGCAATCACTATGAAGGAGGGCAAATAAATGGCTATAAGAGAACGTCTTTCAGGAAATGAGGCTGTGGCACATGCTATAAAGCAGATCAATCCGGATGTTATGCCTGCATTTCCTATAACACCTTCAACTGAGATACCTCAGTTCGTTTCAACATTTATCTCCAATGGAGAGATCGATACAGAATTTATACCGGTAGAGAGTGAGCACAGTTCCATGAGCGCTGCAATCGGAGCTTCGGCAGCAGGAGCAAGAAG